>Ga0265293_10013472_pt1 | contig 10606 bp, 3 predicted proteins | sample Munlanlewell138R_FD_192505 | JGI IMG/M metagenome (GOLD analysis project Ga0265293, IMG submission 192505) | Leachate microbial communities from a municipal landfill in Southern Ontario, Canada - Leachate well 138R | ecosystem: Engineered > Solid waste > Landfill > Unclassified | place: Canada... | reverse complement strand
TAACAGTATATAATACTATGGAATTGTAACTATATGTATTTGTTTCCCTAACAAATGAATACACACTATATAGCTCATAACATAATACTAACTAACCTTTTAATGATGAAACAAAATCTAACTACAACACTTTTCAAAAAGTGGAGAAAAAATATTTCTTTACTTTTTTATTATTTCTTGCAAGTAATGTTACTATGTATGCACAAATTCTTGAAATAAGTACTGCCGTTCCTTCTAATCCTATAGAATTAGGTACAAATGGCACAGGGCAGTTTACTTCAACAATTGTAAATACAAGTAAAGTTGATGAGAAAAACAATGCGCAAATTATGCGTGTTCAGCTGGAATTACCAAAAGGCGTTATTTTGGAACCTTCGAGTGTTAGTTTAAAAACAATTGAAGATGTAGATATACCCGTAACATTGCAAGGAACTACCTTAGTAACAGACTATTTGCTTGAACCACAAACATCTATACGTTTAAATTATAGTGTTAAAACTGATTGTGGAGTTATTCCAACAACTGTTGGCAATAAATTTTCGGTATTTGCTTCTAATACTGTGAATGTTACCTATGATGTTATTACGAATGAAGTTCTTACTTCTGCAGATATGTCAATGTCTGAATCTTCACAAAATTATGAAATTATCTATCCTAATTTATATGTGTATGTTGGCTCTACCACAAGCACGCAACACGATAACAATAAGGCGGTTGAGTGGAAAGTAGAGACCACTGATATAATTAAAATTGAAAATATTGAAAAAGCGGGTACTGCGTCGGCTATAGATTTTGAAGTTACATGGAATGTGGCAGATGTCGTTGAAAATCTTTCATTTACTGTAAATGGTGCTCCAATAGAAGCTACTATAACCGAAAGAGGAGCTACATTCCGTATTAATCAAATATTGGAAGCAGGGCAATCGCTTATAGTTGTTCCAACATTTACTCCTAAAAAATATGTTGCGCAATTGCAAGGTACATACAAAGCATTTGTTGTTACCGCAGATGAAACATGTGCTGGGCAAAACAACGCAACGGGCATAGTAAATTACACGCAAATACAACCCGCACCTCAAATATCATTTACTATTAATGAAGTTGTTAAAGCTAATTTCTGCGATAATAAATATGAAGTTGAATTAACATATACTTTAGGTGCTTCTATGCCAAATGATGCTTCAAACACTATTTTAAATAATTATTTAGAAGTTAGAGGCTCAAATATTATAATTGAATCTGTACAATTTAATAATGCTCCTTTACAAGAAGGAGAGAGAACAGGAATATTTTATTTACCAGGCTCGAACTTAGATGGAGATGGTGTTGAATCTGATTTTGCAGCTGGTACATCATATTCTATACGGGTAATTGCAACATTAACTGGTGATAAATCAAAATCAAGATTAGATATTATTAACTATGCAACAGGAATTGATCAAGTAGGAATTAGTAATTGGAAAATATTTGGTGCGATTTCTACATCCCCTTCAGTTTTAAGCGTTATTTCTCCTACTGATAGTAATGAGGGTAACGAGGCTGATTATAGTGTTTCATATAATTTTGGAAATTACAATTTTCATAATTCCAGCAATAATTCAATGCTAGATATAGAAAGAGCATTTGTTTCATATAATGGAATTGAAGTATTCGATACGCCAATTTCTAATGATTTGATAGGTCCTGGCTCACAACAAGCAAAAGTTATTTCTGTATGTAACGATCCACAATTATTTGAACAAAGATTACAAACAAAAGGTTGTGATGAAACAATCGTTTTAGGTTCTGTAAATGGAATAGCAATTATTGAATGTGATATGCCTCCAGGAGAAGCTGGTTGTTATGGATTTAACAATACAGAAGTTGCCCCAATAGTACCTAATCAAGTTAATACATGTACTACAATTCCTGTTCAGGCAACTACTGATTTAATGTACTTATGTAAGGACACACAATTTAACTGTGGCGAAATAAAACAAGTTATAGCTCGAGTATATGACTTAAATGGACAAGTAGAATTTACTTCTCTAAGTAGCAACTTACTGGTTAACGGAAATCTATTAGAGATGACAGAAAATTATAGTCAAGCAGTAAATAAGGGTCTTGCATGGATTGTAGATGTTAGCTTAGATTGTAATTCGAGTATTATTAATGAAGCTACGTTAGCTTTAGATGCATCTATTATGATTAATGGTAATCATGCATTGCCAGATATGAGTAATGTAAACCTTCGTGTTGAATTTTCTGTTGTAAATACAAATGGAGATATAATTAGTGGCAAAAGCAAAGGTACCGCATTTACCGTATTTGATCCAGAACCAAAAATTCAAAGCAATCATTTTTACCCATATGCTTGTGAACCTGTGTTGTTTAGATTATATACAACGAAAGCAGTTGTTGGTCAAATTCCAGTTGTTGTTCAAGAGATTAAGTATCCAGCTGTAGAAGGTATCTCTTATAAAAAAGCTGATGGAACACTTTTAAGTGAGAATACATCATTAGTATTAAACCCAAATAGTGCAGCTTGGAATAATTCTACGTATAATGCTGTAAATTTAGATATTCCTACAAGTGCAAAATGTATTATTAATAACACTATCCCTATTGCGGAAGAAGGTTATGTTATTTATACAGATTTTTATAAAAGTTGCGATGAAAATACTACTATAACCGAAGTAATAAAAGGACCAACTCGTTATTCTTCTCCTATAATAGAGTTAAACTCTTCTATCGAGCAAGGATTAACAACCTTTACAAACTGGAACCTTACGGTTAAAAATACTGGATTATATTCGGCTCCATTTGTTACGCTTAAAATTAAACCAAGTAGCAGTAACGAGGTTGATTTAATCCTTTCGCAAGTGTTTGTGGATAGTGTACTTCAAACGCCTACTATTATTAATGATGCTTGGTATATAACTATTCAAAATCTTAAAAACAATGGTGGCGAATCTCGTGTACGAATTAGAGCAGCAGCAAAAGATTGCCAAGACCACGGCAACAGTATTATTGATGTATCTGCGGCATGGAGCTGCATAAATTTGCTACAAGAACCCGATGTGGAGGCTGCGTTTGACGATTTTAGTTGCAATGATCCAGTAACTACCCAATTACAAATGCAAAATATGCTGGCTATACTTGAATCTACCACTACCTATCCCGATCAAGGCACTACCTATAAAATGTGTGAACCTATTCCTATTGCATTAGATATTTACAACTCTGGTAGAGCTGCTTTATCGGAACTTGGCTTGGTGTTTTTGGAATCTTCGTTTCCTAAGGGAACCAGCATGATAGACAATGTTATTCGCACACAATACGATGGAGCACATAGTTCGATACTGTTTGGAGATGATTTTATATTTCATGGAGATAAAGATATTTATTTATCGTTTGAAGCTAAAAACTCAGAACTATCGAAACGGGTGATTGCGACTAGCGGAAATCCTCATGAATCTCCATTACCAACTCGCACTACTGATAATGATATTATTAAACTTCAGTTTAATATGATGGTGGAATGTACAGATGATGCTAAAACTCTTATAAAAGCGCTTGAATTTAAAACCACGGCAACAAGTAATTGCGGAGCAGAACAACAACGCTTATTTAATTACTATTTGCCTATTGCAGGCTTAGAGCAGGTGCAGCAAATAGGTGTTACGGCATCGGCTACGCCCTTTGCAACGCAAGTAGATGTAAATATAAGCACGCTTACGGTGGTTATGACCAACAATTCTCTTATACCGCTCGAACAGTCTGCACTTACTATTGCCCTACCCGATGGGGTTATTACTACCACGCCAAGTGGTGCTGCAAGTATTCATGGCTATACGCTTGTTAGTAAGTCCAATACAAATGGCGCTTCAAATATTAAACTTACTGCTCCTGCAGCCTATAGTATTCCTGCCGGAGAATCACGCACCTTTACTTTGCAATTACAAGAAACTTTAGCATGTCCACAATTAGAATCAATTGCTACGGTGTCTGGCTCTATTGCGTTAGAAATTGACGATTGTGGTGGTGGCAAGTGTCCTGTAGAAGCGGCAACTACTGAAACAGTAATTGATTTGCTACGCATACATAAACCTCTTACTATCACTATTGAAGGTCCAACAGAATTGTGCCAAGCTGATACAGCTACACTCACCGCACGTGGTGCTGACAGCTATGTGTGGAGCACCGGTAGTACCGTAGCAACAACTACTGCTGCACATCCTGATACTACTTATACGGTAACAGGAACAACAACAGAAGGTTGTGAGGGTACGGCAAGCCATACTATTACATTTATACAAAAACCAGATGTTCCTTTGTTATGGTTAGAAATAGCCGATACTATACGTACAAACAATACTATTGACGTTGCTGATTGGTATAGCATTGGCGAGGCAATAATCAAAGTTTCGCCAGAGGGGGGTACTCTGGAAAAACAGAGCGGGCCTGCAAACGGCTGTGGTGTATATACCTACACCTACACCCTTACCAACATTTGTGGCTCTACTACTGCCGATTTACAATTTGAGGTGGTTAATTGTATTGATATTGAGTGCGTTGAAAATGATCTTGTTTTAATAGAAGGAAAACCCGGTTATACCTTAGGAGATTTGCATGTATTGAGTTATTATTTAGAGTATCCCGAATTGTTTGATTTTTCGCGTTCGGTATATACCATTGTCGTAGAAGACCCCTGTGAAGGGCCTATAGAATATGAATTGAATCCTTGTTTTTTAGAATATGCTGATTTTAATAAAGACGGTGTGATAGATATACACGATAAACATATATTAGAAGAATTAATACTACGTAATTATTAATTATTATGAAACAAATTATAGTAACAATCCTGCTGTTTACAGCATTTCATTTTGCACAATCCCAAACTGTAGTGTGGGAAGATATTACACCTGAAGATTATTATATAAACAGGGCTGAATATGGATATAACTCATCCGCTGAATTTTATAATCGAGCAAGTTTAGTGTATGATGGTAGAATTATTAAGGCTTTAGTAGATGGAGTATTACTTGAGAGTGCTGATACAGGTAAAACATGGCAGCTTAAAGATCGTTTTGTAGAGTTTGATTTAAATGCTACCATTCATAAGGATAAACCTCCTGAATCATTTGAATTAAAGCAATTAGAATTTGCAGAAAATAAAGTAAATGGTATCTATACCGGAGTGTATGGATATGAGTATAATACCCATACAGAATATACGCAAATAACACGCTACACTACAGATGGAGGTAAAACCTGGCACATTCCGCAAACCGATTTTAGCAATAAAGAAGTGATACATCTATGCTGGAAAACAAATGATTCTGTATTTGCTACCGTATATGACCGAAACACAAAGCAAACATATATGTATGTAAGTGCCAATGCTGGTAAGCAATGGAATACAACAGATTCATCTGTACTTACCCAACCTAATACTATTGGTTCATCAACAACATATTATGTGGCATTTGTAAATGATGCTCTTGGCTATGCTTTAGGTTGGCAGGGATATAACATAACCACCGATGGGGGCAAAACATGGAGTGCACGTATTTCAACTATTAATTTAAAGCCACAAGGCATAATGCGATTTTCTAATGGAGAAATACTAATATCTGGTGACAAAAGCCTTGATCTTCGTATTCCTCATTGTAAATACCGGCGGATAGTTGCAGGAGGGGCATTTAATTATGATCCTTATTTTATTAAAGATATGGGGAATGGAAAGGTGTATGCAAGTTCACAAGAAGGATTAATTATGTCTGCAGATAGTGGAAATACTTGGAAAAAGAATAATGATAATATAGCTACTTACAATTATTTTGTTTTAAATGAAAACACCCATGTAGGAATAAAAAGTAATACAACAGAAATTAGTTCAGATGGAGGGCTTACTTGGGAAACGTATTATGGAGATAAAACAGCAAAAATTAAACACATCTATGCAAAAACCGAAGATGAGTATTATATGTTTGGAGATTATGCACGTGAATTTAGCCGCATATTTAGAACCACCGACAGGGGTGAAACTTGGACATATACAGATGTAACAGCAGTTTGGGGTACAATACAATCATTAGAAACAATGCAGTTTGTAACACCCGATACTGCATATATTTCGGCACGTTCTAACTTGCATCGCTCTGTAGATGGTGGAAAAACATGGCAAACGTTTCGTAAGCCAGATAAAGGGTATTACATGCAGTTTTTAACACCAAATATAGGCTATTCCGGACCTGATGATTGGGGAGGAATGAACAAAACTACAAATGGCGGACAAACATGGGAAGATGCCTCAGGTATGTATGTAGATGATACATATTTTGATTATGAAGGAACAGGCTATGCAAGTTTTAAAACCATAGACGAAGGTCTTGTTGGAGGTAACACGGGGTTATTATATACGCAAAATGGTGGTAGCTCATGGGAATTTAAAGACGTAGGCTTTACCGGAACCTGTTATTCTGTTGGTAATAATTGGATAATTACTGATCGTTTGGGTGGAAAAATATATACCTGTGATGCAGACTTTAACTGTTCAAAAACCTATGAAATACAAGGGTTTAATAGGCTCACAGATCGTATATCAGATATGCTACGTTTAGATGAAAAAACAGTAATATTGCCTTTAATAAATAACAGTCAATTATATAGTAAAGACTCCGCCTTAATAAGTACTGATAATGGGCTAAGCTGGGAGCAAAAACATTTCCCGTACCCATATAATTTTGACAATATAATGGCACTTAATAAATACACCTTGTATGCGGCAGCGCGTGGTAATATGTATAAGGGGGTATATACGTATGAAATTACCAACAGCAGCTTTAGCTTTAACACCACTACAAACACTGTAGATTGCCTTATAACTACAGAAGCAGATGAGGAATTTACGGCTGCTATATTGCTTGTAACAAGCAGTGGCGAGACTACGGTTTTGGTTCAAAATCAAACTATACAAAGCAATGGAGCTTTTTCTGTTTCAGTTCCGCAGGTATCAGAGAATTTTAGTATTGTTGTTAAACCTGCATATAGTGAGGTATTTGAAACACTAACAAGTCAAACCTTTACCCCCGCTACGGCAATAGAGAGTGTAGAGCATTCGGATATACGTATTACTGTAATAAATAATATAATACACTGCAATTGTGAAAATTATAGAATTATAAATAGTATTGGTCAAGAAATGCCAAAAAACCAAGCACTTACAGCAGGAATGTATGTTGTAGAGTGTAATAATACAAGACATAAAGTGTTAGTGCAGTAATTATGAATGAAAGTCTATATATATCAACCTACACCCTTACCAACATTTGTGGCTCTACTACTGCCGATTTACAATTTGAGGTGGTTAATTGTATTGATATTGAGTGCGTGGAAAACGATCTTGTTTTAATAGAAGGAAAACCCGGTTATACCTTAGGAGATTTGCATGTATTGAGCTATTATTTAGAGTATCCCGAATTGTTTGATTTTTCGCGTTCGGTATATACCATTATTGTAGAAGACCCCTGTGAAGGTCCTATAGAATATGAATTGAATCCTTGTTTTTTAGAATATGCCGATTTTAATAAAGACGGCGTGATAGACATACACGATAAACATATATTAGAAGAATTAATACTACGTAATTATTAATTATTATGAAACAAATTATAGTAACAATCCTGCTGTTTACAGCATTTCATTTTGCACAATCTCAAACTTTAGTGTGGAAAGATATTACACCTAAAGATTATTATACTAATAGGTCTAATAATGGATATTATGGATATATAATGAAATCTTGTTATATGAATGACGGCAGGATTTTAACAGCTTCCAACGATGGTAAATTATTAGTAAGTGTAGATACGGGGAAAAGCTGGCAGGTGCAAGAATATTTTGTAGAGTTTGATAAAAATGCTGCAATACATCAGAAATTGCCTGAAACGTTTGAATTAAAGCAATTAGAATTTGCCCAAAACAAAACGAATGGAATTTATACGGGCGTGTATGTGTATGAGCATGATGCACAAACTGAATATCGTACACAAGTTATACACTACACTACAGACGGAGGTAAAACTTGGCATATTCCACGCACCGATTTTAGTAATAAAGAAGTGATACATGTATGCTGGAAAACAAATGATTCTGTATTTGCTACCGTATATGACCGCACAGCACGGCAAACTTATATGTATGTAAGTGCCGATTCCGGCAAACAATGGAATACAGCAGATTCACCTGTACTTACCCAACCTAATACTATTAATTCATCAATAATATATTATGTAGCATTTGTAAATGATACCCTTGGCTACGCCTTAGGCTGGCAGGGGTATAACCTAACCACCGATGGTGGTAAAACATGGAGTGCACGCACCACGAATTACGATTTAAAGCCGCAAGGTGTTATGCGTTTTTCTAATGGAGAAATACTAATATCTGGTGATAAAAGCCTTGATCTTCGTATTCCTCATTGTAGATATCGGTGCTTAGATCCGGGAACTCCTGTAATTACCAATAATCCCTATTTTATAAAAGATATGGGTAATGGAAAGGTGTATGCAAATGCACAGAAAGGTTTTGTTTCATCGTTAGATAGTGGACAAACATGGAATTCAATTAATTATAAAATTGATTTTGAATATTTAGTATTAAATCAAAATATCCACATAGGAATAAACTGGAATACTACAGAAGTTTCGACAGATGGAGGGCTTACGTGGACAACATATTATGAAAAAGGTATAGCAAAAATTAAATATATCTACGCGAAAACGGAAGATGAATATTATATGTTTGGGGATTATGCACGTGAATTTAGCCGCATATTTAGAACCACCGACAGGGGCAACACTTGGACATTTACTGATGTAGCATCCATTTGGGGTACACAACAATTATTAAGAACTATGCAGTTTGTATCTCCCGATACTGCATATATTTCTGCAGATGGAAACATTCATAGATCTATTGATGGGGGAGAAACCTGGCAACCATTTCGTATGGCAAATAAAGGGTATTATATGCAGTTTTTAACACCCAACATAGGCTATTCTGGACCTGATGATGGGGGGGGGGTGAGCAAAACCACAAATGGGGGACAGACGTGGGGAGATGCCTCAGGTATGTATGTAGATGACACATATTTTGATTATGAAGGAACAGGCTATGCAAGTTTTAAAACCATAGACGAAGGGCTTGTTGGGGGCAATACAGGTTTGCTTTATACCAACAATGGTGGCTATGGTTGGCAATATAAAGATGTGGGCTTTACCGGAACTTGTTATTCTGCTGGCGATAAGTGGATAATTACCAATCGTTTGAGCGGAAAAACATATATCTGTGATGCAGATTTTAACTGCTCAAAAACGTATGAAATACAAGGGTTTACTAAACAATATGATCGTATGTGGCAAATGATTCGTTTAGATGAAAATACCTTAATTGTTCCTATTGATAATATTAATTTATCTCATTCTAAAGATTCCGCCTTAATTAGTACCGATGGTGGCTTAAGCTGGGAACAAAAGTATTTTCCGTATCCCTACGATTACGATAACATCATGGTACTTAATAAATATACCTTGTATGCGGCAGCACGTGGTAATATATACAAAGGGGTATATACATATGAAACTACCAGCAACAGCTTTACCTTTAATACCGCCACAAACACCGTAGAGTGCCTTATTACCACAGAGGCAGATGAAGAGTTTGGGGCTGCAATATTGCTTGTAACAAGCAGTGGCGATACTACGGTTTTGGTACACAATCAAACTATACAAAGCAATGGAGCTTTTTCTGTTGCAGTTCCACAGATATCAGAGAATTTTAGTATTGTTGTTAAACCTGCATACAGCGAAGTATTCGAAACACTAACAAGCCAAACCTTTACCCCCGCTACGGCAATAGAGAGTGTAGAGCCTTCGGATATACGTATTACTGTGGTAAATAATATAATATACTGCAATTGCGAACCGTATAGAATTATAAATAGTATTGGTCAAGAAATGCCAAAAAACCAAGCACTTACAGCAGGAATGTATGTTGTAGAGTGTAATAATACAATACATAAAGTGTTAGTGCAGTAAGCTATGAAAAAATGCTGTATCGCGGCTCCTAACCCGCGATACAGCTGCGTTAACAATGTACTTTAAAAATAATGAATGATGAAACAAAACCTAAAAAGCAACATTTTTTGTCAACTTGTGTTTTATACGAAAATCGTATTGTTTTTGTTATTGTTTGGTACAGAGGGTATCGCACAGGCTACTGTTAAAATAATAGGAAAACCTATTAATTGTAAAGAATCTATTTCTACTATAGATTATGAACAGTATAGTGTAGCTAATAGTAAATCAAACGCAGTATATACGTGGACAATTACTGGAGAAGCTGATTTTAATACATCTAAGGTTGCGTCTGGAACTCATGTTACTGTTCGATTCCTTGGAGGTTTAGAAGATGTTATTTTAACCGTTACAGAATCAATTAACAATCAAATTGCTGGAACAGAGTCATTCATAATACATAAAAATTTACGACCCAAGACCACTTCTGTTGAAGGACCAATTGGTTGGGGGGCGGTTTGTTCCGAACAGCGTGGAGTAGT
>Ga0265293_10013471_pt1 | contig 10608 bp, 10 predicted proteins | sample Munlanlewell138R_FD_192505 | JGI IMG/M metagenome (GOLD analysis project Ga0265293, IMG submission 192505) | Leachate microbial communities from a municipal landfill in Southern Ontario, Canada - Leachate well 138R | ecosystem: Engineered > Solid waste > Landfill > Unclassified | place: Canada... | reverse complement strand
CTGTTCCGCCGCGGCCCCGGACCTGGAACAGGTGAGCGGCATAAGCGACGTTGCAATGGTGGGCGCGTCATACAGTCACGCACTCGTACTGGATGGTGCCCAGGGCGCGGTTTACGGAGTCGGAGCCAACTTCCAGGGTCAGCTCGGCCTGCCGAACGACACCGCCTACAACGGTCCCGAGCAGGTTCCCCTGACCGGTTCGGTGACGCACGTGAGCACCGGCACCCTCTACTCGGCGCTCGTCATGGACGGCGCGGTACATGTCGCGGGGCGCAACGCCTATGGCGAGCAGGCCCGGGCTCCGTTGATGCCAATCCCATTCCCCGTGATGGTCGATGCTCCGTCGGTGGCGGTGAGCTACTTGGGTGATTGAGTGGTGGCGGTCCACCGCTGTCGAGCTGTCTAGCGCTTTGCCCGGTTCATAAGCGAGAGTAGGCGCTCGTCGTAACGGTAGGGCCCCACCAGCGTGCGGGCGACTAGCTTGTCGAAGTCGGGATGGTCCAGGTTTAGCAGGTAGTTGTAACTGAACGGGGACACGGCCGAAGGAACACGCAGCACCGCACTCACGTTGCTATGGGCCCACGCGTCACCGTATTGACGGGTGACCTGAATGTCGTGGATGTCGATGCGTTTCTGTTGGATGTCCGGCACAGTATCGAACACGGCGCTCTCAGAGAACTCGCAGCGGTAAAGGTGGTAGTTGCCAAAGTCCTCGTAGTCGTCCCAGGCCGTAAGCAACTCAAGCGCCGCCAGAGCCGGGTTCTCGGCTGTGTAGACGACGACCGTACCTCGGCTGTTCCAGCGTCCGGCAGCGCCCCTGGGACGGAACGCCGAAGTAACGGAGTCCGTGTAAGCGAGGCGGTACGCCTCGATCAGAGGAAGGCCCCGTCTTCCAAGGCGGTAACCAGCTCATCTACTCGCTCGCCACCGAGGTGCGTGCTAATCAAGTCAATTGGTCGCCTACCGCCCAGATGCTTGTTGGTTTTGCCGAGCCAGCGTGCGGCGCTGTCGGGTCCTACCATGGCAGACAGGCGGGCATACAGCTTGAGCGCACTACCGGCACGGTCGAGGATCTCGACGTCCATAGTGGGGTTGCGGCTGACCTTGGTGCGCGAGACGCCCAGGACCTTGATAACGTCGCCCTTGCTTACCTGAAACAGGTCAGCCAAGCGTTCGGTGACGGTGTTGAGCGAAGTCTCGCCTACGAGCTCGTTGGCTATTACAGCGTCTTCCACGGTCTGGGCGTGCTCGCCGAGAACCTGGTCGAACACGTGGTCTTCTACCGTCGCGAGATGTGTTGCCATCGCAATAGCATACGATGCGAATGCAACGTATCCATAGTACTGAGACTGGCCGTCTCCTCGCATGTCCCGCACGGCATAAGCGGTGTACCGCCCGCATAACACCCCTCCAGCCAGCATCTGACGAACAAGGCACCCCAGTCATCCACGCTCCGGTCAGAGGGGCACCCGGCGCATCTCCCAGCGCCCGGGACATCGCCTCCGAGTTAGGTCGGCTAAAAACGGCGCTCATCACGCTGGACGTGATGCACGCGTTGCGTTACTATATGTCCGTGATTGTCTCGTTTGGCGACCGGGACACCGCTTCCCTTCACAGGGGAACGCGTATTAAACGCTTCGAGTCCTTTGAAGCGGTGGCGCGTCGCAAGCTTCGCCAACTCGACATCGCGGCCGACTTGAGTGACCTTCGTGTGCCTCCGGGCAACAGGCTCGAGGCGCTAATGGGCAACCGAGCAGGCCAACACAGCATTCGGATCAATCAGCAGTTTCGGATTTGCTTCGTTTGGACACCGGCAGGGCCGGAGAACGTGGAAATCGTTGACTACCATTGACCAAGGGAGGTGATTGAATCGTGTCCACGCAACTGGACCCAGTGACACCTGGGGAGTTACTCCTCGAGGAATTCCTCAAACCGATGGGAATCTCGCAGTACCGCCTAGCGAAAGAGATTAAGGTTCCCGCGCAGCGCATCAGTGAAATCGTTGCTGGCCGGCGAGCCATCACTGCCGATACCGATCTGCGGCTTTGCCGGTTCTTCGGTCTTACCAAGGGTTACTGGCTACGGGCGCAGGTAGCGCACGACACCGAGGTGGCCCAAAGGTTACTTGCTGCGGAGTTGGCTACCATCCGACCGTGGAAGAGCGACGCAAGTGGGGTTTAGGGACTATCGGCGCACTGGCCCTTAGCCCACAACAGCATGGCGCTATGGCTAATGACTCTACCTGCATGGACATCGGCCAACGCTTGCAAGGTCATTCTGTGTCGCTCTTCTTCCGCACCGACCCAGTCTTCTAGCGCCTGATTGATGATCCGGCTCCTTGAAAGCCGTAGCCTCGAAGCAAGGGCATCGACCTTTTCGGCGAGTTCCAACGGCACGTGAGCCGTGAAGACACGGGTTTCACTTGGCATAGCTCACGCCTTCCACCCCGGCTTACTCCGGTAAACCCGAGTAACATCTGCAATTGACCCCACGCGGTCCTTTATGAACTCGATCTCGGCGTGGTCCTTCACGTCTACCCGGAACATGATGCGGGCCTGCATGGCGCTCTGCACGTCGGCGGCCACGCGGCTAGCGCTCTTGTTCATGTCGGAGATCACGTCCAGCACGTCCTTCAGTAGGCCAGGGCGGTCGATGCCCACCACCTCGAAGTCCACCGGGAACACCTCGCCCGAAGGGGCGTCCCACGTAACGTTCACGAAGCGGTCGTTCTCGGTCAGCATCAGGTGCTTCACGTTCGGGCAATCCACCCGGTGCACGCTGATGCCGCGGCCACGCGTCACGTAGCCAATAACATCGTCGCCGCGCACCGGGCTGCAGCAACGCGCCAGGTTAGCTGGCGCGTCCAGGCCGTCTACGTACACGCCACTGATGCTCTTCTTGGGCAGCTCGGGGGCCGGCGACTTCTTGCGCTCGGTTACCAACTCGGGCACCAGCGCCTCGACCACGTGCTTCGGGCTCAGCCGCTGCGAGTCGATAGCTAGGTAAAGGTCGTCCGCCGAATCCATGTTGAGCAGCTGCTTGGTCACTTCCTCAAGCTTCGCTTTGGTGGTCAGCTTGGCTACCGGCAGGCTGCGGCGGCGCAGGGCGCGCTCCAGCGAGCGGCGGCCGCTCTCTAACTGCTCGGAGCGCGCCTGCATGCGGAAGTGGTGCTTGATCTTCTGCCGCGCGCCGCGGGTGACCACTATGTTCAGCCAGTCCTGACTGGGCCCGTACTGGCTGCTGCGGTTGGTGAGCACCTCCACCCGGTCGCCGGTGGTGAGCGCGTGGCTTAACGGCACGATCTCGCCGTTCACGCGCGCGCCTATGGTGCGGTGCCCCACCTCGGTGTGCACGTGGTACGCGAAGTCGATAGGCGTGCTGCCGCGCGGCAGGTTCACCACGTCGCCAGCCGGAGTGAACACCAGCACGCGCTCGCTAAGCAGGTCAGTCTTAACGGCGTCCACGAACGCGTCGGCGTCGTCGGCGGTAGTGTCTACCTCGAGCAGCTGCTTCATCCAGTCCAGCCTGCGCTGAACCTCGTCCGTATCCTCTACCCCGTCCTTGTACGCCCAGTGCGCGGCCACGCCGAACTCGGCAACCTCGTGCATGGCCCGCGTTCTTATCTGCACCTCGATGGGCTGGCCCAACAGGCCGATGACGGTGGTGTGCAGGCTCTGGTACCCGTTAGGTTTGGGCACCGCCACGTAATCCTTGAAGCGGCCCGGAATGGGCGTCCACAGCGAGTGCACTATGCCAAGCGCGCGGTAGCACACGGCCTTCTCGGCGTCCTCAGGCGCCATGCCGTTACCCGTGTGCTGCGGCTCCAATATGGCGCGAATAGCCATAAGGTCGAAGATCTGGTCCAGGTTGCGGTGGTCGCGCTCCATCTTGCGGGCGATGGAGAACAGGTGCTTGCTGCGGCCGCTGAGCTCGAAGCGCAGGCCCTCCTGCTTGAGGCGGTCCTCCAGCAGCTTGATGCTGCGCTGCACGTAATCCTCGCGCTCCTGGTGGTGCATGCGCACCTGGCGCTGCAGCTGGTCGTACCGCTCGGGCTCGAGGTAGCGGAAGGCGATGTCCTCAAGCTCGTTCTTGATGTGGTTAATGCCCAGCCGGTGCGCTAGCGGCGCGAAGATCTCGAGGGTCTCCTCGCTGATGCTGAGCTGCTTATGCGGCGGCATGTGCTCAAGCGTGCGCATGTTGTGCAGCCGGTCGGCCAACTTGACGAGGATGATGCGCACGTCGCTCGTCATGGCCAGCAGCATCTGGCGCAGGTTCTCGGCCTGCTCGTTCTCGTACACGCGCACGGCCAGCTTGCTGATCTTGGTCTCGCCCTCAACGATGCGGCGCACCGTTTCGCCGAAGCGTTCCTCGATTTGCTCGAACGTAACGTCGGTGTCTTCCACCGTGTCGTGCAGCAGCCCCGCCAGCAGGGCGGCCACGTCCATGTTCATCTCGGCCAGGATCTCGGTCACGGCCACGGGGTGAATGATGTACGGCTCCCCGCTGCGCCGCTTCATGCCGCGGTGCGCCTCCTCAGCGAAGGCGTAACCCTCCGCCACTACCGCCGCGTCTTCAGGCGATAGGTACGAGGTGGCAGCCTTGAGGCCAGTGGGGATGGTCATGACCATCAGGCTGGTAAGCATACCACTGGCCGCGGGGCGTTTATGGCGTCAGGGCCGGAGCTGCCACCGCTCTGGGCGACCCAGGCCCGACTCGTGGAACACAGCGGAACGGTGTTCAAGACTCCGCTAACAACCACCATAATCAGCCATAGGCCCAGCGACCCCTCAGATTGTATACAATCTGGTTCCTGGTGCAACTCTATTCACTTCGCTGCAAGTACCAAGTTCGCACATGTACCGCGAAACCATATCCCCACATCCTACTCGCATGGCAATACCGGAAAGTCGTTGTATCTGCAACTTCGTACACCCCTATGGCATATTCAGTGCAGCTGTGCAATTATGCGCCCATGCTGCCCGTTCGCGGCCGCAGCGGTCCGCTCTTCGTTCCGACCGTAATACAACCTGGAGGTAAGTAGAGATGCCGAGCTCCCCCACCCGGATCCGTCTCGCAGTGTTGCTGTTGCCCATGCTGCTGGTCGTGGGCCTGCTGCTTGGCACCGCCACGGCTCAAGAGCCCGTGTACGGTGGCACCCTCATAGTCGGCCTGGCCGACGACCCCCCTCAGCTCGACCCGCACCTCACGGCCGCCAACGCCTCGCGCACCGTGCTGCACAACATCTTCGCCACGCTGGTAGAGATCGACGAGAACCTCTCCATCATCCCCGGCCTGGCCCAGGAGTGGACCGTTAGCCCCGACGGCCTGCTGTACACGTTCACGCTGGCCGAAGGCATCCAGTTCCACGACGGCACCGCCATGGACGCCGAAGCCGCCGCCTTCAACTTCGCTCGCATGCGCGACCCCGAGTTCGGCTCGCCGCGCGCCAGCGAGCTGGCGTTCGTTGACGAAGTAACCGTGACCGGCCCACTGACCTTCGAGGTCAGCATGACCGCGCCGTTCGCCGCGTTCCTCCCGGCCCTGGCCTCCTGGACTGGCATGATGGTCTCGCCCACCGCCGTTGAGGCCCACGACAACTTCGAAGACTCACTAGTGGGCGCCGGCCCGTTCATGTTCGTCGAGCAGGTGCGCGACGACCGCGTGGTGCTCACCCGCAACCCCAATTACTTCCGCGACGGCCTGCCCTACCTCGACCAGGTCATCTACCGCACGTTCGTCGACGGCGACTCGCGCATCCTCAACCTCGAATCCGGCGCCCTGCACATCATCAACACCGTGCCCGGCCGCAACGTGGCCGCGCTCGAGGCGCACGACGAGATCGTGCTGAGCAGCGTGGGCGGCCTCGGTTACCGCGGCTTCTACGTCAACACCACCTCCGCCGACCTCGGCAACCAGGCGCGCCGCCGCGCGGTCAGCGCCTGCATCGACCGCCAGGTCATCGTGAACACCGTGTTCGGCAACGCCGCCGTGCCCGGCAGCAGCCCCTTCTCGCCCGCCACCTGGGTGGTGGACCTCACTGACCCGGTGCCCGCCCGCGACCTCGACTTCGCGCGCGAGATGCTGGCCGAAGCCGGCGTGCCCAACGGCTTCAGCTTCACCATGCTCATCACCCCCGACGAGGAGAGCATCCGCGTTGGCTCCATGATGGCCGCCATGTGCGAAGAGGTCGGCATTACAATCAACCTGCAGCAGACCGAGTTCGGCACCATGCTCGCCCGCCTCGGCGACGGCAACTACACCGCCGCACAGATCGAGCTGAGCCCCCGCAACGACCCCGACCTCAGCGCCTACCCGTGGTTCCACAGCCAGGCCACCAACTGGGGCCGCCTGCACAACGCCGAGCTCGACGACCTCCTCACCCGCGCCCGCGCCGCCGTCGAAATCGACGAGCGCCGCGCTCTGTACCGCCAGGTGAACGAGATCCTCAACGTCGAATTCCCGTTCGTGTTCACCTACCACATGGCCGAGATGAAGGCGTACCGCCCCGAACTGCGCGGCTACCGCCACATTCCCGACTCCATGATGCGCTTCGAAGACGTGTGGCTGGCCAACGACTAAGCCCCTAAGCCGCTAGCGCCAGCGGTTGCCCGCGGCCCGGACGCCTTGCGCTCCGGCCGCGGGCAGCCACTGGACTCCCGCCCAGTCGCGTTCCTTACCCCCGGAGAACCATGGCACTCTATTTAGTCAGGCGCCTGCTCAGCTCGGTGCCCATAGTTATCCTCATAACCCTGGTGGTCTTCATGGTCATGCAGGTGCTGCCCGGCGACCCCGCCGTCATGATCCTCGGCACCGAAGCCACGCCGGAATCGTTGGCAGCCACCCGCGAAAGACTCGGCCTGAACCGACCGCTTCACGTTCAGTACCTATCTTGGTTAGGCAACGCCCTGCGGGGCGACCTCGGCAACTCCATGATCGACAACCGGCCGGTCATGGGCGCCATCGCCAACGCCCTGCCCGTCACGCTGCAGATCGCCGTGATATCGCTGCTGATGGCCATGCTAGTGGGCCTGCCCGCCGGTATCATCTCGGCCGTGCGCCGCGGCGGCGTGGCCGACGCCTTCGCGTCGCTGATAGCCCTCTCGGGCATCTCGCTGCCGGGCTTCTGGGCCGCACTGCTGCTCATGTACGTGTTCGCGCTGCGGTTCGACTGGCTGCCTTCGTCGGGCTTCGTGCGGCCAGGCGAGGACCTGTGGCTCAGCTTGCAGCACAGCATCCTGCCCGCCATCGCTCTGTCGCTGCGCCCGGCGGGCGTGTTCATGCGCCTGCTGCGCTCCTCCATGCTCGACGTCATTCGCAGCGACTATGTGCGCACCGCCAAAGCCAAGGGCCTGGGCAACCAGGTGGTGGTGCTGCGCCACGCCCTGCGCAACGCGCTGGTGCCCCTGGTCACGGTGCTTGGCGTCGAGTTCTCGTCGCTGCTCGGCAACGTGGTGGTTATCGACACCATCTTCGCCGTGCCGGGCTTCGGCCGGCTGATCTACAACTCGTTCCTGCGCATGGACTTCGTGACCATGCAGAGCCTGCTGCTGCTGTTCGCGCTGATAGTCATAGTCATCAACTACCTGACCGACCTGTCGTACTCGCTCCTCGACCCCAGGATCCGTTACCAATGAGGGCCGCGTACAAGAAGCGCGTGCCCAAACCGCTGCGCAACTTCCTGAGCCGCCCGCTGGCCGTGACCGGCCTGCTGCTGGTCGTGATCATGATCCTCGGCGCGCTGTTCGCCCCGGCGCTCTCGCCGCATCCGCCCACCCGGGCCGACTTCGGCGCGGTGCTGCAGGCGCCCAGCGCCAACCACCCGCTAGGCACCGACGAGCTGGGCCGCGACGTGCTCAGCCGGCTCCTGTTCGGCGCACGCGCGTCGCTGCAGGCGGGCATGCTGGCCGTGCTCATCGCCGTCATCATCGGCGTGCCAATAGGCCTTATCAGCGGTTACCGCCGCGGCTGGCTCGACGAGGTGGTCATGCGCCTCACCGACGCGATAATGGCCTTCCCCGTGATCGTGCTGGCGCTCGCCATGACCGCAGTGCTGGGCGCCAGCCTTACCACCGCCATGGTCGCCATTGGCGTGGTGTACGCGCCCGTGTTCGTGCGCCTGGCGCGCGCGCAGGCCATGGCGCTGCGCGAGGTGGAGTTCACCGAGGCCGCCCGCGCGCTCGGCAACCACGAGTCGGCCATCCTCATGCGCCACCTCATGCCCAACATCGCCAGCGCGATCCTGGTGCAGGCCTCGCTGTCGGTGGCGGCCGCCATTCTGGTGGAGACCACCCTGTCGTTCCTCGGCCTGGGCGTGCAGCCGCCCACGCCGTCGTGGGGCTCCATGCTGCGCATCGGCACGGGCTACCTACTTGAGGCGCCGTGGACGTCGTTCTGGCCGGGCCTCGCCATCTTCGTCACCGTGCTGGGCATCAACCTGCTGGGTGACGGCCTGCGCGACGTGCTTGACCCCCGCGACCGCTAGGTCACGGGGGTCTACTCGTTATGTTGTGCTGGCGCGGCTGCTAGTACCGGTTGCTGCGCATGACCGACGCGAAGCCGAACTCCATAGGCTGCGAACAGCACTTGGGCCGACCCGAACGCAGGTACTCGGCGGGCTCGACCTTAGCCGAGCGGCCGCAGTGGGGGCAGTGCACTACGTGGGGCATGTAGCGAGCCGTGGAATCGTGAACGCGGTGGACTCGTCTGGTGATGTCGTTAATGCTCATCGCTAGCCTCCAACACGGAGCATCCGCCAGCGCCGCGTGAGAGGTCTGAGCCACGCATTTGAAGTCTAAGAACGGCGTGGCACATACCAGCCCTAACAGTGGCAGCGCTCACGTTGACAAAGCCGCCGGTGCGTTTACGCTAGCCCATGCCCAAAACCAAGAACGCTCACCCCCGCAACCTCCTACTCTGGTTCGGCTCGGCGCTGCTGGTCCTGCTGGCCGCGTGCACCGACGTGCCCACGGTCACCAGCGTCGACGTGACGCTAAGTGAAGACACCGTGGCCGTGGGCGAAACCGTTCAAGCTACCGCCGTCATCAACACCACCACCGGCGTGCTTACCAGCGGCAAGATCAACTGGCAGTCACAAGACGCTACCGTGGCCACGGTCAGCGAGAGCGGCGTGGTAACCGGCGTGGCCGATGGCACCACCAACATCGTGGGCTCTTACGACCTGAGCCCGTTCATTATGGGTTCGGCCGAGATCACCGTCTACACGCCGGAACCGCCCGAACCACCCGAACCAACCGAATCGTCCATCACCATCGAGTTCGCTACCGCGCCGTTCTACCTGCGCGGCACCCGCACGGCCAGCGCCACCGTCATAGTCGACGACGAGCCCGCCCCCGGCGCCACCTGGACCAGTAGCGACCCCACCGTGCTAAGCGTGGACCCCGCCACGGGCGAGGTGAGCGCCGTGGCTGTAGGCACGGCCACCATCACCGCCACCAGCACGGTCGACGCGAGCCTGAGTGCGGACCTCGAGGTAACCGTAGTACACCCGTTCGCTGGCGCCTCGGTGCTGTTCTACCAAGAGGATTACAGCCCCCAGCACTTCGCCGATAACGTCCTGTGGGACGCGCATTTCGACTACGGCCTGGACCTCACTGAGGTCACCAACGACGACGCACCCACCGACTTCCCCAACGCCATCACTCAGGATCCCGACCTGGTGTTCTACGAGCTCTCCACGCCGGGCAACATGACGGGGTCTCACCTGATCGCGCTGATTGACTGGGTTGCGGATGGCGGCTACCTCATCTTCACCGTTGGCGACGGCACCTTGGACGGCCGCGAGGACCTGGTGGCCAACATGGGCGCCAGCATCGTCGACCAGCGACCCGTGCTTAGCCTCAACGTGGTGGACCCCGAACTCAAGCAGGGTGTGATCGACTCTCCCACGGAGGGTTACATCGGCGTCCCGCCCGGCTACGAGGTGTACATCCAGGTACTCGAGGCGGCAGCAGGCTCAGCTGTCTGGGTGGATTACGGCGGCACGAACCCTGTGGCCGTGGCCGGCAACGACGAGCGCACCGTTACCCTCGCCTTCCCGCAATGGATAGCGGCCAACGCAACGCCCATGGAGACCTTCTACGAGAACCTGTTCGTGCGCATGCTGCGTAACAGCCTGGAGGCGCAGGCAGCGCAGCCGTAAGGGCGCCCATGTAGTAACCAGCAAGCGCCCTACTGCCGCGCGCGCCGAAGCAACAGCAGCACGCCTATGGCGGCGAACACGATGTTGCCCAGCCAAGCGCCGAGCCACACGGGCAGCTGCCCAGACTGCGCGAACATTTGCCCGAACGTGTAGAACAGGTACCACACGAGGGTAACGACGAGGCTCATGCCGAACGCCACGCCGCGCGTGCGGGCGTACTTGAGGCTCAGCGGCACCGCAACCAGCAGCAGCGCCAGGTTGGTGAACGGCTCTGCCAGCTTGCGGTGGAACAGCACCCGCGTTTGACGCCGGTCGTCAGCCGACATGCTCTCCCTGTTACTGTCCGCGAATAGCGCCGTTATCGAGCGCGCGTCCTCGAAGCCGCCCTGCCCGTAGCGCGTTACCAGCTCCTGCACGTCGGTCGAGGTGGTGATGGTAAGCGTGGCGTC
>Ga0265293_10013470_pt1 | contig 10609 bp, 7 predicted proteins | sample Munlanlewell138R_FD_192505 | JGI IMG/M metagenome (GOLD analysis project Ga0265293, IMG submission 192505) | Leachate microbial communities from a municipal landfill in Southern Ontario, Canada - Leachate well 138R | ecosystem: Engineered > Solid waste > Landfill > Unclassified | place: Canada... | reverse complement strand
GGGGGAGCATGTCGCCCTTCACGGCCTCGACCTCGACATTCTCAAAGGCGAGCGGCTGGCCGTCATCGGCGAAAGCGGCTCTGGCAAGTCGACGCTGGCGCTGGCGCTGGGCGGCCTGCTGCCGCCGGAAGCGCGCATTGCGGGCCGCATCGGCTGGCCGGGCTTTGCCGCGCCGCCGCGCGCGGGTCGCGACATCGGCTTCGTGTTTCAGGATGCGGGTGCCAGCCTCAACCCGGTCATCCCGGTCGGCCGGCAGATCGCCGAAGTCGCGCGCCTGCATCTCGCGCTCACGCGCCACGCGGCGCGGGAGCGCGCCCGCGCGTTGCTGGAGAGGGTTCGCATTCCCGATCCCGACCGCGCGCTTGGCGCCTATCCGCACCAGCTTTGCGGTGGCCAGCGCCAGCGCGTGGCGATTGCGGCGGCCATCGCGGGCGAGCCGTCGCTGCTGATCGCCGACGAGGCGACCAGCGCGCTCGATACCATCGTGCAGGCCGAAATCGTGGCGCTGCTTGACGAGCTGGTTCGAGCCGAAGGCATGACGTTGATCTTCATCACCCACGACATCGCGCTCGCCTCCGGTTTCGCCGACCGCATCGCCGTGCTGCACGATGCGCGGTTGGTGGAGGCTGGCCCCGCCACAGCACTGCTCGGCGCACCGAAAGAAGCCTACACGGCCAAGCTGCTCGCTAGCCATATCGGGCTCGACACGCCGCCGCTGATCACGGAGAAGCAGCCATGAGAGCGCCGCTGCTTGCCCTTCAAAACCTCACCAAGACCTACCGCTCGGGCGGGCGCGAGGTGAAGGGGCTCGACAATGTGTCGATGTCGGTGGCGGCCGGCGAAACCATCGGACTGGTGGGGCCGTCCGGCAGCGGCAAGTCCACGCTGGCGCGGGTGGTGATGCGGCTGATCGAGCCGGATTCCGGCACCATCGCCTTCGGCGACGAAAACCTCGGAGCGCTGAGCGGCAAGGCGCTGCGCTCCATGCGCAAGCGCATCCAGATGGTGTTTCAGGATCCCTCCGCTGCCTTCAACCCGCGCGCCACCGTGGCCGACGTGCTGGCCGATCCGCTGCGCATTCACGGGCTCGCCTCCCGCGCCGAGCGCCCGCGCCGGATCGCGGAACTGCTGGACAGCGTGGGCCTGCCGGCACATCTCGCGGCGCGGCCCGTCCATGCCGTTTCCGGCGGCCAGCGCCAGCGCGTCGCCATTGCCCGCGCGCTGGCCACCGAGCCGGAGCTGATCGTGCTCGATGAGGCGGTGTCGGCGCTCGACGTCACCGTGCGCGGCCAGATCCTCGACCTGCTGGTTGCCCTGCAGCGCGAGCGCGGCCTTGCCTATCTGTTCGTCTCGCACGATCTGGCTGTGGTGCGCGCCGTCTCGCACCGCATCGCAATCATGGATCGCGGCCGCATCGTGGAAGCAGGCCCCGCCGCCACGGTCGTCGCCGATCCGCAGTCGGAAACCGGCCGCGCGCTGGTAGCCGCCATTCCCCGCCTTCACATCCCCCGGCCCCACACCTCCCAACCTCATGGGGAAGCATCCCGAAATGCCTGACTTCGACCGCCATTCGCTGCTCGACCTGCCGCCCTATCCGGCCGCGGGCTATGCCAGGCTTGCCGACCGCATCGCGGCGCTGATCGGCACCGGCAACGACGTGGTGTTCGTGCAGGCGGAAGCCGTGGTGGCGCTGGAGGCGGCGGCGACCAGCCTCGGCCGGCCGGGCCTGCGCGCGCTCAACATCGTCACCAGCCCCTATGGCGAGCTGTTCGGCGGGTGGCTGAAGCGTGCCGGCGTGGAAGTCATCGAACAGAGGGCCGAACCCGGCCTGCCCGTCATAGTCGAAGCGGTGGCGCAGGCGCTGGCGGGCGCGGACAGCATCGATCTGGTGGCGCTGGTGCATGCGGAATCGGCGTCCGGCATCCTTAATCCGCTCCCCGAAATCGCGGAGCTGGCGCGCGAAAAGGGCGCGCTGCTGCTCGTCGATGCCGTGGCATCCGCAGGCGGGCACGAGCTGGATGTCGACGCGCTGGGCATCGACATCGCCGTCATCGGCCCGCAAAAAGGGCTGGGCGGACCGGCCGGCATTTCCGCGCTCTGCGTCAGCCCGCGCGCATGGCAGGCTATCGACCGGCCGGACGCGCCGCGGCACTCGGTGCTGTCGCTCCTGGATATCAAGCGCAACTGGCTGGATGCGGGGCGCGGCGTCCTTTCCGGCATGCCGTCTGCGCTGGAGTTCCACGCGCTGGAAGCCGCGCTCGACCGGGTGGAGGCGGAAGGCATCGCCGGCACCGTCGCCCGCCATCTGCGCGCCCAGCGCGCCGCCCGCGCCGGGCTGCAGGCGCTTGGCGCGCGGCTGTGGATCAGCGACGAAAACGAAGCCTCGCGGCTCGTCACCACCATTCTGCTCCCAGAAGGGCTGGATTCGCACAGGCTGGCGCAGCATGAGGCGGCGGTTGCGGCGGGCTTGTCCGCCGGGGTCGGCGCGGTTGCTTCGAGGCTCTTGCGCCTCGATCACACCGGCCCGCGCGCCAGCCGGGACACGGTTCTGGCTGGCATCCGCGCCGTTGCCCAGGTCCTGCGCGAGGCGGGCGTGGCTGTCAGCGAAACGGCGGCCGAAGCCGCCGTCGATGCCGTCTGGAACGGTTGAAGCTACCCGTTCAGAACTTGTAGCTCAGGCCGAAGCGCAGGTCGTGCGAGCTGTCGATGGTGACCTTGCGGTCGAGCCCGGCAGCGGAGAAGTCGGCGCTGCCATAGTCGGAGTAGCGGTATTCGGCCCTGACGATCGCCTTGTCGGTCACGGCATGCTCGATGCCGGTGCCGATGGTGAAGCCGGTATGGGTCTTGGAGCCGCTGACCGGATCGCGCGCAGTAGCCAACCAGCCATTGGCGAAGGAGGCTTCGTGCTCGTATCCGGCTACAGCGACGCCGGCCGCGACGTAAGGCAGGTAGCGGCCATAGGCATAGCCGATGCGGCCCCTGAGCGCTCCCGACCAGCTCTGCTTCGACTTCAGCGTCGCGTTCAGGTAGTCCGATGCGTTGGCGCGGTAGACGCTGAACGTGTCAGGCCCGCCGGAGCTGTCGGCAATGTTGAGGTCGGCGTCGACGCCGGCCACGAAGCCGTTGCCGAAGTCGTGATTGTAGCCGGCATAGACGCCGCCGAGGAAGCCTTCGAGGCGCTGCCTGTAGGAGCTGGTGTAGGATACGCCCGAGGCATCCAGCGCATAGTCGTTGCCGTTGCGCGACCAGTCGTGCCCGGCGCTGACGCCCGCATAGAAGCCGCTCCAGTCATAGGAAGCCGGCGCGACCATGCCGCCCTTCTGAGCCGCGATCGCCGCCATGATGCCTGCATCCGGGTCGGCGGGCTTCGAGGACATGCCCGGAACGCCGATCTTGGTGCTGAAGCCGGCGATGAAGGTGCGGCCCTTGCCGGCAAGCTGCACGCCGTCGCCGCTCAGCGGAACGGCATAGACCTTGTTGGCCACGTTCTCGACGGAGAAGAACAGCCGGCTCGCCTCGTTGAAATCGTAGGAGCCGTAGATGTCGAACAGCGTGTAGGAAGGAACGTCGGTGAGGGTCGCTTCCGGAGTGGTGAAGCTGATGGTCGCGTAGGTGCCCTTGCCGACAAAGCGGGCCTTGCCGCCGAGGGCCAGCTTCTCGTCGAAGAAGCGCATGCCCACATCGACCATGCCGTAGTATTTCGGCAGGATGTCGATGTCGGCATTGCCGCCGCTGCCGACCATGCCGCCGGCGGGGGTCTTGGTCGTGGCGTTGGTGTAGGAGAAGTTGGCGTAGGCGAAGCCGGCATCGTATCCGCCCTCGATCTCCACGCCGCGCATGCGGGTGGTGCCCGGCACGTTGATCCACATCGCCGTGTCGTACCAGCATTCGGCGGCGCCCGCGCAGCGCTCCATGCTGATGGTGCCGTTGGTGATGTAGTTCTTGATGCGGTTGTCGAAGTAGCCGACCTTCAGGCGCGCGGTGTCCTTTTCGAAGAACAGGTCGTTCTTGGCGATGTTGAAGCCCAGATCCCAGCCCTTGCTGGTTTCGGGCTCGAGATCCATGTTGTTGTAGATGCCGCTGCCGAGCTGGGCGCCGATGCCGACCAGACCCCAGAACGACTCCTGCGCGGTGGGCGGACGATACGTGTGCGAATAGGTGGTGTAGAGCTGGAGCCAGTTGGTGGGGTTGGCCGCCAGCGTGAACTTCGGATTGACCTTGCCGCCATCGCGCGAAACATGCTCGGCCGGGCAGTTTTCCGGACCCACGGGGCATTCGGCGGAGCCGCCCGCGCCCGTGCCCTGCGTTCTCGCCTGCCGGGTGCCGGAAAGGTGCCAGTGGTCGTAGCGCAGTCCGGTGATGAAATCGAACATACCGTAGGAGAGCGTTGCGTCGGTGAAGGCGCTGGCCTTGGCGAGCTTGCCCGGCTGGTTCACGCCGCGCCGTTCCGAAACGCGGTAGTCGTCCATGTGGTAGGACACGCCATAGTCGAGCTTCAGGCCGAAGCCCTTGGTCAGGTCGAAGGTGCTGGTGTTGGTGATGTCGCCGCCGAAGGAGATGGCATCGGTTTCACGACCCGCATAGCTGCCGCCGCCGGCGCCGGGGTCGTAGAGCATGTTGGCCTTGTTGTAGTAGAGGTTGATCTTCGTGTCGAAGAGATTGCTGTCCGGCGTGAAGGCGTAGTTCAGCGAATAGGTGTTGTTCTTAACGCCCCACATATAGCCGGAATTGCGGAAGTCATTGTCGTAATAGACCCAGCCCAGCTTCAGCGCATGGGTGTCGTTCGGCTTGATCTCGATCTTGCCGAGCCCGCCGAGCGGCCGGTTGCGTTCGTAGAAGGTGGTGCCGTCGCCGTTGCGGTAGTCCTTGCTCTGGCTGTCGGCCCAGGCGCCCATGACGCTCATCTCGCCCTCGCCGCCATTGATGGCGGTGCGCATGCCGGCAGCGGTCATGCCGCTCCAGTCATAGCCGTTCGAGCCGACTTTCCATTTGGTCATCACGCCGGCGTTGGAGCCGGGAAGCAGGATGTCGTCGATGCCGATGGAGCGGAAATTGGCCGCGCCCGACAGCGTGCCCGAACCGGCCGCGCCCGAAACCGCACCGCGCGTGATGTCGACGCCGGCGATGAAGTCGGGCTGCAGATAGAGATAGGTGCCGCCATAGGCGCCGTGGCCGGCGCCGTTGCGGAAGGTCTGCGGCACGCCGTCGATCATGGAATTGACGCGTCCGTAGCCGCTCATGCCGCGGATGTTGACGGAAAGTCCGGGCTGGTTGCCACCGGGGCGCGAGAAGGTGCCGGGGGTGTTGCGCAGCGCCTGATTGACGTCGCCGCCATAGCGCCCCTGCAGATTGGCGGCCGTGGTGGTGCTGACCGCTGCAGGCGTGCGGAACGGCGCATCGCCCACGCCCTGCGCGGTCACGTCGATGGTATCGAGCACCACCCAGCCGGCCGCACTGGCCGTGCCGGCGGCAGCGGGCACGGTCGAGATGGCGACCGTGTTGGCGGCGGTGAAGGAATAGCTCAGCCCCGTGCCGGACAGGAGCCGCGACAGCGCGCCTTCGCGCGTGGCGGTTCCGCTGAAGCCGGCGGTCGTCTTGCCGGCGGCCGTGGAGGCCAGGAACGTGACCTGAAGCCCTGCCTGCCTGCCATAGGCGGTTATGGCCTGGCTGAGCGGGCCGGCCGGAATGTTGAAGCTGATCTGCGCAGACTGCGCCGTTGCCGGCCCCGTGGTGGCGGGCAGAAGAACGGCGAAGGCCGTGGTGCCGAGCAAGGCGGCGGCAAAGGCCTTGCGGCCGACCCTGAACACAGCCCGATTGCTGAACGCGTAACCCATTGCAGACGACTCCGATCGATCGAGAAAGATTTGGACTCGCCTGCCTGTTCGCTGGGTAACACGGTCTCCTGAGGCTGTTACAATCGGGGGCCGGAAATATTCGGGCCTGCCTGCAAATATTTTTTTCCGGCACGCGCCGGATCGGCCCGAACAGGAAAAATGCGCGTCAGATCGGGGAAATAACGGTCAGCCCCGAAGAGAGGCGGCGCACGCGGGCGCCGGTCGGCTGCACCACGGCCTCCAGCGCGGCAAGGGGATCGCGCAGGTCGTAGAGACCGCTGACCCGCTGCGCGCCGATGGACGGGTGGGCGCTGACGACGGTGCCGGGTATCCAGCGGCTGATGCGGGCGACAAGGGCGGTCACCGTTTCCCGGTCAGCGACGATCGTGCTGTCGCGCCAGCCTGCCACCTCTGCCGGCTCGCGCCTGCCGCGGGTGACCGTGGCACTGGCGGGATCGTAGGACAGCCACTCCCCCAAGGTCAGCGTCTCGTGGAGCGCTGGCGCGGTGCCGGGGGCTGCCGCTTCCACAGTTCCTTCCGCAACGGCCATGCTGACGATGTCGGCATCGCTGGAAAGCTCGAAGGCCGTGCCGAGCGCCCTTGCCTCGAGGCCATCGGCCGTGGCGATGAACGGCCGGGCGCGGTCGCGCGCCACGTCGAAGAAGCACATGCCCATCAGCAGTTCGACCCGGCGCTCGGTGCGCGTCAGGGTCATGGCGATCGCGGATTGGGGACCGAGCGTCGCCATGCTGCTGTCGGGCAGCTCGATGCGGCGGATCTCGCCCGTGCCGGTTACGTGGTCTGCCTGCGCGCGCACCAGCGCGCCGGGTATCGTCAGCGAGCCGAGGCCGGCCACGCCCGCCACGGCAAGCGCGCCGCCGATGAGGTTGCGCCGCGTGACGTTGCGCTGGCTGCGGCGCTGCTCTTCCAGAAGCTGGCCAGACGCGCCATGGATGCCGCTGACACGGCTCCAGATGTCTTCGTGCCGTTGGCTGCGGGCGCGCCAGTTGCGCGCCATCTCCACTGGCACGGGATTGGCGGGGTCGTTCTGCATGCGGATGACGATATTGATGGCTTCCGACACGAGCCGATCATATTCGTCCGAGTTCTCGCCCATGGAAAACCTTCAAGGCCGGTCGGTTGCCCGCGACATGCGGACGCCTTCCTCATGATACAAAGCAGAGCGGAAAATATTCACCCCCATCACGCAAGAATCGGGGCGGAAGAATCACAGATCCGCGCCCAATTCCCTGCGAAGCCTATTCCACCCGAAGCAGAAGATGCCGGTAGGCGCGATGGACGAGTTCCCATGCGCGCGTGTTCGAAAGCCCCAGCCGCTCCGCCACTTCCGCAATGGTAATGCCATCGATGCGATGAAGAATGAAGGCCTCGCGCGTCTGGTCCGGCAATTCTTCGAGCGCATCGCCGATCTGCCGCAGCATCTGGCGCGAATAGACGAGTGTTTCCGCCGAAGGCGCGGGGTCGGCCACGCGGATCATGGCATCCTCGTCGACATAGACGGTGGGGTCTATGGCCTGCCTGCGGTGATAGTTGATGCTGAGGTTGCGGGAGACTTCAAACAGATAGGCGCGGGGATTGTGGTTCTGCGTCGCCTCGCCCGGCGGACTGGCCATGACGCGCAGGAACGTGTCCTGCGTCAGGTCGGCGGCCACGTCCTCCGCCAGCCCGCGGCGACGCAGCGCGCGGGCTATTTCCTTCGCATGTCTGCGGAACAGTTCCTGAAAATCCCAGGCCAACGCCCCGAACCTTTTTGTTTGTGCAAAACCGTTGCGCCTTAGCGGAAAGGTAAAAATCACGCAATGGCAACAGCTTAGAGCGAGATGAGCGGGTCTCGTGAAGTGGCGGGCCGCTGCTTCTGAAACTTAACTAAAATTATCATGTTAATATGGGGTTTGACCAGTTCCGCAGCCGACAGGGAACAAAAAAAGCCGGTATAACCGGCTTCTCTGGATCATCTTTTGTCCAAAACTGGATCAATGGGGGGTGGCTGGCTCGCGGGCCAGGCGCTGGCTGGCCCCTTTGGCTGGCCCTCTGGCTGGCTTGGGGGGACAGGAATGCTGAAGCTCAGTCGTCTTGGTGGCCGTCGCTTTCTTCCTCGCTCCTGCCTCTGCGCCAGTAGGAAACGACGAGGTGGTCGGCCCGGGAAAGTTTGACCTCCTTGCGCAGATAGGTGCGGATGGCGCGGAAGGCATCGAACTCGCAGGCGGCCCACGCATAGATTTCGCGGCCATCCCCGGGGAAGGACACGCCCTTCACCGCATCGGCGAGCAGGGTGGTGGTTCCGGCTTCCGCGCCGTTGCGGTGCAGCCAGCGGATTTCAAAGCCTGGCGGGGCGGCAAGCGCCTGCTCCTCGCCGGCATCGGCCACCTCGACGATGACATGGCCGCGGGCCTGCGGCGGCAGGGCTTCCAGCATGCGCCCGATTGCCGGCAGTCCGGTTTCGTCGCTGGCGAACAGATACCAGTCCGCCTCCTTCAGGCCGCCGCCGCCGGGGCCGATAATGCCCATGGGCTGCCCGATGGCGGCATGGCGCGCCCAGTCCGCCCCCGGCGCGGTCCCCGGTCCGCCCTCCGTGTGGGCATCGCCGTGGAGCACGAAGTCGAGATCCATGGTTCCCGCCGCCACATCCACGTTGCGCACCGTGTAGACCCGCAGGCGGGGCCGGTGCTCGCCATCCGGCCAGCGCACGATGCCGTTGGGGTCGAGCGTCGGCCATTGCGGCGTGGGTGCCTCAGGGTGCTGGACGAGGATGCGCAGGTGCAGCGTCTCCAACGTATCGAAGCGGGAGAGATCATCGCCGCGCAAGGTGATGCGCCGCATATGCGGGGTGACGTCGCGGACGGACGCCACCTCCATGATGCTGAAATTGGGTGGAATCGTGAGGTCTCTGCCGTCGCCCGTCCAGGCGATGCGGAAAGCCTCGTCGCCCACGAACTGCATGACCTGCTCGGCAATGGTCATCTTGACCAGATAGAGCATGTCGAGGCTTGAGGCTTCGGCGCGGACCAGCAGGCTGTCGGTTTCGCTCTCGAAGCTGCTGGTCCACAATTCGGTCGAGGCGTCGAGCGCATTGTCCCAGCGGGAAAGCTCCGCGCCATAGAGCTTCAGATGGTCGCCGATCCTGCTGATGAAGGCCGGCGAATTGCCAAGTTCGATCCGGGCTTCGGTAAAATATCCGGTCATGTGAACTCTCCTTGTGTCTGCGTGCGTGAAACCGCAGGCGGTGCCCGCGGTTCTTCCCCGCCGGCCCGCAGCGTGCGGCTCAGGTCATCGCGCCTGCCGTGCTGGCCGCCTTCAGGCGCTGGCGGGCCTTTTCGAGCGCATCTGCCTCACTTGTCGCCAGCACCATGGGATAGGGCGAGGCCCTGGCGCGGCCGGGCAGGGCCAGCTCCATGGCCTGCCGTTCCGCTTCGTCCTCGAAGATGAAAACGGTTGCCGCGACCAGCCGGCCAAGCTCGGCCTTGCGCGCCTTCATCCACAGCACCATCGGCTTGCCGGCGCCCGGCTGCGGCCGGTCGCCCTCGCGCACCACGACGACCATCGCGCGGCCGCGCGCCAGAAGCGCATCATATTCCGCGACCCAGTCGCGGCCATCCTGCTCGGTTTCGAGCGCACCGACGCCCAGATGGATGTCGGGTTCAAGTTCGCGGAAGAATTTCATGTCGCTACTCCTCGATAATGATCAGGCTTCATCCATGGCGGCAGCGGCGGGCGCCGCGCGGCGGCCACGAACGGCAATCGCCAGCGCAAGGGCTGCTATCAGGCCGCATATGCCGGCGATGCCGGTGGCGAACGAAAAGCCATGGGCAAAGGCCGAGGTCAGCAGCTCGCGGAATGCGTCGGGCGCCATGTCGAGCCCGGCCGGCATGGCGTGGCGGCGCACGGCGCTGCCGGCAAGGGCTGCGGCGTCCGCCATGCCCGAGCCGGCCAGCGTGTCGCTCATGGAGGCGATGGCGCGGGCGCCCATCACCGTGCCCAGAAGGGCGATGCCGATGGTCATGCCGCCCTGACGCAGCGCATTCATGGTGGCCGAGGCCGTGCCGGTGCGCTCGCGCGGTGCGGCCTCCATGGCCGCGGCCCCGGTCGATGGCACCGCCAGACCCATGCCGATGCCCAGAAGGGCAAAGAGCGGGGCGATCGCCAGATAGGAGGTGTGCGAGGTGAACAGCACCATGGCCAGCATGGACCCTCCCAAAAGCACATAGCCGAGGATCATCAGCCGCCGCAGCCCGTGCGCCCGGGCCAGCCGGCCGAACAGCGAGGCGAACAAAGCCATGGCCGCGAACACCGGCGCCATGCGCCAGCCGGCCTGCGTGGCCGACCAGCCCTGCGCCTTCTGCAGGAACAGCGAAAACAGGAACAGGCTGCTGTAGCCGGCAAATCCCAGAATGAAGGAGGCGAAGTTCACCGAGGCGAAGGCGCGGTTGCGGAACAGGTCGACCGGAAGAACGGGCTTTGCCGCCCGCATCTCGGCCACGATGAACAGCACGAGCGCACCCACGGCGACGGCCAGCGCCGTCATCACCACCGGCGCGCCCCAGCCGGCGTTCCCGGCGCTGATCAGCGCATAGGTGAGCGCGCCGAGGAATATGACGCTCAGCAGCTGGCCGGCCGGATCGAGGGCGGCATGATCGGGATCGGCGCTTTCCCTGATGCCGGCCATGCCCAGCACAAGCGCTGCCGCGCCGACCGGCAGGTTGATGAGGAAGATGCTCTGCCAGCCGATATTGTCGACCAGCAGCCCGCCCAGCATC
>Ga0265293_10013469_pt1 | contig 10610 bp, 9 predicted proteins | sample Munlanlewell138R_FD_192505 | JGI IMG/M metagenome (GOLD analysis project Ga0265293, IMG submission 192505) | Leachate microbial communities from a municipal landfill in Southern Ontario, Canada - Leachate well 138R | ecosystem: Engineered > Solid waste > Landfill > Unclassified | place: Canada... | reverse complement strand
AACGGTAGGTATCAATCCGCAGATCGTCGGAATCTATCTCTATGTCCGCGTCGTCGTCCTCAAGCGCCGGCATAACGTCGAGAGACGCAAAAGATGTATGCCGCCTTGCGGAAGAATCAAACGGGGATATGCGCACAAGACGATGCACGCCTTTTTCGGCCTTCAAATAACCGTAAGCGTTAAGCCCCGTAACTTCTATGGTAACGCTTTTTATGCCCGCCTCGTCGCCCGATAAAAAATCAAGAACGCGCACCGTATATTTTCTTCCCTCGCACCAGCGCGTATACATTCTGTGGAGCATTTCAACCCAGTCCTGCGCTTCCGTGCCCCCCGCGCCCGCGTGCAAAGAAAGTATTGCGCCGTGAGCGTCGTATTCGCCGCGAAGAAGCGCCTTTAAATGCAGCTCGGAAACGTCTTTTTTAAGCGCGGCAACTTCGCCGGAAAGCTCCCGCCCCATATCCTCGTCTTGTGATTCCAAAACGAGTTCCAAAAGAACATCGGCGTCGTCAAGCCGCGATGAAAGCCTTTCATACTGGTTAAGCTTATCCTCTATGGGCTTTATTTTTTTGTTTACTCTGTGGGCTTCCTGTACGTTGTCCCAGAAACCGGGTGCTTCCATGCTTTTTTTCAGCTCCCCGAGCTGCGATTGTAACGCTTGTACGCCAAGAGCGGTATTGACTTCTTTTACAAGCGATCGAATTTCCGAAAGTTCCTGCTTTGCCTGTTCAGTCTGTATCATATGTTTCCCCGGCTGCTAATTGCCGCAGCAGTTTTTAAATTTTTTACCGCTCCCGCACGGGCACGGAGCGTTCCGTCCAACTTTATTGCCGCTGTCGTCTGTGGCTTTTTTCCTGCCTTCCAATATGCTTGGCGCCTGCCTTGGCTGCGGTCTTGACGTCAGCTTCACATGATATATCATGGTAAGCGTATCCATCTGTATACCGCGTATCATCTCTTCAAACATATCAAAACCTTCGCGGCGGTATTCTATTATAGGGTCCCGCTGCCCTAAGGCTCTAAGTCCAATCCCCTGCCTTAGTTGATCCATAGCGTCTATATGCGCCATCCATTTTTGGTCTACGGCGCGCAGAAGCAGTATGCGCTCTATCTCCCTCATGTTCTGGCCGCCCCGGGTTATTTCTTCTTCCTTCAGATTATAATACTTTTGCGCCAAGTCAAATATCTTTTTTCTTGCCTTGGCTTGCGTCAAGTCCTCTATTTCCGAAGGCTTAAACAGTTTCTCTCCCCTGGGCAGAAAAATCTTGTAGAAATAATCCGTAAGAGAGGCGATATCCCATTCTTCAGGATACACGCCCTCCGGACAGTATACAGGCAGTATTTCGTCAACAAGCGTCTCAAGCATATCAATAATGTCCCGGTGAACGTCCGCACCTGTTAAAACCATGCGCCTTTGCGAGTAAATAAGCTCTCTTTGCTTGTTCATAACATCGTCGTACTGAAGAACGGTTTTTCTTATTTCAAAGTTGCGGCTTTCTATGCGCTTTTGCGCCGATTCTATTTGTTTCGTCAAAAGGCCCGCCGTAATAGGTATATCGTCGTTTTTGCTTACGGCGCTTATAAAGCCCTGCACGCGCTCCCCGCCGAACAATCTCATCAAATCGTCCCCGAGCGACAAGAAAAATACGGACGAGCCCGGGTCTCCCTGGCGGCCGCTTCTGCCTCTAAGCTGGTTGTCTATGCGGCGGGACTCGTGCCTTTCGGTGCCTACTATATGCAATCCGCCCAAAGCCACCACCTGCTCATGCTCTATGCGCATAGACTGCTTGTGCTTTTCCAAAAGCTGCGCGTAGCGTTTTCGCGCTTCTTTTATATTCTCATTATCAGTAGGCGCGTGGCTTACGGCGTGCTCTATCATCTCCTCCGCGAAGCCTTCCATGCGCATATCCGCCCGCGCCGAGTAATCAGGGTTGCCCCCCAGTATAATATCCGTACCGCGCCCCGCCATGTTAGTCGCTATGGTGACCGCGCCGTATTTACCGGCCTGCGCTATAATAAGCGCCTCTTTTTCATGGTTTTTGGCGTTAAGCACATTATGGCGTATTCCCACCCTCAAGAGCATTGCCGAAAGCCTCTCGGATTTTTCCACTGATACGGTGCCAACCAGCACGGGACGTCCGGTTTGATGCACGCGCTTTATCTCTTCCACCACCGCCCTGAACTTGCCCGGCTCCGCTGCGTAGACAACATCGTTGCAATCATCGCGTATCATGGGCATGTTCGTCGGTATCTGAACAACGTCCAAGCTGTATATGCCCTGAAACTCGTCCTCCTCGGTTTTCGCCGTTCCTGTCATGCCCGAGAGTTTTTCGTACATGCGGAAATAGTTCTGGAACGTAATTGTCGCCAAGGTGCGCGTCTCTCTTTCCACCTTTACGTTTTCCTTGGCTTCTATTGCCTGATGAAGCCCTTCGGAGTAACGCCGTCCTATCATGAGCCTTCCGGTAAACTCGTCGACAATAATTACCTGCCCGTCTTTTACGACATAATCCGTATCGCGTTTCATAAGGCTGTTGGCTTTAAGCGCCTGGTTGATATGGTGGTTAAGCTCCGTGTTTTCTATATCGGAGAGGTTTTCTATGCCGAAGGCTTTTTCCGCTTTTTCTATGCCCCGCTCCGTTAGGTTGGCCGCTTTTAATTTTTCGTCTATAGTGTAATCCGTTTCTATTTCAAGCTTTTTTACAAACCTGTCGACAGTCTGGTATAAATCGGTGCTTTTATCGCCCGCGCCCGAAATAATAAGCGGCGTCCTGGCCTCGTCAACCAGTATGCTGTCCACTTCGTCCACAACGGCAAAATGCAGCTTCCTTTGAACCATGCTCTCTTTTTGTATAACCATATTATCGCGCAGATAGTCGAAACCGAATTCGTTGTTTGTTCCGTAAACTATATCGCACGCGTAGCTTTCGCGGCGTTGCTGCGCGTTGACGCCGTGTACAACAAGACCTACGGAATACCCCAAAAATGTATACAGCTTGCCCATCCATTCCGAGTCTCTTTTGGCGAGATAATCGTTGACCGTAACCACATGAACGCCTTCGCCCGAAAGGGCGTTTAAGCACACCGCCAGCGTCGCGGCGAGCGTTTTGCCCTCGCCCGTTTTCATTTCCGCTATGCGCCCCTGATGAAGCACTATGCCGCCTATAAGCTGAACATAAAAATGGCGCATCCCCAGCACTCGCTTTGAAGCTTCGCGAACCTGCGCGAAAACTTCCGGCAAAAGGTCGTCGAGGCTCTCGCCCAAACTAAGGCGATTTTTGTACTCCGCGGTTTTTTGCGCGAGGGCATCATCAGACAGCTGTATGAATTCGTTTTCCAGCGCCTCAATCTGATCCGCAATTTTCCGTATCTTTTTTAGTCTCGATTCGTTGCTGCCGCCTATTATGCTTTTTAAAAGGCTCATATTATCCCCTTTTGTTAATTCGTTTAAATACATGCCAGATTGCACTGTATCATTCTACCACCGCCATGTACGGCGGTGCAACTGCAAAGTGCGTACGCTATCGTTCTTTATAATACAAATAAAAAACCATAACCTTGTACAGGCTGCGGTATTATGTGGGTTTGCGACAGTTCATCACTTGGCCGAAATTCAATCGTTCTCTTTTGACTTAAGAAGAGCGGCGAATCGCCTGTGCTTTATGCCCCCTATAATATACAGTACCGAATGAACGAACAACAACGTATTTGAAAATGAAACTTCGTTGTCTATAAGCGTTTCAAGTATAAAAAATATCAGCCAAAAAGCAAAAAACACTATCCCGTTAACAATAAAAAACATCGATTTCTTATAATTGTTCCACCGCACGATACCGAGTACGCCAAGAAGGAGTATTATAAGCGTAATAAAAACCCCGTCTGTAACAATTTTCGTACCCTCAAAAATCGGTATTAAAATAAAAAGCGCCGCGAAAATAATAAGGGCAATACTTCCCGCCAACACCCAAAACCTGCCGGGCGTCTTCATAGACATCTATCCTCCTGTTCCGCCTGCATTGCATGATTTACCTATGCTTGCATTCTTTAATTGATTATAGATTACGTTGGCTCCAAACGCAATAAGCTGTCTTTGCCCGTTGTTTAATCCTCTCTTGCGCGCCGCGTTCTTATAATTGTTTGTTAAATAGTTGAAGCATAAACGTTAAATTTGAAGCATAATCGTTAAATTCGTGTCGTTGACTTATCGCTCTTTTGTGTGGTATCCTTGTACATATTTTTATTGATGTAAAGGGGATGCGTTGTGGCAAAGGTTATAATCAACGAGGACGCTTGCAAGGGCTGCGGCCTTTGCGTTACGGTATGCCCGAAAAAAATAATTATACTGTCAGAAACCCGTATAAACGCCAAAGGCTACAACCCGGCGGAGATTACGGATATGGATAAATGCACCGGGTGCGCAAACTGCGCGAAAATGTGTCCGGATTTTGTTTTGACGGTAGAACGGTAAATTTATAAGGTGGATAATATGGCAAAAATACTTCTAAAAGGCAATGAGGCTATAGCCGAAGCGGCGATAAAGGCGGGGTGCCGCTTTTTCTTTGGTTATCCCATAACGCCTCAGAACCAAATACCCGAATATATGTCCCGGCGCCTGCCCGAGGTTGGCGGAACTTTTCTTCAGGCGGAATCCGAGATATCGGCTATAAACATGGTTTACGGAGCGGCGGGCGCGGGCGCGCGTGTTATGACGTCGTCGTCGTCTCCCGGAATCAGCCTAAAGCAGGAGGGCATCAGCTATATAGCGTGCGCCAAGCTGCCGTGCGTTATAGTAAACATGGTGCGCAGCGGACCGGGGCTTGGCGGAATTTTAGCGGCGCAATCGGATTATTTCCAAGCGGTAAAGGGCGGCGGCCACGGCGATTACCGGCTTATAGTGTATGCCCCAAATTCTGTGCAGGAAGCCGCGGATTGCGTAATGGAGGCTTTCGAAGCGTCCGACTGCTACCGTGTGCCCGCTATGATTTTAGGCGACGGCATGATAGGCCAGATGATGGAGCCTGTCGAGTTCCGCGAACCTAAAAAACGCGCCCTTCCCGAAAAAACCTGGGCTGCGACCGGTTATGACGGCAAAAAACCGCGTGCCGTAATTAATTCTTTGTACATAGAGGCCGAACAAATGAACGAAGTATGCAATCAGCTCGCGGCCACGTACAGGCAGATTGAACAAAACGAGACGCAGTACGAAAAATATATGATGGACGACGCGGATATTTGCGTTGTCGCCTACGGCACAACGTCGCGAATAGCGAAAAACGCAATCAACAAAGCCCGCGCCGAATTTGGCATAAAGGCGGGTATTATACGCCCTATTACCGTATGGCCGTTTCCTACCGTTGTTATTGCCGACGCGGCGCAGCGCTGCAAAGCGTTTCTGGCGGCGGAAATGAGCATGGGACAAATGGTGGAGGACGTTAGGCTTTCCGTAAACGGCAAGCGTCCCGTGCATTTTATAGGCACTACGGGGGGTGTTATCCCTACGCCCGATATGATAATAAATAAGCTTTGCGCGATAAAGGAGGGGATTTCGCATGGCGGTAGTGTTTAAGAAAAGCTCTATGATAACCGATGTTCCGTTTCATTACTGCCCCGGTTGTACTCATGGAATAGCGCACAGGCTTGTCGCCGAATGCATAGAAGAAATGGGGCTTGAAAAGCGCGCCGTCGGCGTTTGTCCGGTAGGCTGCGCGGTTTTTGCGTACAAATATTTTAACTGCGACATGTACGAAGCGGCGCACGGCCGAGCGCCTGCCGTCGCTACCGGCGCGAAACGCGTGCATCCGCAGAATTTAGTGTTTACCTATCAGGGAGACGGGGATTTAGCGTCCATAGGCATGGCGGAAATTGTTCACGCGGCGGCACGCGGCGAAAAAATAACGGCAATATTTATTAACAATGCCATATATGGAATGACAAGCGGACAGATGGCGCCCACAACGCTTATCGGCCAGAAGACGACTACCTCTCCGTACGGGCGCGACGCCGAGCATTGCGGATATCCCATTCGCGTAAGCGAAATGCTTTCCACTCTGGACGGAGCCGCCTATATCGCGCGAGTGTCAATGCATGACATACCCAATATAAATAAAGCCAAAAAAGCTGTCCGGCAGGCCTTTGAAACGCAAATGGCGGGCAAAGGGTTCTCTCTTGTGGAGTTTTTGTCCACCTGCCCGACCAACTGGGGTAAGACGCCTGTGGAGTCTATGGAATGGCTAAAAGAGCACATGCTGCCTTATTACCCTTTAGGCGTTTACAAGGAGGCTTAAGCTGTATGACAGAACAAATTATTATTGCCGGTTTCGGCGGCCAGGGTGTTTTAACAATGGGACAGCTTATAGCTTATGCGGGTATGACCGAAGGTAAAAATGTTTCTTGGCTACCCTCTTACGGGCCTGAGATGCGCGGCGGAACGGCTAACTGCAACGTTATAGTGTCGTCACAGCCCGTCGGCTCGCCTGTCGTTACGGATGCCGACGCGGTTATCGTTATGAACAGGCCGTCTCTTGAAAAGTATGAAAGTTATATTGTGCCCGGCGGCAAACTGTTTATCAATTCGTCGCTTATAAAGTGCGAAGTTTCCCGCGCCGATGTTAATATATACCGCATACCCGCAAATGATATCGCGGCCAAAGCCGGAAATCCGCGCGTAGCAAATATCGCCATGCTGGGCGCTTATTTAACCGTATCCGGCGCGGTATCAAGAAAAAGCGTTGACAATGCCGTAAAAAACCTGTTGGGCGAATTGAAGGCGCATCTTATACCCGTCAATCAAACCGCTATGGACGAAGGCGCCAAATGCGTGCGCGGGCAGCAGAGCTAAGCTGTGGTTAAACCGCGGTATTAGGCTTTTTATTTTAAAAACTTATCGTAATAGTTTTGTACGCCGAATTCCTTTATCAGCCTTTTTATTGTGTCCGGTCCGGCAATGCCGTCCGACTTTAGCTTGTACTTTTTCTGGAATAATATAAGCGCGTCCTTGGTTGTTATGCCAAAATAGCTGTCGGCCTTTACATCGTATCCCAGTTTATTTAGCATATACTGTATACGGTATACGCGTTTCGCCGGTTTGCAGCCGTATTGGGGATACTTGTACGTTCGGTCGTAAAGCGCGGGAGGTATGCCGCCCCCCCGCTGTCGCCCGCTGTAGCCGCGCCTGAAAAAGTTATGGTTACCTATTTTTTTATAGAATACGTTGTTTCCCTCGGCGCTGCCCCTCTTAAAATAATATATATCCTGCGGTATTACCCAAACTTCTTTGTCAAGCACGGCACGGGCAGCCCTTTTTGCCTTCGACCAGCTTTCGCCCGAAGGAACGCCGTTTTTTTGATAAGTATTCCACGGAGTAAATTGACCGCTTGCGCTTAACACAGCCGTTATGTTATTCGGAAAAGCGCCTCTGCACAATACGCGGTTCATTATCACGTTTCCAACCGCAACCATGCCTGTCATGCCTTCCCCGCGCGCTTCATAATAAAGCATGGCCGCGAAATCTTTAAATTCTTTGTCCGTATAATTATAATGATTCGTCGAGTATTTATAATCGTTATAATATTTATCTTCCTTAACAATAAAATAATCTATCAAGTCGCCGACAATCAAAGGCGCCGGAGTAGGGTCGGGCACCGTGGTTTCAATAGGCGGCGTTGCGGCGGCCGTATCTGTCGGCTCGGGAGTATCGACGTAGGGATCGTCAATTGAAAGAATTTCGGTATCTTCAGGCGGGATATACTCAAAGCTATCGGAGAACGCGGCGGTGAAAGTCATCAATATGGGCAGCTTCGCGCCGGTTGATTTAACCCGCGGCGTTTGCTTGTCAATGTCGGTAATCGCGGCCTGCTGCAGATCGGAAACCGTTCCCGCGGGCGAGGACGCGCCGCCAAAGCTTAGCAGCACAATCAATATAACCGCCGCCGCAAGACCCGCCCCTCCGCAGATAAACGCCAAACGTCGGCGTTTTTCTCTTTTGCTGCGGCGTTTATGGTTTACCGCGAAATCAAGCGCCGCGTTGTCGCTGCGCTTATTGCCGAAAATAGGGCTTAGCTTATCTTTTATGAACGCCAAAATACTGCTTACGCTAAAAACGCTTGTGCCGCCTCTTGAGCGTTTTGCGGATTTCGCTCTGTAAGAGCGCCTGCTTTTAGCCGCGGTATCGGCCTTTCTCGAGTTTATGCTATCGTCTTTTGAGGAGAAAGATTCGTCATGGGAAATAAGCGGAGCCGGCGTTTCATCCAAATACTGATCCCGCACGGTTACTTTTCGGGCATTGACGGATACGCTGTTTTTTTTCTTCATTTTTCGAAGCTTTTTAATATCCAGGCGTTTAGCCATTCTTGCCTCCTGTTTACCGCTGTCTTTAAAGCTAATAATAGCGTATTAATAAAATCTTGTCAATGTTTTTGTAACACTTTTGTAATATATAATGGTCGATACGCGCTTTCAACCAATACAGCGGGCAGCGTTTTTTGCTATATAGCCAGGTCTGTTTCCCTTATGCCCAGCGTTTTGGCGGTTATTTCCCTTATGCCTTTTCTTTCCTCATCTTTGAACTGACGGGATGAACGCAGGTACGCGTCAATACCGAAAAATGTTACCCGCGCGCATACGTCCGGATAGCTGATATGAAAATATCCTTCGGTTATGCCCTGATTGATTACGTCCGTAAGCACAGGCAGCAACACGGCCGTGCGTTCCTCCCTAAGAACGGTCGCGTACCATTCGCTTTCAAATTCCTTAAAATACGAATCGCATTCGCCTATGCCCCTGCCGTGTTCAACCAGCGCGGCTATAAAATACTCCGCTTTTGATATAGCGTCCTTTAAAGTGTCTATCTGGTCTTTCAGTTTTTGCGCGTACTCATTAAGCTGCATGGCAAGTATATAGCGCACTATAGACTGTTTGTTCTCAAAATAATAGAAAAATGTTCCCTTCGCTATACCGGCAAGCGCACATATTTCCTCAACGGGTGTGTTATCGTACCCTTTTTCTGAAAACAGCGTACGCGCGCTGCTTAATATAAGCATTTTAGTAGCTCTTTTTCCGGCCATTTTATTCTCCTTTGGCTTGCGGCGTTATTTTTTCGCGATATTTTGTTTTAATTATCGACTAAAGTCAATTTTTTATACAAAACAGTCTAAAAAAAACAACCTCCAGCATAGCCAAGGTTAGTGCCGCCGTCAAATTAAACGGCGCTGAAATGTCTCATATACGGCCGCTCCGGACAGTTTCTAATCTATGTTGCGGCTTTTGCGCCCCGCGCGAAGGCGCACCATGGCGCGGGCAAGCGATATCTGGTTTTGCATATATTCCCGACGGCTGCTTGCCTGGCGCAGGCGTTCTTCCGCGCGTTCCCGCGCTTCCTGCGCCCGCCGCAGGTCAATCTCCTCCGGCCACTCCACCGCCTGAGAAAATATAATAGATCTGTCAGGCCTAACCTCAATAAACCCTTCCGACGTGGTGCAAAGCTTCCATTCGCCGTTGACGCATATCTTTATATCCCCCACGGTTATGGCCGCGACCATAGGCTCGTGCATTTTTTGCACGCTTAAGTATCCGTCGGCGGTCGGAATAATGGCGCTTGTAACCTCTCCTTTGAAAAATGCCCTTTCAGGCGTTATTATCTCCAGCGTGTATTTTGCAGACATAACGGTACCTCTTTTAAGACCGTAATAATTCCGCGGCCTTTATACGCACGTCTTCCATATCTCCGGCCATAAAGAAAGCCGCTTCGGGTATATCGTCAGCTTCACCGTCCACAACGGCGCGGAAGCTTTCTATAGTGCTCTCAATAGGCACATATTTTCCGGGAATGCCCGAAAAAACCTCCGCCACGAACATAGGCTGGGAAAAAAAGCGCTGAATTTTTCTTGCCCTGTAAACCGCCGTTCTGTCCTCTTCCGAAAGCTCTTCCATACCCAGTATGGCTATAATATCCTGCAGCTCCCTGTACCGCGAAAGCACAGCCTGCACGCGCCTTGCCACGCCGTAATGTTTTTCGCCTATTATGCGCGGGTCGAGTATGCGCGAGGACGACTCAAGCGGGTTTATTGCCGGATATATTCCAAGCTCCGATATCTGTCTTGACAAAACCGTCGTGGCGTCAAGATGCGAAAATGTGGTAGCCGGAGCGGGGTCGGTCAAATCGTCCGCGGGCACGTATATGGCCTGAACGGACGTTATAGAGCCGTTTTTTGTTGACGTTATGCGTTCCTGCAAAGAGCCGAGCTCGTTGGCAAGCGTAGGCTGATATCCCACCGCGGACGGTATGCGCCCAAGCAGCGCCGAAACCTCCGAGCCCGCCTGTATAAAGCGGTATATGTTGTCTATAAAAAGCAGTACGTCCTGGTTTTCTTCATCGCGTAGGTATTCAGCCAGCGTTAAGCCGGTTAGAGCCACCCTCATCCTTGAACCGGGAGGCTCGTTCATCTGCCCGAAAGCGAGGCATGTTTTTTCGATTACGCCCGATTCGCGCATGTCGCTGATCAGTTCGTGCCCCTCGCGGCTGCGCTCGCCTACCCCCGCGAAAACCGAATATCCGCCGCGTTCGGTCGCTATATTGCGAATAAGTTCCATTATCAGAACCGTTTTGCCTACCCCCG
>Ga0265293_10013468_pt1 | contig 10611 bp, 8 predicted proteins | sample Munlanlewell138R_FD_192505 | JGI IMG/M metagenome (GOLD analysis project Ga0265293, IMG submission 192505) | Leachate microbial communities from a municipal landfill in Southern Ontario, Canada - Leachate well 138R | ecosystem: Engineered > Solid waste > Landfill > Unclassified | place: Canada... | reverse complement strand
TGGCTGCCACGATCCGAGAAGTGCGTTATCTCGGCACTATGCCCGTCTGCCGCCAGGCGTTCAGCCAGCTGGCGTGTGTAGACCACCACGCCGTCGGCCGGGTTGAGCTTGCCCACCAGTGCAACGTTCATGGCTGACGATATCTAACGCTGGGGTTACCGTTGCCGGTTCCGCTTGTACACTGGCTGACGTGAGTACCACGCTGCGCCTCGCGCTCCGCAACCTGTTACGGCACCCATGGCGCAGTCTAGCCACCCTCTTCGGCATCGGCCTCGGTATCGCCGCGGTGCTCACCACCCTCTCGGTGGGAGCGAACGTGGAGGTCAACCTGCGGCAGGCGTTGCAGGCCGCCGCGGGTAAGGCGGACCTAGTCATCACCCCCGGCGCGGGTGGCCGGGCCATCTTCGAAACCGAACCGCTACTCAGCAACGTGAGGGCCAGGCCAGACGTAGCGGCCGCCTACCCGGTACTGCAGACCCGCGCCGAACCCGAACGGACCGACCCTGAGGTCGAACGCTCCATAGTGCCCGGCGTGGACAGCGGCTTCCAGGTGCAGGGGCGCGTTACCGAGGCCGTGGACGACCTGCCCGCCACCGTCTCCGCCGGGCGCCTACCCGCAGAGGGCTCCTTGGGCATCGCCGTAGCCGACGGCTTCGCGGCGTCGCGCGGTATGGAGGTCGGCCAAACGGTGGAGTTCCTCTTCGCCACCGGCCGCGTGGCGCTCAAGGTGACCGGCCTGCTCGACGACGGCGTGGGCGTGGCCAGCACGAACGGCGGCCGCGTGGGCCTCATGCACATAACCGACCTACAGGAGATCCTCCACTTGCAGGGCCGCATGTCGAACATGGAGGTGCAGGCCACCCGGCCGGAGCTAGTGGAGCCCCTCCAAGCCGCGCTCGAGGAGCTAGCCGGCGAGGGCATGACCGTGACCCTGCCGGCGGGCAGCGGCAACTTCACGTTCGGCATCGTGCAGACGCTGCAATCGGGGCTGAGCGTGCTGGCCGCCACCCTCCTGGCGCTCGGCGCGTTCCTGTCCTACAACACGTTCATGGCCTCCGTGGTGGAGCGGCGCCGGGAGTACGCGCTGCTAAGGACGATAGCCCTCACCCGAACCGGCCTCTTGCGGCTGGCGCTGTACGAGGCTCTGGCGCTGGCCGTGCTCGGCATCATCGCCGGCATCCTGCTGGGCGCGGGCTTGTCGGCGCTCATGACGTACCTGAACTCCATAACCTTCGGTTACGACTTCCGCACGCTGGTGCTACCGGTCGGTAACGTGGCCCTGGCGAGCGTGCTCGGCGCCGCAGCCGCGCTGGTGGCGGGGCTCCTGCCCGCGCTGTCCGCCTCCCGCACGCCGCCCATGTCCGCACTGCAGAGCGCCGACCAGGAAGCTGGCCCCCGCTGGGTCTGGTTCGGGGCAGCGTTGGTCGTGGTGGGAGCCGGGCTGGCGCTGGCGCCATGGCAGGGCGTGGCGGCCATCTACGCCACCACGGTCAGCCTGGGCCTCTTCTTCGTGGGGGTCTCGCTGCTGGCGCCCACCCTGCTCAGGCCCGCCACGGCGCTCCTGCGCGGGCCGCTCACCCGCCTGTTCGGCACCGCCGGACGCCTGGGCGCAGCTTTCGCTGAACGCAACGCCTCGCGTAACGGCGTGGCCATAGGCACGGTGGTGGTAGGAACCGGCCTGGTCATAGGCGTGGGCAGCATGGTGGCTAGCACCAACCAGGCCATCTCGGACTGGATCCAGACCACCGTGGTCGGCGACCTCTTCATCACCGCCCCCGTGAGCTTCCCGGACGATTTCGTGCAGCGCACCGAGGCGCTGCCGGGCGTGGACGTGGCCAGCGGCGTGAAGATCACGGCCGTGCGTTTCCTGCAGGACGAGAACGACCGGCGTGGCCGCTCCATAGCGCTGGTGCTGGTGGACCCCGCGCGCTTCGACCCAGCGGACGGCTTCGGCCGCTTCCAGTACATACCCGGCGAAGGCGACGACATGACCACCTACCAAGCGCTGCTGGCGGGCGACGTGCTGGTAGCCAACACCATGAAGGACCGTTACGGCCTGGCGACGGACTCGACCATCACCTTGCGGACCTCGGACGGCTTCACGCCGTTCCACGTGGCGGGCGTGGTGGTCGACTTCACCGGCGGCGGCGAGACGGTGGTGGCCAGCATCGAACTGCTCGAGCAGTTCGGCGGCGGCAACCCGGACCTGTTCATTGTCACGGTCGACGAGGGCGTGCCGCAGCAAACGGTGGCGGACCGCGTGGCGGCGGAGTTCCCCGGCTTGGGGCTCGACATAACCTTGAACGAGGACTACCGGCACTACATCCTCGAGATCACCAATCAGGCGTTCGCCACCACGAGGGTGCTACTGTTCATCGCCGTGCTGGTCGCCGCCCTGGCGGTGGCCAACACCCTGGGCATGAACCTCGTGAACCGCGGGCATGAGATAGCCGTGCTGCGCACCATTGGCCTCACCCGCAGCGGCGTGCGCACGCTCATAACCGCCGAGGGCATGGTGGTTACCATGCTGGGCGCCATCCTAGGCGTCGGCTTCGGCCTGCTGCTGGCGCGCATCATCACCGTTGGCGCAGCGGCGCTCACCGGCTTCCGCCTGGAACCGAGCGTGCCGTGGAACCTGGTGCTCATCGCGCTGGTGGCCTCCCCCCTAGTAGGCCTGCTGGCCGCCGTCTTCCCCGCCCGCCGCGCCGCGCGGGTGTCGCCCGCCCGCGCCCTGGCGGCCTGGAGTGAACATGTCTGAACCGAAGCTCGCTATCGAGGCGCTGGGCCTCGAGAAGACCTACCAGCTGGGTGAACTAACCATCCGCGCCCTCAGCGGCGTGGACCTGCGCGTTGCGAGCGGCGAGTTCGTGGCCGTCATGGGCCCGAGCGGCAGCGGCAAGAGCACCCTGCTTCACCTGATCGGCTTGCTCGACACGCCGGACAACGGCACCATCAGCGTAGGCGGCCGCGACACGGCCGGCCTCAGCGACGACGAGCTCACGGCGCTACGCCGCGACGAGCTCGGCTTCATCTTCCAGAACTTCGAGCTCATCCCTAACCTCAGCGCGCGCGAGAACATCCTCCTGCCCGCTGAGGTCTCCGGCCGCCTGGCCGAAGCCGAAGCCGAGCTGCCAGCACTGGCGCAGCAACTGGGCATAGCCGAACGGCTCGGCCACCGGCCGCGGCAGCTGAGCGGCGGCCAACGCCAACGCGTGGCGCTGGCCCGGGCGCTAGTGAACCACCCGGTGGTGGTCCTCGCGGACGAGCCCACCGGCAACCTCGATTCCAAGACCGGCAGCGAGGTCCTGAACCTCCTGCGCCGAGGCGTGAGCGACCTCGGCTGGACGGTGGTCATGGTCACGCACGATCCCGCCGCCGCGCTCACGGCCGACCGGGTCGTCTTCCTCCGCGACGGTCAGGTGGCCGGCGACGCCCTCACGACCGCGCCGGACGCACGTCAACGCATAGACGAGTTCCTGGCAAGCTAGGCAGATGTTCGCGGCGATCGGCACCCTCGTAGCCAAGTACCCCAGGTGGGTACTCGGGGCGTGGTTCGTGCTGGCGCTCGCCTCCCTGCCGTTCGGCATCCGCGTGGGCGAGGTGCTCACGGGCCAGCCCGCCGCTCCGGACACTGGCGACGCTAACGCCGTGAAACGCGTGCTGGCCGCCGAGTTCGCGCAGTCCGAGGAGGACATCCTCGTGGTCATCGCCTACGGTGGCCGGCTGCAGGCGGGCGACGCTGCCTACGACGAAGCCCTCGACGTGCTGATAGGGCGCCTCACCGACCTCGACGAGGTCACGTACGTGCGCGACCACCGCTCGGCCGCGGGCCTGGTGCTGCTCAACGAGGAGGACAACTTCTCGATCCTGCAGATAGGCCTAGACACGGACGGGCTGGCCGACGGTAAGTCCGTCACGGGGGCGGTGCGGGCGGTGCTGGCCACCGTACCGGAGCTGCGCTACGACCTATCGGGCGGCCCAGCCACCGTGATAGAGCTCGAGCAGGTGTCGGAACGCGACGCGCGCCGCGCCGAACTGTTCGGCCTGCCGATATCGCTCCTCATCCTGCTCATCGCTTTCGGCGCCCTGGTGGCGTCTGCTCTACCCCTCATCAGCGCGGTGACCACCATCTCCGTCTCGTCGGCGCTGCTCTTCTTCCTGGGGCAGCACTTCGAGTTCGCCGTGTTCACGGAGACCATCGTCACCATGCTCGGTCTGGCTACGGGAATCGACTACGCGCTCCTCATAGTCAACCGCTACCGGGAGGAACTCCGCGCCAACTTCGACCCGCGCGAGGCGGCCCGCGTGACCGCCATGACGGCCGGCAAGGCGGTGGCGTTCAGCGGCCTGACGGTGCTGGTGGCGCTGAGCGCGCTGCTGGTTCCGCCAGTGGTGTTCATCCGCTCCATCGGTCTAGGCGCCATGGTGGTGCTGCTTGTAAGCGTGCTGGTCGCCATAACGGCCGTGCCCGCCACGCTGGCGCTGCTGGGGCACCGCATCAACTGGCTCAAGGTCACCAAGCGCGAGCCGGGCCTCCGCAGCCGCGCCTTCTGGCGTGCGCGGGCGCACGAGATCATGCGGCGGCCATGGCTCTGGGCCATCACCGGCGTGAGCTTCTTACTGCTGCTTGCGCTGCCGGCCCTGCGCATGCAGGTAGCGGACCCGGGCGCCCGCGGCCTGTCGGAGGCTACGGAGGCGCGGCGCACGCTAACAGCGCTCGAGAGCTTAGGGCTGGAAGGCGTGCTCAACCCGTTCGACGTGCTCGTGGACTTCGGTAACGAGACCTTCTACCACCCGAGCAGGGTGCGGCAGGTGTCGCTACTGGCCCAGGAGCTGAGCGCGATAGAGGGCGTTTCCAGCGTCATGTCACCGTTCGCTCTCGAGGGCATCCCGCGGCTCTTCCTGTACCAGTACTACGCTTCGGCGGAGCTGGCGCTGAACAGCGAGGTGGAGCCGCTGGTGCGCGCCACCGTGAGCGATAACGGCCGTTACGTGCTCTTCCGCGTTTACCCGGACGGCACCGTCACCCCCGCGGTGGGCGCCGCGCTGCACGACCAGATCGCTGCCAGGATCGCCAGTGTGGGTCTCAGCGCGCGCATCGGTGGCACTTACGTGGAGGGCACCGAGTGGACGGCCGCGCTCTACGACTACTTCCCCCTCGCGCTAGCGCTGGTGGCGTTGGCAACAGCCGTATTGCTGGGTCTGGCCTTCAGGTCGCTCCTCATTCCCATCAAGGCCGTGATCCTGAACGTGCTCACCGTGGGCGCCTCGTTCGGGGTGCTGACGCTGGTCATGCAGGACGGTGTGTTGTCGAACCTGTTCGGGCTGCCGCCAGCGCTCGGTTACATAGACACTTCGGCGCCGCTCTTCATCTTCGCCATCGTGTTCGGCTTGAGCATGGACTACGAGGTGTTCATGGTGGCGCGCATACACGAGGGTCACGAGCGCGGGCTCTCCGACAAGGAAGCGGTCGCCACGGCGCTCTCCACCACGGGCGGGGTCATCACCAGCGCTGCGGCCATCATGATCACCATCTTCGTGGTGCTCATGTTCAGCCACGTGGAGCTGATCCGCACGCTGGGCTTAGGCCTGAGCGTAGCCGTGCTGCTGGACGCAACGTTGGTCCGCTTGGCGCTAGTGCCGTCGGTGATGGTGCTGGCCGGGCGGTGGAACTGGTGGCTGCCCGGCAAACCGCTGGGCCCGCCCCAGAACGACCTGAAGCGCCACGACCCCGCCTGAACCAGTCCAGCTAGACCTTGCGACCTGCTGGTTAGCTAATCGCAGCAGCGCACCGCATTGGCGCTCTGCGAATCAGCTCAGGGCATTGGCCGCATTGGCGATCAGCGCAGCACGCCGTCCAGTAGGCTCGTGGGCTGCAGCACCAGTGTGGCTATGCCGGGCGCCTCTAGGTTCCAGCCGCCGCTCATGGACACGGCCAGACCCGCCCCACCCGTGGACGCCGCCTGCACCTGCGCGGCCAGGGCCGCACCCAGCGCCAGCGGGTTGAACCTGAAGGTCAGGGAGACGTCGGAGCTGGCGCCGGCCGGTAGTTCCACAGCGCCGAGCGAGCCCGTGGCCGCGTCCGCGCCCGCCACCGCTAGGCGGAGCTCCGGCGCGCCCACCCGGAAGCCGATGAGGCCGGGGTTGGCGAGGCGAAGATCGAGGCTCACAGCTACGCTGCTCACGGACTCGAACCGCACGGAGCCGCCCAGCAGCTGCAACTGCGGCGCCTGCAGCCCGCTCGGGGCTGGCAACTCGCCCCTCACCAAGGTGAACTCGGGGAAGCGCTGAGGCGCGCCGAACACGTCTATGGTGACCGCCGCGTCGAGCCTGAATGGCGTCGCGGCCCCGCTGATGTAGGTGGCGATGGTGTCTAGCAGTGCAGGCGCGGCGCCTAACGGCACCTTGACGTCCAGGATGAGCGGCGCGGAGCCGCCAGCCGGCACGTCGATGCCGCCCCTGAACGTGGCAGTGGCGGCGCGTGCGTTACGCAGGAAGAGCGCGCCGTCGAGGCCTGCCAGCTTGACGCCTATGGCGTTCGGGTTCTTCACTTCAAGCGCCAGCCGGAACAGCGCCGCGCCCTCCCCCACCCCCGGCGGGTCTATGCGCACGAAACCCGACTGGCTGGCGTCTAAGCTGAAGGTGGGAACGGACAGGACGTTGGCGGTGGGCACGCAGGCGCCCAGCAGGGCGCCGAGTACGGCCAGGGTGATCAGTAGGGGCAGACGCCGGGCCATACGGTTCGGGGCGCCGCGGGTGAGAGCCTTGCTGTTCACGTACTCCTCCAGAATGCCGGGGCGGCCGGCCACCACAAATGTAAGTGATTCACGCCTTTGCGCCTGGTCAGGAACTTCGCAAGCGCCGCGCAACGAGGTCGGCGGTCCCGCCGCGTGAGTAGCGCGCAACGGGTGTGCGCGGCCCGCGTCCTAAGTGCGCGGCACACCTCTGCCCTGCCGGTATCATGACCGCATGGCAGAGCTGCTAACGCGCCGCGAGGGCGCCATCCTCATCCTCACGTTAGCGCGGCCGCACGTGCGCAACGCGCTAACCCGCACCCTGCGGCGCTCGCTGGCGACGGCGCTAACCGAGGCGGAAGCCGACGCCAGCGTTCGCGCTGTGGTGCTGACAGGCGAAGGCGACGCGTTCTGCGCCGGGCTGGACCTGGCCGAGCTGGAGGAGAGCCTCACCTACCCTAGCGAACGCCACCGGGCCGATTCGCGCGCGCTGGCCGACCTGTTCCTGCAGATGGTGCGCTTCCCCAAGCCCCTCATAGCGGCGGTGAACGGTCACGCCGTGGCGGGCGGTGCCGGCCTGGTGACCGCGTGCGACGTGGCGGTCATGGCGGAGGACGCCAAGATCGGCTACACGGAGGCGCGCATAGGTTTCGTGGCGGCGCTGGTCTCCGTACTGCTCGTGCGGCAGGTGGGCGAAAAGCACGCCCGCGACCTGCTGCTCAGCGCACGCCTCATACCTGCTGAGGAGGCCGCCCGTATGGGTCTGGTGAACAAGGTCTGCCCTCGGGAGGAGGTCCTGCCTCTGGCGCTGACGCGTGCGGAGCAGATGGTGGCCAACGCACCCTCATCGCTCAGGCTCACCAAGGAGCTCTTGGCAAGCGTGGGCACCATGCCCCTGGACGACGCCATGCGCTGGGCCGTGGACGTGAACGCCCTTGCGCGCACCGGTGACGAGCTGTCCGAGGGCGTGCGCGCCTTCCTCAGCAAGCGCGACCCTGAATGGACCACCAAGTGAGCACCCATGAACGACCCGAGAGCAACTCGTGAGCATTAAGGTCCTGCTGCTGTGTGGCGGCATGTCCGCCGAGCACGACGTGTCGTTAGCCTCCGCTCGTTCGGTGATGGAGGCGGCCGGCGGGCTGGAGGTAACGCCGCTCGTGATCGGCCGCGACGGTGCGCTGATAAGCGGCGCGGAGTCACGCGGCCTGCTGGGCCTACCCGCCGCCACCGATGCGGGGCCGGACGAGCTCGCTGCGGGCGGTGACCTGGACGCGGGCCCAGAGGAGGCGCCGGCGCGGCATAGCGCCCTGACGCTGGCGCGCGCCGTGGCGCAGGCGGACGTGGTCTTCCCCCTCCTGCACGGCCCGTTCGGGGAGGACGGCCGCGTGCAGGGCATGCTCGACATGTTGGGACTGCCTTACGTGGGCGCGGGCGTGTTCGGCAGCGCCGTGGCCATGGACAAGCTGGGAATGAAGGCGCTCTTCGCAGCGCACGACCTGGACCAGGTGCGTTACGTACCCGTGACCCGGCACCGCTGGCAACGGGACCCCGAAGGCGTGCACGCCGAGCTGGCGGACCTCGCCTACCCCCTGTTCGTGAAGCCCGCCAACCTCGGCTCCAGCATCGGCATCAGCCGCGTGGATGACCCCGCGCAGTTAGGGCCCGCCCTGGACCTAGCCTGCCAGCACGACCGCCGGGTTCTGGTTGAAGAGGGCGTGGTAGGCGCGCGCGAGCTGGAAGTCGGGGTTCTGGGCAACGACGCTCCCGAACTGAGCGTGGTCGGCGAGATCCGCTACGGCAGCGGCTTCTACGACTACGAAACCAAGTACACGGACGGCCACGCGGAGCTGCTGGTGCCGGCCGACGTGCCTGTCGAAGTTGTCAGGCGCCTGACCGACATGGCGCGCCGCGCCTTCCAGGCGGTGGACGCAGCGGGCATGGCGCGGGTGGATTTCTTCTACCGCGAGGACACCGGTCAGCTGCTCCTGAACGAGATCAACACCATCCCCGGTTTCACGCGCCACTCCATGTACCCCAAGCTGTGGCAGGCCACGGGTGTCTCCTACTCGCAGTTGATCAGGCGTTTGGTGGAGCTAGCGCTGGAACCCCGCTGACGTAGCCCTCACACTCGGTTGCTATACTCGGCGCCAGCGCCAAGCAACCGGAGGAGAGGCCAGCCGCTCACACCGCCGCCAACGCGAAGACCGCCGCGCACACCGCAACGGGTGCTGCCGATGGTGCGGTGCGGCCCGTCGATAACCTGACGGGTTCGCGGGTGCTGATCCTCAACGCCAGTTACGAGCCCCTCCACGTGTGCTCCGTCAAGCGCGCGGTGGGCCTGCTCATGCACGAGGTGGCCGACCGCGTGGAGGACACGGACCGCGTCCTGCGCTCGCCCAGCTCGGTCTTCCCCGTCCCAAGCGTCATCAAGCTGAAGCGCTTCGTGCGCGGGCCCATCCGCCAGCGGGTAGCCTTCAACCGCAAGAACGTCTTCCGGCGCGACGACCATCATTGCCAGTACTGCGCCCGGCACTTCTCCGACCTAACGCTCGATCACGTGCTGCCCCGCAGCCGCGGCGGGCCCACCTCGTGGGAGAACGTGGTGGCCTGCTGCAAAGCGTGCAACGCCAAGAAGCGGGACCGCACCCCCGAGGAGGCGCGCATGCGCTTACTGCGCCAGCCGTACGCGCCGCGCTTCATCTTCTCCAGCGCATACGGCGTCATGCCGGACATAGACCCCATCTGGGAGAAGTACCTGCCGGACCAGCGCAAACGCTGAGCCCCGTAGCGGGTACGCCCAGCATCGCGCGGCGCCACCAACCCGCGGGCTGGCGGCTACTTGCTGGTGAAGAGCCTGGTGAGCACCACGTTGATGACGCTAAGGATGAGAGCGCCCACAACGGCACCACCGAAGCCGCTGACCTGCAGGGGCGTGACGGCCGCCGCGATGAGCAGCGCCACCGCGTTGACCACCAGCAGGAAGAGCCCGAACGTTACGACGGTGAGCGGAAACGTGAGCAGTACGAGGATGGGCCGCACCACGGCGTTCACGAGGCCGATGACCGCCGCCGTTACGAGTAGCGGCATGAGCCCGTCCTGCGGCATGTGCAGACCGACGCCAAGCGCCACGGTCACGTAGAGCGCGAGCGTCATGAGGCCCCAACGGACGAGTAGGTTCATGCAGGGATTGTAAGCGAGAGCGGGTGGTCAGTCGGGGCGCTTGATGAGGAGCGGCACGCGCTCAAGCCGCTCGAAGCCCAGCGAGGCGAGAATGTCGATGAGCTTAGGATCGGTGTCGGGCAGGTCCGCGTGCACCGTGCCGAGGGGGCTGGCGCCCGACAGTTCGTGAAGCAGCGACAGGAGTAGGCGCCTGAGCATCTCGCTGTTATCCCGGAAGCGGGGCAGCACGCCGGCCCCGTCGAGCGTGAAGCGGGCGTCGAGCCCACGGCGGTCGCGGCTGCAGAAGGCGTAACCCACCGGGTCCTGATCCAAGGTCTCGCGCGCCAGGAACCAGTGATCGGGCGTGAACGGGCCACCCTTACGCTTGAGGTAAGCCCAGAAGGCGGCGTCGGCGCGGCGCTGCTCGGCGTCCTGGTAGACGCTGCGGAAGGCGTGCTCGTCCTCCTGCCGGTACGCTTCCAGCACCAGCGGCGTGCCCAGGGGCGGCACCTCGCTCAACTCGAAGCGCAGCTGCACGTGGCGCTCACGCACGAAGCCGAGCGGCGCCAGCAGCGCGGCCAGCTCCGAGCAACGCTCCTCACCAAGCAGGTGCAGCGGCACCAACGCCACCTCGTGCGGGTGCCGCTCGAGCAGGTTCGCCAGGAGTTCATACAGCGCGCTTGGCGAACCGTCATGCCACGCGCTGAAGAAAGTGAGG
>Ga0265293_10013467_pt1 | contig 10611 bp, 10 predicted proteins | sample Munlanlewell138R_FD_192505 | JGI IMG/M metagenome (GOLD analysis project Ga0265293, IMG submission 192505) | Leachate microbial communities from a municipal landfill in Southern Ontario, Canada - Leachate well 138R | ecosystem: Engineered > Solid waste > Landfill > Unclassified | place: Canada... | reverse complement strand
TTAATACGAGATTATTAGTAGGATCAACATTTAACAATATCGCAATCGGTACAAACGCACCTATTAAATACTTAATAATTTCATGTATTTGATAAATGATTTTCGAGAGGTTAACAAATTTATTATATTTTTATAAAAATTATTAAACAAATTTATTTTAAGAAAATTGTAAACATATAATTTTATTTATTTATTTTAATTTTCGAGCGCCTACGATAATATTTACACATCCTAAGCGCTCGAAAAATTTTTCAATTTGAAATTGTTGTCCAACATTTATTATTATCAGGAAATGATATTTTTTCAGTTTTAATATATAATAATGATTTTGTTTTTAAATTATCTTTACGATCTATTTTAACAGAAAGATAATAATTATCACTATTAATAACATCATTTTCTATATAATGAATAAACCAATATGCATTTATTGGTTTATTCATTATTTCTATACTATCAATTAAACAATTATTATCTCCTAAAAATGGAAGTCCATATCTTTCTCCGCTATTTTTTATATTATAATTTAATTTGTTTAAAATTATATCATCAGTTTTAATCCCTATTATATAATCTATGTTTGTTAATATTTCTTTAGTTTTTGGATTACACCAATTATTATGTCCATATGACATTTGTTTTAATGTTTTAATTTTTTCTTGACGTATATTAATTCCAGTAGCTTTGTCTTTATTGCCACCATTAGAAGGCTTTATATATACATGCTGGTACAAACTATTAACTAGTGGAATTTGTATTTCACCTATTGTTATTGTTAATTTTGGTAATTCAATATTAAATCTATTATCAATTCCTAATATGTTTAATATTAATCCATATGCAGAAGTTGGTGTTATTATATGTTCACTAGAATGATAAATTGTTTTTTGAAATTTTCTAAAAGCTGCAAATGGAGCCTGTATTCTAAGCCATGTAGTTTCCATAAATTATTTAATTATTTCATTTGCTATGTTTAATAGCAGTTTTTGTGTATTATCTTCTATATTCATTCCTTTTTGTTTTAAATCATTTTTAGTATTTTCAGACATATTTCGTGCAATTTCTCCACCAATCCAGAATTCATTATATGGCAAATCATTACCATTAACTCTTTGCAATGGTATAAAGTTACCATTAATATCAAATCCATAAGTATCATATCCACATACTAATGAATCAGTAAATCGTAACACAATACTCTTTGGATACATTTCAAAATATGATCTTGAATGTCCTCCTGCAACATTGGATAATTCTCCTATTGCTATTAATAATTCTTTAATCCAATTCTTTTTCTTAATAATTAATTCATTATTTTCTGTAGAATTAATAAATTCTGATAAAGATATTGCGAATGGATATTGATAAGCAGTATAAGAAATTTCATTAGTCCATAATACCATATTATTTGATGATTTTTGATTTTTTTCTATATCTTCTTTGTTTATTTTCATTGGAGATTGATGAAATAATATTTCATCATTGTATGGACTAATGCTTACACCAATATTCATTCTTAATAAACTATCTCTATTTTTTTGACAATTGGATGTTTTATTACATTTTTTTGTTTTAGATTCTTTTTTATTATCTATATCTTCGTCAGAATCTTCGTCAGAATCTTCGTCAGGATTATTTTTCTGAACATTCATATATCCAAATATAAAATCATCTATATATTTATTTTCATTAGAAAAACCGTCATATTTAACAGCTATTTGATGTACGAAATTTAATGGTAATCTTGTACGGTTTACCTCATGTGTTTTTAATTCTAAAATTTCTCTAATAGCACTTTTAATAGATTCAGAGCTAATAACAGTATATTCATTTATCTTACCATTAATATCATACTTCATAATTTTTTGTAAAACAGATCTACTAGAACCATCACCCTCTCCACGATAATTTGAACTAGGAGCGGCATTAGTTAATATAGTTGCAAAAATATTTCTTTTTAACATAAATTCTCTTTTCTTTTTAATTAATATTAATGTTGAACAAATGGAGTTTGAGCACTTAAATGTATAAATAATAATAATTTAAAATCATCAGTATTATTTAATAATTTATTATAGATAATATCTATTTGACTTTGTGATAAACTTTGAGAATCTTTAAATACTGTATTAAGAATGTGTGTAACAAATGCATTTCCATGTTTATTACGTAAACAATTTAATAAATCTATAGATATTTTTCTATATGTTTTAAAATAATCTTGCCCTTTATATTTTCCATAATAAGTATTTGATAAATATCTTTTAACTAGCCAATACATAATTATTGAAAAATTATTTTCATCTTTTGATAATTTTGGTTTTTCTATTTCTTTTGTCTTTTCTATTTCCTCATTCATACAATACTCTCCTTTGTATTTTAAATATTCTTCTATACTTTCAGAAAAATATTTCAGTTCTTTATTATTTATTAATTTTTTATTAATTATTTTATTAAAGTTTTTATACCATTTATTTCCAGATAAAATATTTCTTTTTAATTGACTTCTAAATATATTTGATGTTAATTTTAAACAACTATTTTTACCAAATATTTCCCAATATTCATTTTGATAATTGTTTAGACTAGGATTTATTCTATCTGATTTTAAAACTTTATAAGATGAACTTTCTTTAATATGAAAGATATCCAAAGCGCATATTACATCCGTCCAATTTCCATTATCATGTGTGTGTGTAATAATATAATTATTAATAGAATTAATTGTTTTTATTCCAGATTCTTTATAAATATCTATTACGGCATTTTTGGGTTTTAATTTTAACCAATGTGATTCTTCGTTTTCTTTTGATTGTAAAATTGGTATATATATGTTATAATATTTTTCTAGATTTATAATATCTGGAATAACAAAAATATATTCAATACCATTTAATAAATAAAATTCAGAAACAAATGTCCAAAATTCTAATAATAAAGCTAATCTTGAAGTTGTTAATTGGTCTGAGTATCCTACTATATAAGCTGATGTAATTTTGATTTTATAATCATTTACAATTAAATTTTCTATATCTTGTTTATATGTTTTATTTGTATATTTTTTTCTACCTTTACTACGTAAAATATTATACATTACATCACGCCAAAGTTTAAGCCATAAACTATTTTGTTCTGTTTGTTCATAATATGTTTCTAAAAAAGCACCTCGTGGAATCATAATAGATTTTTTATTTTTATCTAATTCTGGTATTGAATCATATAAACTTTTATATAAATTTTCCAATCCAATTCTAGTAAATTTAAATGAAGCTTTGTAATTATCAATTTCTAAAATTTTAGCATCTTCTTTTAAATTTAACCAATCAATCATTATAGCTAATCCAACTAATCCAGCTCTATGTTGAGATGTTGGAAGATTAAACAAATTATAATTTAATTCAAGATATTTAAATTCTCCATTCTGATACCAAGCTTTATATTCATCTGCATATTCAATTGCGGGACCATCTTCTCTATGTAATTGTTTATCTTTATTATAATAAAATTTTGTACCATATTTATCTATTTTAATATTTTCTTTTAATTTCATAATATATTATCACCTTACATCCAATCCAAATTCTTTATCATAACCTTTGCTAGATATTATTTCAATATATTTAGGAAGTTTATTATTTAGAATTCCTTCTTTTTGAATATGTAATTTTTTATATTGTTTTTCAGGCACTGGTAGAAAAAATCCATCAATAGGTTGTTTATTATCTAATAATGTTAAAACTATATTTATATCATCATCACATATACATTGTATTCCGCTTACATAATCCTCTTGTCTTAATGAATCTGATTGAGCATAATATCCACCATTAATAAAAAATCCAGTATAATTATATTCTTTTTTATTATCATCACAAAATTCTGGGGCTTCTAATAATTCTGCTAATTTTGATTGCGAACATTTTCCAATAATTTTTTCAACAAATTTTATTGAACCTTTTACTCCATCAATATCTTCAGATTTATATGGTTTATAATCATTATCTTCAGGTAGACATACATATATTTTTGAACTATCATATTTATTATGTCTATTAGATCTTCCAAATCTTTGTATTAATGAAGTTATTGGAGCAAATTCTGTAACTAAAATATTAGCATCAATATCTAAACTCATTTCACATACTTGTGTAGTAATTGCAATTACAGGATTATTACTCTTAAATCCATCAATTATAGTTCTATGTTTATATTGTCTATCTTTTAATTTAAAACGAGAATGATATATATAAGGATTAATAAAATATTTTTCTTTAATATATCTGGATATTTTTTGACATGTTTTAACTTTGTTTACTACTATTAAAACTTTTTTACCATTTTTATATTCATTAATACTTGTATTTATTGCTTCATAAATATCGTTTTCTTTATAAATATCATATCTTTCAACATTAGATTTATCTTGCAAATCTTTAAAATTATGTTGTTGATTTGGATATGGAATTAATCCAGCATCTTTTAATTTATTTAATCTTTTTGGTTGTATTGTTGCGGTCATACACAATGATGGTATATTAAAAAATTTTAAAAATGATAACAATAATTCAAACATTTTATTATCATAACTATGCACTTCATCAAAAATAATAACAGAATCAGACAAAGCTGGAAGTAAGCATAATGATTTATAGTTATTCTGCATAAAGGATAAAAACTGATCTACTGTTGCGCTGTAAAATTTATATTTCCACAATCCTAATGCAAATAATCTATCTTTAGATTCTAATTCATTAGATATTATATTATCTTTTTCTAATGGTTCTTTTGGATTTTTAATCATTTCACTCAATTCATATTTAGAACTAGAATGTTCTAAAATTCCATCTGGTGTAAAACCAATATAATCAATAAATCCTTCTGTTGCAGTTCCTCTAGTTGGATATAAAAATATAACTCTTCCAAATTCGTTATTGATTATCTGTTGTTTTGCCCAATTCCATGCTGCAAAAGTTTTACCAGAACCACAAGATGCTAATAGTAAACTTCTATCTGTTTCATAAATAATGTTTTTTTGGAAATCATTTAATTTAAACTCCGGTCCTTTTTTATTAAAAATTATATTATTAATATCATTTTCTAAAACATTATTAAAATGAATATTTTCATCAATCCATTGTGATAGTATTTTATTTTCTCTTATAATACCAGAAGAAACAGAATCGCAAATTACTAATCCTGATTTAATAGCTAATAAAAATAAACATATTTTTTTATCATTTGTATTCCATTTAATTTGATCATAGAAAAATATATCAAATTTAGTTAAAGTCTTTTTATATTTGTTAATATAATTTTGATAATTTGTTTTAGATAAAGAAATAGGAAGAAGTCCTAAATTAGGAATATATGTTAAATTTAAAATATCTTTTATTTTGTTAAAAATTTTAATTATAATAATATTATTAAAATATAGTTTAATAATATTATTTTGATTTCCTTGAAATTTCCCCCATCCATAAAATTCATTATTAGATTTTTTAGCTTTAATATGATGAGATAATACTGCAGCAATTACAATATCAGGATCAACACCTCCATTTTTTAACCATTCTCTAATTTCTGGAGAACATAAGATTAATGCACTTAAATGTTCATGTCTAATTGATTGTGTAACAGAACCAGGATGAGAAACTGCTTGTTGAAAATCTTCATTAGCCTTTCCAATATCATGAAGAAGAGCTGCCACTCTTAATGTTTTCCATAATAATTTTTCTTGATTTTGTTCTATTTGAAAAAATCTAATCCATGCCTTACACAATCTACTGCCATCTTTAAAAACTTCATTAACAGCTTTTTCAGTATCTAATAAATGTTGTAATAATGTAACTTGGCCAAATTGATTTTTAGATTTAGCATACAATATAATATCATTCATTTATTATCTTTCTTAGAAAATTTGAAAATACCACATCCCATTTTATGGCGACCACCAATTCCATTTTCTTGTAGTATAATACTATCACTATTACTTAGATTGTTTACTTCAATTGAAAACCCTAATATAACTTTATCTTTAATATATATTCTTTGACGCCCCAACATATTCAAATCATATTTAATATTTAAGTTATCTAATTGTTTAACAATACTTTGTTTATATGTTTTTATAAATTGATCAAAATCCTTTATTTCTTTTTCTAAATTAGGAATGGTAATTACAACTTTTCTAGAAAACAAAGAAGCACTTGGATTTAATATATTTACTACAGCATTGCCCAATCGAAATTCACAATCATTAATTTTAATTATTCTACCACTAAAATCAGATAACAATTTTATATCATCAAATTTACAACGAAATTTAAGTTTGCTAGTATTTGTTAATAATAATTTTGAATTAGTAATTTTCTTTCCACTAAAAGGATGAACACCTATTGTTTTGGTAAAATGAATTTCTGGAATAATATTTGATAAGGCCGAATAAAGAATATAGCCATGGTCTAATGGAACGATACCATTAGAAATTGAAAACGATAAATCACAAACTGTATTTGACATAATAATATTTTCCTTAAGTTTAACATTTAATAAAGGTTTTGAATTCGTGATGGGACAGCCCGAATTTTAATATATTAATCGAAGCGTTGATATCTCTATCATGATATGCTCCGCAAGAGCAAATCCATGAACCAAAGGTTCTTGCAAAAATCTCTTGTTGAGAGATTAAAAGATATAATCTGTATTTATAAGTTTCACCATAAACTAATAATATAAAAGAAAGATAAGAAAGTGTAATAGAAAAAAGTTAAAATTCAATTCATAACCCCACCTAAAGGCAGGGCCTGCTTGAATATTAGGGTAAATCCATTATTTGTATCTGATAAAAGTTTACAAAGTTCACCAAAATCATTCATAATTATAATTTCTCTTCTTTTTTAGTATAAACAATTCGCCATTAATATTGATTTGTGAATTAATTTTTATATATTGAATGTTATTTACCCACCATTCTTTATCTCCATTTTTTCTTTCAACAGCTGGACCATCATTTCTATGAAGTTCTCCATTTTTATACCAAAGTTTATCTCCATCTATTTCAATAGCTGGACCATCATTTCGATGTAATTTTCCATTTTGATGCTAATATTTATTTCCATTTGCATATTCAATTGCAGGCCCATTTAATCTATGCCTTTCCCCATTATAATAATATTCAATTCTATCATCAAATTTTTTTTTTATTTTATATTCAATTAATTTTTGCATTTTCATTTTATCATTATATTTTCTTTTTAGTGAATTCAGATTTACCATTGAGTTAATAGCAAAAACTTTCATTTAATCATCTACCACACCATAGATAATTATTGCAGAAAAATTCACAATTCCAACAAGTTGCTGTATTACAAAAATTGCAAACGTAGACATAATGATCTTTCATAGTATCCTTTATATATAATTATCAGGAAGTGCGGCTAGTCACACTCCACAGTAGACTTGCCAGCAACTGCCGACTGGCCAACCTCTCACACCCGCGCGATAATTATATACCATTGTAATTATTTATATTTAACCAGTGTACGATTTATAATTATACTATGCGGTGTCCAAGATTTGAAGTTATCTCATCTTGGGCTTGTTATTATTTGTACATAATCATTATTATTTTTTGTTACAATATTCTTTTCTTCTTTATCCTCAATTTCATTATCTTCCTTTAATACCCTTACTTTCTTACTTGGAATCTTTTCAATTACTCCACTAATTACTGGCATTATATATACCGCTACTTCGGAAATAATTACATCCATTACCCTTGACGTCGATTCTACCTGAAATTCTTCAGCTAGAATTAATGCCCTTTCATCTTCATTGATCATTGGAATCTGAGGAATGGTAATCCCTAAGAGCATTCCAATTAATGATTCTCCAAATTCAGTCTCGAAGAATGCACTTATAATTGTTAAAGTGCCCTCATTTGTGCCCTTATCTTTTAGCATTGCTATAATTCCTTTTGCAATACCTTTAGTAATATTTCTTCCTGCAGAACGATAAGTAGCTTTTTCAATTCTATCTTGAAGAGTTGTCATGATATTTTCTTTATTCGTTTTCTTTCCAATCTTCTTGTTATATTCTTTTTCAGTATATTTTTTTCCTTCAATATACCAAAGTTTATCTCTATTTGCATTTTCAATAGCTGGGCCATCTGCTCTATGCAATTCCCCATTTTGAAACCAATATTTAGTACCATTTACATATTCAAAAGCAGGGCCATCATCTCGATGCAATTGTCCGTTTTGATACCAAAATTTAGTACCATCTGCATATTCAACAGCGGGACCATCTTCTCTATGTAATTTTCCCTTATAATAATATTCAGTTTTATTTTCTAATTTTCTAATTTCATATTTAAATAATTCTTTATTTTTTAATTTCATAATTTTTCTTCTTTTACCAAAGAAGTTATTTACCTTTTTTATATTCCCAATTATTATATTGCTTTGAAGTTATTCTACTATCTTTGCAAAGTGAATCTATATAAATTCCCCAAGCTTCCAGAAGTGCTATTCTATCATTTTTTAGAATTGAAGGTTTAATATTTTTGTTAAAAAACTTTATAGCTTCTTTTTTATTCATTATAATACCTTTAATAGTTTGTTAACTTGTTTTTTCTTTGTTCCATGTGCATGAAAACCTATTATAGATTTTCTATTTTTTGCACATAATTTACATTTATTACATTGAATTTTTCCACTCTCAGCAGGACATGCAATTATAAAACGTCCTTTAGGTGTTTTCATTTTTTTAGGAGAATCAGTAGGTATAACTACAACTACTGGAGCAATGTTAAGGTCTAATAATCTATCAGCATCTTCCAAACTATTAGCACTTAGATTAATTCTAAATCCATTTTTATTAGCCGCATAAATAGATGTAGCATTGATAAGTTCTTGTCCATTATATCCAACAGGTTTGTGAGTATATGTATAACCCATAGCCTTGGATTCTTTATTAGAATTAACTAGCTGTTGAAGTTTTTTAAGATCAATTTTATTATTTTCACCTGGCAAATCTCCAGCAGTATTATGTCTCCAAATTTGATTTTTACTAAGTTTTGAAATCTTTTCACATAATTCATCCCAAGATATTGGAGTAGATCTTCTGGTTTTTAAACCAGAATAAAAACCGTTAGTATCAAGAGATTCCCATATAAATCCTAATGGTGAAAAATATGGGTAACATAATTTATTATCCTTAAAAGGACACACAGATGGACAACTTCTTTGTTCCGTCATAGTAACTGGCATAGGTCCGGTTTTAGAATTTCCAGATGTTTTAGTAAATGATACAATCATAATTTATTAATTCGGTTCATAGGTTAAAGCAATAAAACAAATTGGCCAGGTATGAAAATCATACCTGGCCAATTACTATTATTATTTTTTTTAGATATCTGTTTTGTTTTTATTTCAATTAGCGTTAACAATTTCTATATCTACAGTATCTGAAATAACTTCATCTGATTTTATTGAAACTTGTGCTTCTAATTGTACTAATTCTTCTACAGCTTTTACTACTTCTGAATCTGATTTTACTACAACTTCAGTTAAATTTTTCACTACATCTTCTACAAGTGCAGCATCCCTTGCAACTTTCTTTTCTGCCTTAACTTTACGAGCCTTGGCTGCTGCTGCTTGCCTCTTAGCCTTAATTTCCTCTGCAGTGGCTGGATTAGTAACCATTGTTACGCCAGTCTTCTTCTTAAGGTTTTGACGAACATTATACACTAACGATGATTCAATATCTAAACCAACGCTAACAGCTAACTTAACTACTTCAGAAGCACTAAGACCAGGTTGATTTTCATCTATGTCACGAATATATTTAGAAGCACTACGATCAGTTCCATCATTAGTCTTTTGACGATTAATAAATCGCTTAGTAGTACTTACTGGTTTTGTACTTAAAACATCTAATGATAGTTTAGTTGACATTTCAGATACTAATTGCTGAAGATAATGACTTTCAAGAACACTGCGAGTTTCAGGACTAAGGGTTGAAAGAATTTCATCAACTAAGGAATTTGTATTATTTGACATAATGTATTTTCTCTTTCTAATAATTGTATATTTGTTGTTTAATTAATTATTAATATAAATTTTAAGATATGCACGTATTATAATATAAAATAAGCGTATCTCAGCACTCACAATCAAGCCTCGCCAGTAACTGCCGACTGGCCGGTTTCCTCTTCATCATTATATGTTATTAATTCTTTTTTACTATCTGTTTCTTTAATTACCCTTGTCTTCTTACTTGGGATCTTTTCAATTACTCCACTAATTACTGGCATTATATATACCGCTACTTCAGAAATAATTACATCCATTACCCTTGACGTCGATTCTACCTGAAATTCTTCAGCTAGAATTAATGCCCTTTCATCTTCATTAATCATTGGAATCTGCGGAATGGCAATTCCTAAGAGCATTCCAATTAATGATTCTCCAAATTCAGTCTCGAAGAATGCACTGATAATTGATAAGGTACTCTCATCTGTACCCTTATCTTTTAGCATTGCTATAATTCCTTTTGCAATACCTTTGGTAATATTCCTTCCTGCAGATCTATAAGCAGCTTTTTCAATTC
>Ga0265293_10013464_pt1 | contig 10612 bp, 9 predicted proteins | sample Munlanlewell138R_FD_192505 | JGI IMG/M metagenome (GOLD analysis project Ga0265293, IMG submission 192505) | Leachate microbial communities from a municipal landfill in Southern Ontario, Canada - Leachate well 138R | ecosystem: Engineered > Solid waste > Landfill > Unclassified | place: Canada... | reverse complement strand
GCTGCTTGGACTTCACTAGGTTCACTTCACCGGTCAGCATAGGTCATGCGTCGTCGGGGGCAGGTACCGCGTGTTCAGCCCTGTCCCAAGCGTGATCACCAGCGCGACCAACCGACAGCGATCGGCGGTCGTCCGCGGTCGTGCAGCTGCACCCGGTCTCAAGCCAGCTTCTGAGGCAATCGCCGATTGAGACCGTAGTCAAATAAGACTGTAGTCTTATAAGACCGTACTCTCAATACAAATTTGGCGCGAAACGCCATGGTTCTGGACGCTCCCCGCGTGGGCGTTGGGGATGACGTGCCTGAGGTGCGCGCTCATGCTGCGCCGGCCGCTGTGCGCGACCGACCCCGATGCCCAGTCAGCCTAGCCTCCACATCAGTCCATGCAAACCGTGACAGCCCGACCAGAATCTGGCATGAGTCGGGCGGAAATCAGCCTTACCAGCCGCGTGGGAGCGCCCTTGTAAGAGCTAAACTTGGATGCTAAGGTAGCATTTTAACAGAACAGGATCGGAGTACGGTATGGATCTACAAGGTCGGGTCCTGCTGACCCTCTTCGTGGTCTCCGCGGCTGTGGTGGCCATCTTCGTGCTCATCGCTGTGAGGTCGAGAGGACCCGCGCTTACTCAGGAGGCCGTGCAGGGCCCCGGTTACGCCGTGAGGCGCTGGTGGTTCTTCCTGCTGGCTGCCGTGCTGGCGCTGGCGTTCGGCGCCTCCCTACCGTTCTACCCCTACTCGAACGCACAAGCGGAGGGCGAAGCCGTGGAGTTCACGGTCATCGCCCAGCAGTTCTCCTTCCACAACCTGCCTGAAGAGGTGCCGGTGAACACGCCCGTCATCTTCAACGTCACCTCGTCCGACGTCACGCACGGCTTCGCTATATACGACCCCGCGGACAGGCTGGTGGGGCAGGTGCAGGCCATGCCCGAATACGACAACCAGCTGCGCGTGACCTTCACGGAGCGCGGCCGCTACACGGTGCGCTGCCTGGAGTACTGCGGCCTGGCGCACCACCTCATGGAAGGGGGCTTCGAGGTCAGATGACAGGTCAGGCGCAACCTACTGGAACGTTTGTCGAGGCTGCCAGCCTGACGGTGGAGGACGCCGCTGGCGTGGCCGCGGGCAGGCGGTTGATGAACCTCTTCCTCGCCACCGGCCTGGCGCTAGTGTTCGTGCTCATGCTCGTTGGCCTGCTCATGCGCCTCTCGCAGGCCGAGTGGCTGCCCCTCGACCCCGCCTGGTTCTACTCGCTCATGACCCTGCACGGGGCGGGCATGATCGCGGCGCTGGTGCTCTGCGGCATGGGCGGCGTGTGGTACCTCGTGCGCCGCGAGGCGCGCATGGACGTGCGCCTGGGTTACGCGGCCTACGGACTGCTCTTAGGCGGCGTGCTGCTCGTACTGGCCGCCACCGTGGTGGGCAAGTTCGCGGCGGCCTGGACCACGCTCTACCCGCTGCCGTTCGTGAACCCCACGTGGCCGTTCTGGTCCACGGGCGCGTTCTTCATCGGCCTCATGCTCATTACGGCCGGTTTCTCGGTGTGGTCGTTCCAGGTCCTCGAGGCGGTCATGCGCGCCTTCGGGGGCCTGGGCGGTGCGCTCGGCTTCGACCTGGTGTTCAACGCCAAGGCGTTCAAGGCGTCCGGCCGGCAGCCGCCACCCGCGCAGATCCTGCCCGCCACCGTCATAGCTATCGACGGGCTCATCATGGCCACCGCCAGCATGCTGCTTGGCGCCGCCATGCTGGTGCGCTGGCTCGACCCCTCCGTGGGCATAGACCCGCTGTGGGCCAAGAACCTCGGTTACTTCTTCGGCCACCTGCTGGCCAACTACATCATCTACATGCTGCTTGCCTTCGTGTACGTGGGCTTGCCGCGTTTCACGAACCGGAAGTGGAAGACCAACGCCCCGTTCGTGATCGGCTGGTGGGGCACCATGGTGTTCCTGCTGGCGGCGTACGCGCACCACCTCTACCTCGACTTCGCGCAACCGGTGGCTATGCAGGTGCTGGGTCACGTGGCCTCGTACCTCTCCGCCATCCCCGTTGCGGTCGTCACGGTGTACGGCGCCATCCTGCTCGTTTGGCGCTCCGGCATGCGCTGGACGCTCGGCTCGCTGTTCATGTACGTGGGCTTAGCGGGCTGGATCCTGGGCGGCGCCGGCGCCCTGCTGGACGCCACCGTGCAGTTCAACACGCTGCTGCATAACACCCTGTGGGTGCCCGGTCACTTCCACAGTTACCTGCTGGGCGGGTCGCTCTTCTTCGCGCTCGGCTGGGTCTTCCAGAGCCTCGAGGAGCGCACCACCGCCACCAGCAGCCGCAGCGTTAAGTGGCTGGTTGGCATCACCGTGTTCGGCGGAACAGCACTGTTCGTAGGGGCCTTCTACGTGGCGGGTGCAGCGGGCGTGCCGCGACGCTTCGCGCTGGCGCAGGACCCAAGCGCGAGCCTGGCTGGGGTGGGCTCCGTCGGGGCGGTGGTGCTCATCGCCGGGCTGGCAATCTGCCTGGTGGAGGGCCTGAGGCTCTGGCGCAGCGGACGCACGGCGCCCGTGACGGCCGGGGCGGCGCCGCTGCTGGCCGGCATGACCAACGTCGGCGAAGGGCAGGGAGGCTGAGAGATGCCAGAGACCATAGAACCGCGCGCGACCGTTAACGCCTTGCCCCGCGTCTACCTGCTGCTCGTACTCGGCGTCGTGGCGGTAGCGGTCGGGATCTTCGCCATCGGCTTGCCGGACCCGCACCTCAGCATACGGAACCACCACATCCAGCACGTGTTCTTCATCCTGGGCGGCGGCCTTTACGGTCTGGCCCTCGCCATGGGCCTCACCGCCAACAAGCCTGGCAAGGCGTGGCCGGGGCGCGGCGTATGGTTAGCGCCGGCTCTGCTGGCGTCGCTCGTGGTGATGGTAGCCATGTGGCCCTCCACCTACTCCGTCATCGAGGCCAACCCCACCCTGCACGCCCTGCAGCACGGCTTCTACATCGTGGCCTCCGCGGTGGCCACCTTCTGCGCGTACTACTTCGCCCGCAGCGCCGGCTGGATAGTGGGCGGCATGCAGGTCGTCATGGCGTGGGCGGCCGCGTTCGGTTTCGGCGTCAATCCGGGCCCCAGCCCGCTCATCGCGCAGGTGGCGGCCATGCCGGCCGTCGCCAGCGGCGGCAGTGGCGCTGCCGCCTACCAGAACTGCGTAGCGTGCCACATGGCCGACGGCGGCGGCATGCCGGGCGTGTTCCCGCCACTGGCAGGGCACGTGCCTGCGCTCCTGGCAGCCGATGGCGGTCAGGAGTACATGGTGCGCGTGGTGCTGTACGGCTTGCAGGGGCAGATAACCGCGGCCGGTTCGAGTTACGCGGGCGCCATGCCCGGCTGGGGGCACCTCAGCGACGACGACCTGGCCGCAGCGCTGAACCACGTCAGCAGCACGTGGGGCGAGCTACCCGCCACGGCGTCGGCGCCGTTCAGCGCCGCTGACGTACAAGCAGCGCGCGGTACGCAGCTAACGCCGCAGCAGGTTCACGAGTTGCGTGAGGGGCTCGGTCTGCCCTAATCGGCATCCCGCGCCATGTAGCGTTCGACGTGCTGTCCGAACTCTTTGAAGTCATCGAGTTGCTCTAACGTCACGCTCTTGAAGGACTCTAGCCTGCTAACAGCGGTGGCCAGATGATGAAGGCGCCGCTGTAGCAGTACGGGATCAAGCTCCAACCCGCTCATTCAGGCCCCTTGTTCGCAGTTGCGAAAATGGCGCTGGCCTGCTTGGCTTGCAATTCGCGTAATGGCTTTGTGTCCTCGTACTGCTGCAGCGCTCGTAGGGCGAACTCGGCCACGGCCGTGTTGCTGGTGGCATAAAGAACGCGGCCTTCTTGTGCAACCCGGTGAACCAGGAGCGGGGAGGCGTCGTTGAGTATCGCAACGTCGACGTCCGAGCGGCCTAGCAGATCCATCAGGTCGTTCGTGAAGCGCACAGCCCGAAGAGGCTCGCGCGGTGCGGCCCGCATCATGAGTACGCCGATGTCTACGTCGCTGCCGGCGCGGACGTGGCCGCGCGCCTGAGAGCCGAACAGGAAGGCGGCATCGACATGAGGCTGCTTACCGAAGTAGTCGGCCAAGGCTTCAAGCGATCCGGCGGTCAACATGCTGGCAGCGCCTCCTCACTCAACGTTACACGGTGTTAAGACGTAAGGCGGCAGCAGCGGACCACGAGGTGACCGGGATACCTACTTCCTGGGGTCCAGCGCGTCGCGTAGCGCGTCGCCCAGCAGGTTGAAGCCGAGCACCACCAGGATGATGGCCACGCCAGGGAAGGTGGCCACGTGCGGCGCCACCGCCAGGTACTCGCGCCCGCGCGCCAGCATGAGCCCCCACTCGGGTTGCGGCGGTTTGGCGCCTAAGCCCAGGAAGCCCAGGCCCGCCGCGAAGAGGATGGCTATAGCCATCTGCAGGCTCGACTGCACGATGAGCGGCGCCAGGGCGTTAGGGATGACGTGCTTGAAGAGCGTGCCCATGCGCCTGCGCCCAAGCGCGCCGGCGGCTTCCACGAACTCGCGATTGCGGATGCTTAGCACCGAGCCGCGGATGATACGCGCGTAGATGGGGATGGCGGCTATGCCCACGGCGATCATCAGGTTGGTTAACCCCGTCCCGAAGGTGGCCACCAGCACGATGGCCAGGAGGATGCCGGGGAACGCCAGCAAGGTGTCGACCACGCGCTGCACTGTCATGTCGACCCAGCCGCCCATGAACGCCGAGATGGCGCCGACCGGCGCCCCGATGCCGAGGCCTATGCCCACCGAGATGAGCCCGATGAACAGCGAGATCCACGCGCCGTGCACGAGGCGCGAGAAGATGTCGCGCCCCTGCTCATCGGTGCCCAGCAGGTAGTACTTAACGGGACCGTCCACGCCGAACAGGTGCAGGTCGGACTTGATGAGACCGAAGAGCCACGAGTACGAGGGACCACGCTGGAAGAGCTTCACGGGGTAGGCCACGCTGTCGTTCACTTCCACGCCGCGCGTGGGCGAGCGCTGTGCCGGGCTTACCCAGATGCCGGCCTGACCTTCGGGTCCACGCAGGCTCACGCCCGTGCCGGGCGGCAGGTAGGTGGTGCGCAGGTCCTGCGTCTGCGGCGAGTAAGGCGCTATGAACGGCGCGAACAACACCACCATCAGGAAGAGCGCGATGATGCTGATGCCGATGATGGCTAACGGGTTGCGGGCCAGCCGGCGACGCCAGCGGGGCGCCTTCCGGCGCTGCCGCTTGGCGGGGTTCTTGCGGTCCGTCTGGTCAGTCATAGCGAATCCTTGGGTCGATGAGGCCGTAGATGAGGTCCACCAGCAGGTTCACCACGATGAACGACACGGCGATGAGCAGCACCGTGCCCTGCACCACCGGGTAGTCACGCGAGAGCACCGAGGTGACGAGCATGCGCCCCACCCCAGGCCAGGTGAAGACCGTCTCGGTGATGACGGCGCCCGCCAGCAGCGAACCGAACTCGAGGCCGCCAACCGTGAGCACGGGCACCAGCGCGTTACGCAGAGCGTGCTTCAGCACGATCATGCGCGGCGTGCCGCCCTTAGCGCGCGCCGTGCGCACGTAATCCTGCCCGAGCACCTCGAGGAGCGCCGAGCGGGTCATGCGCGCGATGATGCCGGTGCTGGAGAGGCCGAGGGTGATGGCGGGCAGCACTAGGTGCGCGAACGTCCCTCGCCCAGCCACCGGGAAGATGGGCGTTTCCACCGCGAAGAACCTGATGGCCAGCAGCCCGAACCAGAAGGTGGGCATGCTGACGCCGATGAGCGCGAGGATCATGGCGAGCGCGTCGACCCACGTGTTGGACTTGAGCGCCGAGATGATGCCTAGGGCTACGCCCACAACGAGCGCGAAGAGGATGGAGGCCAGCGCCAGCTCGACCGTGTTGGGGAAGAACTCGCGGAGCTCTACCGTTACCGGCCGGCTGGTGCGCGTGGAGCGCCCCAAGTCGCCCTGGGCCACGCCCGTGATGAAGCGCTGGAACTGCACCGGCATGGAGTCGTTGAGGCCGAAGCGCTCGCGGATGCGCTCCACCGTGGCGGCGTCAGCGAACTCTCCCGCCAGTAGTTGAGCCGGGTCGCCGGGTGCGAGGCGCACCATCAGGAACACGATGATGAGCACGCCAAGGAGCGAGGGCAACGCCACCAGCAGGCGCCGGAGAGTGTACTGGATCAAAAGAAGTCCTTCGTTCTATTGGTTTTCAGAAAGATAGTTGGATTGTAAAGGATACCGCCTGCTCGTGGGCAGGTCTTCCGGCGGCTTGAGGACTCAGCACCTAAGCGGGTCTCGGGTGAGGCGGGAGTGGGGAGGCACTCCGAGAGGACTGCCTCCCCACCTTTCAACTACTTAGTCGAGGCTAGCGCCGTGAGCCAGCACGCGCTCGGTCGGGTGGATGATCAGACCGTTCACGTTGTCGCGCACGGCGACGAGCTGGGTCTCGCTGTGCAGGAACAGCCAGGCGGCGTCTTCCCAGATGAGGGTCATGGCCTCTTCGTAGGCGGCCAGGCGCTCGTCGGGGTTGGTGTTGGTGCGGGCGTCGTCGAGGAGCTCGTCGACGCGAGCGTTGGAGTAGGCGCCACGGTTGGAGCCCACGGGGCGCTGCTGAGCGGTGTGGAAGAGCGGGTAGAGGCCGTAGTCGGCGTCACCGGTGACGGTGCCCCAGCCTAGGAGGCCGATGGAGACGTCGCTCTCGCCCGGGATGGCGTTGACCTTCTCGAGGTAGGCGGACCACTCGAGGGTCTCGATGGTAGCGGTGATGCCCACATCGGCGAGCATGCCCTGCATGGCTTCCACGGTCTGGATGTCCTGCAGGTAGCGGCCGGAGGGCGTGTAGAGGGAGGTGGAGAAGCCGTCAGCGTAGCCGGCTTCGGCCAGCAGCTCGCGGGCGCGCTCGGGGTTGTAGTCGTAGTCGCCGACCGGGGTGTAACCGAAGATGCCCGGCGCGATGGGGGCGTCGGACGGGCGCACGGCGCCGCCCAGCACGAACTCGGCCAGCGACTCGTTGTCGATGGCGTAGTTGATGGCCTGGCGCACGCGCACGTCGTTGATGGGCTCGTGCGTGAAGTTCATGAACATGAAGATGGTGCGGAGGCTGGAGACGTTCTCCACGGTCACGCCGTCCACGGCGTTCAGGCGCGCGATGTCCTGCGGGGGCACACGCACGGCCACGTGGGCCTGGCCGCTCTCCACGAGGGCCATGCGGGTGGCGTTCTCGGGCACGGTCAGGAAGCGCACACCGCTCACGCCGGGCTGCTCGCCCCAGTAGCCGTCGTAACGCTCGAGCTCGATGGCGTCGTTACGCTGCCACGAGACGAACTTGAACGGGCCGGTGCCCACGGGGTTGGAGGCGAAGTCCTCGCCGTGCTGCTCGGCGGCGGCCGGCAGGATGATGGCGGTGGAGGAGTGGGTGAGGTGCGCCAGCAGCGGAGCGAACTGGTTAGCGAGGGTGAGCTCGAGGGTGTAGTCGCCGGTTACTTCAACGTTACTGATGGCGTCGAGCAGGAAGCGGAAGGTCCACGCGTTCTCGGGATCGAGGAAGCGGTCCATGCTGCCCTTGACGATCTCGGCCGTCAGCGGCGTGCCGTCGTGGAAGGTCACGCCTTCGCGGACGGTGAGGTTGAGGCCGAGGCCGCCATTGACGAACTCGAAGTCCGTGACGAGGTGCGGCACGATGTCGCCCTCGGGGGTGAGTTCGAAGAGCGTCTCGTAGAGGTGGCTGGTGACGGTGGCCGACGGGGAGTCGGTGGCGTCGTGCGGGTCGAGCGTTACGGCGTCGGTGCCCTGCGCGACGACGAGCACCTGGGCCAGCGCGAAGCTGCCGAGGAGCGCGGTTAGCGCGAGAGCGGCCAAGAGGCGGAGGAACGGCTTATGCATGCATTCTCCTTACTTCCGAATGGGTGGTACGAGAGCGAACATCTAGCAACAGCTGCCGATAGGTGTGGCTTTCTTCCGTTACTCGATGTTGTCTTGGTTTCGATACTAAAGTTGCCGGCGAGTTGCGTCAACAGTGATTCGGTCCCGGCTACTGTCTTAAGGGCTTTCATTAACGAACGCGCAACGCTGGTAAGGCCCGCTGGAGGCGGGCTTTCTGCGCATATTTGCAGCCTGAATCAGCCGCACCGTGCGGCGTAGTGCACCTTAGTGCGCACTAGTAGTGCTAGTATCAGCACTTACAACGAGTTCCTGTGAGCCCGGGTGCTAAGGTGTCCTGTTCTAGGGGTCTGTACCCCCTGAGCGGCCACAGAGGACCCTAGCGTGTTGTGCTGTGCTGCCTTGAGTAGGCCCAAGGCACCTTCTAAGCGCAGTGGAGGAGCAACCAAAGTGACAAGAGCCATCCTCGACCCAGGATTTAGCGTCAGCGACGCCGACGAGCTGTACTCCATCCGCTCGTGGTCGAACGGTTACTTCGGCATAGCCCCCGCGGGCGACCTGACCGTCAGCGCTCGCGGCCGCGTGCCCATAGCGGTGCGCGACATCGTGGACAGGCTCAGTAACGAGGGCCATCAACTGCCCATGGTGCTGCGCTTCCCGGACATCCTCGAGGACCGCATAGACAAGGTCAACGAAGCGTTCGCCGCCTCGATAGCCGAGGCCGGTTACTCGAACACCTACCAGGGCGTGTACCCCATCAAGGTCAACCAGCGCCGCGTGGTGGTGGAGACTATCGCCGCGTACGGCGCTAAGTGGCGCACTGGGCTGGAGGCCGGCAGCAAAGCCGAGTTGGCGCTCTGCCTCGCGCACGATACGCACGACGACGCGCTGCTCTGCTGCAATGGTTTCAAGGACGACGATTTCATACGGTTGGCGCTGTGGGGCCGCAAGCTGGGCCGCAAGGTGATCATCACCCTCGAGAAGGCCGGCGAGCTGGAGCGCGTGCTGCGCATCAGCAAGGAGATGGGCGTTCAGCCGCTCCTGGGCGTGCGTTTCAAGCTGCACGCGCGAGGTAGTGGGCAGTGGGAGGCCTCCGGCGGCGACGACGCCAAGTTCGGTCTCACCGCCTCCGAGCTCATCCACGTGGCCGAGCGCGTTAAGGCCGAGGGTATGGCCGACTCGCTCGTTCTGCTCCACTGCCACGTGGGCAGTCAGCTGACCGACATCCGCCGCATCCGCGCCGCCATCCGCGAAGCCGCGCAGGCGTACGTGGAGCTGGCCGAGATGGGCGTGGGCGTGAAGTACCTGGACGTGGGCGGCGGCCTGGCCGTGGATTACGACGGCAGCAAGACCACCTACTACGTGAGCGCCAACTACAACCTGCGCGAGTACGCCGACACGGTGGTGTACACCATCATGGAGGCGTGCAAGGAGTGGGAGGTGCCCGAGCCCATCATAGTCACGGAGTCCGGGCGCGCCCTGACCGCGCACCATTCGGTACTGGTGGTGCCGGTAGTGGACGCTATAGGGCCCATGCGCCGCCCCGTGGACCTGCCACCGTTGACGGAGGAGGAGCACGCGCTTGTGAAGGAGATGCGCGAGCTCGAGGTCGAGATCACGGTCAAGAACTACCGCGAGGTCTACAACGAGGCCGTGTCTAACAAGGAGACCATGCACTCGCTCTTCGACCTCGGCTACTTGAGCCTCCTAGAGCGCGGCCACATTGAGCAGGCGTACAACCGCATCCTGGCGCGCGTGGCGAAGGTAGTGGAGCAGCTCGATTACGTGCCGGAGGAGTTCGAACTCCTGCCGCGCATGCTGGCCGACCAGTACGTGGTCAACTTCTCGCTGTTCCAGAGCCTGCCCGACCACTGGGCCATCAACGCGCTCTTCCCCATAGTGCCGCTGCAGCGCCTGAACGAGCGCCCGCGGCGCAACGCCACGCTGGTCGACATCAGCTGCGACTCGGACGGCAAGATCGACAAGTTCATCGACCTGCGCGACGTGCGCACCGCGCTGCCCGTGCACGACCTGACGCCGGGCGAGCCTTACTACCTGGGCATCTTCCTTACTGGCGCTTACCAGGACGTGCTGGCCAACGCGCATAACCTCTTCGGCCGCGTGAACGAGGCGCACGTGCGCCTGACCGACGCAGGGCCCGAGGTGGAGCTGTACGTGGAGGGTCAGAAGGCGCGCCGAGTGATTCAGAACATGGGTTACCTCACCCCCGAACTGCACGAGGCCGTAGCGCAGCAGGCCGCCGAGGTGCAGGAGTCGGGCGGCATGACCGAGGCGGAAGTGGCGGAGTTCCTGGAGACCTACGACCGCGAGCTGGTGGGCTACACGTACCTGGAGGCGTTGTGACTCGCCAGATCGCGCCGGTCGCCGCGGGCTCGTCCGCCGTGGGCTCGCACGCTGCAGTGAAGCTGGAAGGAGCGCCGGCGTGAGCGGCGTCCGCGCGGAGCTGGAGACCGACTACCTGCTGGCCGACGGCCGCCGGCCCGTGGCGGGCGCCGTGCTGCTGCACCCAGACGGGCGCGTGCTCCTGCAGCACCGCGACGACAAGCCAGGCATAGAGTCGCCCGGCAAATGGTCGCTGTTCGGCGGTGGTCTGGACGAGGGCGAGGAGCCCGCCGAGGCCATGCTGCGCGAGATCGAGGAAGAGATAGGCTACCGGCCGCGCGCCTACCGCCCGCTGGTGGTGTTCAGCGGCTGG
>Ga0265293_10013463_pt1 | contig 10612 bp, 26 predicted proteins | sample Munlanlewell138R_FD_192505 | JGI IMG/M metagenome (GOLD analysis project Ga0265293, IMG submission 192505) | Leachate microbial communities from a municipal landfill in Southern Ontario, Canada - Leachate well 138R | ecosystem: Engineered > Solid waste > Landfill > Unclassified | place: Canada... | reverse complement strand
ACAATTTAATGAGTAGCAAAAAATACAAAGGAGTGATAGAATGATAATCAATAAAAAAATATTTGGTGAACTTGAAAGTCTGTATGTGACCGTATTAGTGAGAAATAAATATGATGACCCGACTAATTTTGCCGAGCGGTGCAAAATGCACGCCGAAATATTAGATAGATTGCAAGTGCCGTTTAGAGTACAGAATTTGGTGGCATATGCAGGCGAAAAGAGAGAAAACTGGTTCAACTACAATGATATAGTCATAAAAAGGGTGTTAGAAGATTTAGGTTGCATATTGCAGTTGTAAAAAATAAAAAGGAGATGGAAAAATGGCTACTAAAATTGTTATGTTGGCAGATGGTGAACAGCTACTTGAAGGTGAGGTAATAAAAACATTAAAATCCTATACGCATACAGATTATAAGGGAAATACAACAGGGTATGAGATACTTGAAGTTGCTGGAAGTGTTGTTAAAGAAATAGATGGCAAAAGATACATACCACTAAAAACAGTAGACAATGCAGTAATCATTTGGGAATTATTGGACTAACAGCTTAAAAATTATTTGCTACAGGCTTGAATTTCAAGTTTACAAATTGAGCCTGTAGTGGATACTTATTGGTGAGAATAAAATTAAGGAGGCAAAAAAATGAGTGTATATAAATATGTAACTGAGAGAATTATTGCCGAACTTGAAAAGGGTGTTATCCCTTGGAAAAAACCTTGGAAAGGACAAAAAGCTATCAACTATGTATCAAGAAAAGAATATCAAGGCATTAACACATTGTTATTACCATTTCCCGGCGAATATCTAACCTTTAATCAAATAAGAAAGCTAGGTGGGAAAGTCAAGAAGGGCGAAAAAAGCAGTATGATTGTTTTTTATAAATTCATCGAGAAAAAAGACAAAGATGGCGAAGTCACCGAGACCTTCCCATTATTGAGGTATTTCAACGTATTTCATTTGTCACAGACAGAGGATATTGATACAAAATTGGCGGATTTTGAGGCAAAAAGTAGTAATGAAGTAATTACCGATGCTGAAAAAGTTATAAATGACTATGTGGGAAGGGAAAAGATACAGCTACAAAATATATTAGGTAGCGACAGAGCCTATTACTCACAAACAGATGACAAAATCGTGTTACCTGACTTAAAACAATTTACAAATAGCAACGAGTATTACTCAACCGCTTTCCACGAAATGGCACACAGCACAGGGCATAAAAGCAGGTTGGATAGGTTCAAAGACACTGAAAGTTATAAGTTTGGTAGCGAAAGTTATTCAAAGGAAGAATTAATTGCCGAAGTTGGATCAACTATGCTATGCAACCATGTAGGCATAGAAATTCCCGAAACCTTCGAGAATAGCGTAGCTTATATACAATCATGGGCAAAAGTATTGAAGGATAAGGATAATGTAAGACTTGTTACGACAGCAGCAAGTGCAGCACAAAGAGCGGTGAATTTTATTTTGGAAAAATAAAACTTAGGTTTACAAAATACCTACCCAATGGATACTTATAGTTGGGTAGGCAAAAATGAAAAGGAGAGGTTGAAATGAGAAATTTGGATTATAGCAATTTAGATTTTTATGGCGATGCACACAGGGGGAAAGAATACGGAAACCATATAGAATATTATCAATATGCAACCTATAAGGATAAGACCTACGTAGCCATATGGGTATTTGCAAAAAAGAAACTTGACAACATAGAAGAGATTGGAGAATTGGAATTTAAGTTAGAAGATATTGATAGGGTAGAGAGATATAAATAAAAAGGAGGAATAAAAATGAAAGATATCAAAAAATTAATTAAAAAGGCTGAACGGTTAGATTGGGGAGTAGAAAAAGTGGATGAAAATGGCTACGAGTTTCAAAAATACAGTCTGGAGGGACAAGACTTTAATATGTATATAACAGGTGATACAGCAGAAGAAATAACAGAAGATATTTATGATTTTTATGAAGGATATGATGTATCGGAAGAAACCGCATTATGGATAGACGATATGGGACACGGAAAAAATGGGGCTCCTTATCACATCGAAGATATAGTTGAAGATATGAAATATTGTAAGAATATGGTATTAGAACTATATGAAGAATTAACAAAGGAGGAATAAAAATGTTAGGAATTCAAAATTTTTGGGGAAAGCTTGTTGTCACCGGTGCCTTTGATAGCAATAACAATCTGATTAATACACAAAGAGTAGAACAAAAGTTACTAGAATTAGCAGTACACAATACAGCAATGTATAGCACGGATATTATATACTTAATTAATGGATTGGAAGATCATTTTATGAAAGCAGACGTAAAAGAAATAGACATTTATTTTAGAAACACTGGTATAGACTGGTTTGTGGATAATCCAAAGTCGCTAGAAGTGGAAAGACCTAAGTATTACAGATACATTGCAAAGTTGATAAGAGAAGGTAATAACATAATTCTATATTACAATCTTGGCAATTGCTAATATAATTATTGTTAGGGTAGCTATTTGATATGAATAGCTACCTTGTAGAGTAATTATAAAATTTAAGTTTACAAATCCATGAGGTAGTGGATACTTATAATTGAGTACGAAAAATAAAAAAGGATGTGATACAGTGAATATCTACAAGTGCTTGACAGATGATTTTGATAAGCTACAAAAAAGAATAAACAGAATAACAAAAAAGCTAGATAGGCATGGATTGAAGTGGGATTTTGAAATATTGGAAGAAAATGTAAGAGAAGTAGAAATAATAGATTACAGAAATCCTGAGGGTTTACCCATAAGCCAATTTGTACCAAAACAGTTAGGTACAGAGTTGGTGAAAGTTACAAGCTACAGATTCAATATGGAAGTTTTAAAAATAGGTGACTATGAGACTGTAGCGGTAATAGACCATACAACAGAGGGCGAAAATGTAATACACAATTTTACAGATGAAACTATATCCGAAAAGTATAGGACAATTGACAGTATATGTGAACATTGTAACAGTAACAGGAGAAGGAACAAAACAATACTACTCAAAAGCTTGGATACTGGTGAAATTAAACAAGTAGGAACTACATGTGTGAAAGATTACACAGGCATAGATGCAACGAGTGTGTTATCAATATACACAGATATATACAATATATGCTTGGAAGACGAGCCATACATTGAATACGGAAGCACAGGAGGTTATGCGACATACGTAGAAACTATTGATTATTTAACAGCTTGTATAGAAATTATAGAAAGCGTAGGGTATAAAAAAGAAGAAACAAAATATAATGCTTGGGACTTAGCCATATCAAACAGGATTGATTTTAAATACAGGGATACAGCAGAAAAAATTATAGAATATTTTGGAAACAAAGATTTCAACAATGACTTTTTGAGAAATACTAAAATATATTTAACAGAAAAATACACCCGAATCAATGGCATAATAGCATATGCTTATTTAGCATACAAGAAACAGTTAGAATACGACAAACAAAAGGATACAAATAATCATAACAGTAGCGAATATCAGGGCGATGTGGGTCAGAGAAAAGATTTTACACTAACATATAGTCACCATGTTTCATTTATGACAAATTATGGAGTACAGTATATTTACATATTTGTAGATGATAATGGCAATGTATTTATATGGAAGACGGCAAAATGGATAGATGATAAATATACCGAAGAGAATAAGGAAAAAATCAGGCTAAAAGGTACTATCAAAGAGCATAAAGAGTATAACGGAGTTAAACAGACAGTAATTACTAGATGTAAAATAATGTAAAGAAATAATAATAAAAAGGAGGCGATATGTTGAGAAAAGTCATAGCAAATTTGACAGCACAGCAAGCATGGGATATATATGTTAGTACAAGCGAAAAATTATTTCTATCAAATTTCAGACTTGATACTAACCCCATCTATGCAACAGAATTGAAGAAAATGTGTGATAGATATGTTGCAGATATTCCGACAGGTGACGGAAAATTGTTTACAACAGACGAATTAGACCACATAAGTAATCTATTGGTTAAACATTTAGAAAACTACATTAATGGTTTGGGTGGTATAGATAAGATAAAATATTACGCCGAGGAAGACTTAAAGGAAATAGCAAAGCAGGAGTGGGAAGATATTATAAGAGCAATAATGAAAAAATATGGTGTAACGAGAGAGGTAGCAGAAGCAGTTTTTGAAAGGAGGTAATATAATGATAGAACAAGGCAACAAGTTAATGATTTGCTACAAAAATAGAATTGTGGGATTAGACAAACCAAAAAGGGGAGATGTTATACATGTAGGTGGAATAAAGATAGTCATTAGTGCTTTGCTTTATTATCATGTAGAAAATAACTACAAACAAGGCATAGTGTGGTATATTGCAGGTATTAACGATAAAGGCAAATATTTTTATTGGCAACAGGCAATTGACGGTGGATATCTGGAAGTAGTATAATAAAATAAAAGGAGGTAATAATTATGGGTTTGGTAGGATGTGTAAATGCAGGATATGAGATAATAGAACAAGGGCAAACAGCAGTAATAGCTAAGAAAATAGGCAAGTACGGAACGGAATATGTAGCTTGGCACTATCACATAGAAGAAGGACAGCCAGCCTTTTATTGGGGAAGATATGGAACTGATTATGAACTTGCAAAAGAGGCTTATAACAAAAAAGAGAGAGGTGAATATAGCGGATAAATTTTAAGTTTACAATTTAACATGTTATTGGATACTTATAAGTGATAGCAAAAATAAAAAAAATGGAGGTAATTAAATGGAGGATAGAAAAGTTACACTGTTAAAAGCTTGCAAAGAACTTTTAGAGAGGCAGGAAGATTCAATCTATGTATTGAATTTATTAGCAGAACCGATTTATTATGACGGAACAGAATGTGATGGTAGTAGTTTGTTAGAAGATATCAAATATGAATTGGAGGTATAAAAAATGGAAAAATTAAGAAGTTTGGTACTTGAAAAGCAGGAAGAAATCAAAGACAAAATTTTAAAAGCTTATGAAGAGGCTGAAGGGCTTTGGGAAAGTTGGAGAGTAGACATTCAAATTGACGACAATGGTGAGGTCTGGATAACAGGTGCTTTGAGTCAAGGTTCACAAACAATGAGTAGTTGGAAGGGTGAGTCTCATGTTGTTGCAAGCGTGCATGGTTGGGAAGTTGGCGGAAATAATTATGATTATGATTTCAAGGAAGATATAAAATATCAAGACAACTATGACGAAATTGCCTCAAAATTTAAAGAGGCAGAAGAAAAAGATGAAGCTTGGGATTTATATGAGTTTGTACAAGAGAATTATCCTGAAGTGATAGAGAACATGAACGCCGAATATCGTGAGTATTTGTTTTCAGACGAGTTTCACGAGCAAGCACATAGAATGATTGACGAATTTCTACTACAATTAGATGAAAGAATAGGAATAGAAAAGATTATGTATGAACAAGATTTTAGTTAAGATTAGCCGAAGGCAGATTGAATAACAAGGAGGCAAGGATATGAATATTGAAAAAGCAATAAAAGAGATTGAAAAAATAACAAAAAGAGAAAGGCTTATAAGTTTAGAGCAATTGGATGAAATCAAACTAATAGAAAATGTAAAAACTGAAAATTGTGGAGCATCTGGTACAGGCAAAGGCACACTTGTTACTATTTACTACGGCGATATTTTTGCCGATATATCTGAAGATGATATTGAAATTGCCGAAGTAGTAATATTGGAATAAAAAGAATGGGTGGTTGATTGCCACCCTTTCTACAAAATAAAAAGGAGGTTGTAATATGGAAATGTATATACACAAAGAAAATGGACTTATAATACGTAGGGTAAGTGACTTTGAAACTATCACAAAAGATTGGAATAATGACAATGATACGTATGAATTAACAGTTGCCTATTTTACAGAAGGGTTTAATCACAATTTTGCTTTAACAGAAGATGAGTTGGAAGACTATGAAATGATATACAACATAGAGTTGTATGATAAAATGAGACAAAAAGACATCGTTGTTAGCCCTGCATACATCAAAATCTTTAAAAAGAATTATCCTATTGATGAAATGTTGGAAGGTTATTTATATAGGCTTGAAAGGAAAGACGGTTTAGTTTATTATACAGATGAAATTAAAAAATATGATTGGGTTTGGGAACATTTTGGTATAACAACTTAAAGTTAAGTTGAAAATGAAGTTTACAATTTGAAGTGGCAATGGATACTTAATAGCAGGAGGTGAAAATGGTGAGAGATGAAAAGTTAGAAAACGTATATCAAGACGTTGCGAGCCTGATAGGCAACAGTTTGCATTATAAGATATTAGAAGAAGAATATCCGAAGTTGGTTATTAAAAGATATGCTGATAACCAAAATTATGAAATAATTGTCGAAAAAATAAAAAAATAATTTTATTGCAAAATCGAAGGCTATAAGGTAGTAGTTGCAATGAGTTAAAAAATAAAAAGGATGTGTTGAAATGAAACAAGATATTAACATCGACATGTGGTATGGAGATAAATTTGAACCTAAAAAATATGGCGCCGATGCTTACTTCCATGCCTATGAAACAATACATGGGTATTGCTACACTGGCAACATCTATGATGATAATGACAAGATAATAGGCGATTATCAAGCTATGAACAGCACGACAATTGAAGACAATTTTTTAGTTGCTTGGGCTGATTAGACACAAATAAAGTTTTCAAACAAAAATATGCAGGAGGTGATATGATGATTATAATTACAAAAAACAACATCTACAAATGGCAGCCAAAGATGTTGCTAAGAAACATAGCAATAACAAGTACATTGATATTGACTTATGTTTTGTACCTATATTATACTTATCATATACTACTGATATAGAGGGAGGGCGGAAAATGTTGAAAAGATTTCACGATGTGAGAGCTTATAATCAATATAGAAGCAACAATGAAAACTATGTTGATATAAAAAGTAATTTTTCTAATGGCTATATTTTGCGGGATAAATACAACCTTATAACAGATGAGTTAATAGAGAAGTATAACCTTATAGATAGTACAGGTGGTATAGTTGACCAAAATACAGGCGAAGTACGTAAGGACTATAAAAGATATATCATAAAAACATACGAAGGGTTGCGAAGAATAATCAAAGAAAATTTAGTATTTATTGTATTGTGCAGTGGAACACGTAGCCTCATTTAATTATATGGGGCTACAAATGAAGTTTACAATTTAGAGTTCAGATGGATACTTATATATGAAGGTCTAATTTAAAAAAGGGAGATGAGAAAATGTGTAAAGCAGAGCTGAATGAAATGTTAGCTACAGCAATACAGCAAGTCAAAGATACAGGGATTAAGCCTTATGATAGGATAATACCAGAGGTTCGATTATACCCTGCAAGAAGCTATTTTGGGCTATGTAGATATAGGAAAAATATTGATTCTTACGAAATAACAATATCAGAATACCATTTAGACAACCCCAAAAAAGCGGTTATGGAAACACTAATTCATGAGGTATTGCATACTACAGAGGACACTCATGCACATTGTAATAGATGGAAAGAATATGTAGCCATGATGAATGAGAAGTATGGCTATAACATCAAGAATAGTTCTTCTAAAAATGGGCATATATTACCTAAAAGCAAAGAGAAGGTAAAGTACATAATACAATGTACAAATTGCGGGAAAGAATACAAAAGAAAGAGAAAATCAAAAGCAATAACACAAACGGAAAGATATAGGTGTGGAATTTGCAGAGGCAGGTTGGTAAGAATAAAATAATAAATTGGAATTATTAAAATAAAGGAGGTAGAATAATGAAGATAAAGATACCTATAATTGTATTAGAGCGAGCGGTGAGTAAGGCGAAGGTGCTCAACAGATATAAGGGACTTAGTTACGGAGGAAGTGATGGGACAATAATATTTGAAGTTACAAATAACGAGATGTTTATTAAATTAGCATTACCCAATAACAATAGTGCTATATTGGAAACGTTCAATGAGGGAGGAATATACCATGATAAATAAAAAAGATATTGAAGTTAAAGAAGCGGATTTTATCAAAGGTGTAGGGCTAAAAATTTGTCATAAAGATAAGATATTTGAGATGTGTTATAGTCATATAGATATAAACAATGCTACTGAAGTCAATTTGGCGGTCGAATATTTTATCAATCACATTTTGGGATATTGGAAAATATTAAACTTAACATTAGAAAACAAAAAAGTAGCTATTCCTGAAAATGAAGTTATCCAAAATTATTTTATTAGTGGGATTTTTGCACAGGGTGGAGAAAATGATAATGAAAAAGAGCTATTAGATATATATTATTTAGCAAGAAAAGAATTAGATGCAAATTATATTATAACGGATGAAGTGATAAGCATAGCTACTGATTCTACTGGATTTGCCAACATAACACCCTATAAAGAAGTAGATATAAAAGAGCTTTTAGATAAGAGGCTGGCAATTATCCGAGGAGCTAGAGAAAACAAGATACCAATATCCTATAAAAATAAAACTAAAGATATTATCAACAACAATAAGGATAGGTACAATGAGGACATAAAGTTGAGCAAGAAACTATACAAAGAATTTAAAAGTAGGTGGGAATATATAAGAGATTTTAGAGGACTACATGCGGGACTAAGAGATGATAAATATTTAGAAACTACAACAGAAATTCGATGGGAATTTGAGGCTTTAAGGCATAGGGACAAGCCCATAGGAATTATCAACAGTGTTGCAAATAAAATAAATGAACTATATGAAGGCTTGATAGTGCAAGACAATAAAAATTATGCTAAAATATATCTATAGGAGAATAAATATGAAGGTAAAAGAGTTAGTAGAATTAATATTAGAAGAAATATCTATATATGAAGTCATAAGCTATGACGAATTTGAAACTATTTATGTAGGTGAACCAGAAAATATTCCAAATGACATATTGAAAATGAAAATAAAAACAGTAGGTGTAACGGATGGACGAGTAGATATACAAGTATAGAAAATTGAAAGGATGATTAAAATGGACAAGGCAAAAGAATATTTGAACAAAATGTATTCAGCTATAGGTAATAAGTTAGTCAATCCTGATAGTATTTACAGTGGTAAAGAAGGACATCTAAGATTAGCCCGGGAAATGGGATGTGCATTAAGTGATTTCACAGAAAAGGGCAGAGATGAAGTATTGAAGTCAAGCTATTCAAGCATCTATGTAAGGGGAACCAATTTAAAGCCTATCTTAGATGCAAAAGAATGGATTAATGAGATGTTAAAGGGATATAGCAAGGTACTGGATTTTAAAAAGAATAGGAGGTTTTAAGCAATGGTAAAAAGAGCCGATGAATTAAATAAGTTGCTAAAAGAATTTGAAGAAATAAGCGACAATTTTATATCTGTAGAAAGAGAGAGTGAGTACACAGAAGAAGCATATGAAAGAATGAATAACAGAATGATAGAGATTGCATTTGAAATAGTTTATGATTTGTTGAATGAAAGATATTAAAATTTAAGGAGGGTTAAAAATGAAACGGTATTATGAAGAACTAATATTATATGGTTATGAATGTAATAATTGTAATAATTATATAAAAGTTAATAATGTAATTAACTTTTGTCCTATATGTGGGGTAGGTAAAGGTGAGCATATGGATGAAGGTAAATTTTGGTATGATGGAGAGTGGTTATATAGAATTAAAGAATGATTAGTGTATTTAGAAAAGGAGGTTAAAATGGAATTAAAATTAGAAAAAATTAATTATGAAGATATGAAAGTCATCAGAGTAGATGAAGAAACTTTAAGGGTGTTAGAATATTTAATAGGGATAAACACTTGTTGCTATGATTGGTGGGAATTATCACAGGGAGTAAAAGATATTGTTGTGGGGTTGTACTTATTGAGAGACAAAAGATATCCGCAGGGCGGAAATTTATAAGAAAGGTTGGGTAGCTATGGATGATTTATTTTCTTTATTAATAGATTTACAAGATATAGTAGAAGTATTAGAATGTAATATTTTATTGCTTGAAATAAAAGATTTGACAAACAGTGAGATAGAAACAGCTATAGAGGCAAGAAAGGTAATGGAAAAAACATTGTCTAATCTTTTGTTTAGCATCGAGATTCGTTTAGACGCATAGTAATTTGGTATGAAATTAAAAAATATTAGGCAAAAAAAATGGATAAAATTAAGGAAGAGTAAACAAAAAATAGGTTTACATTTATGGGTGTTCGTGGATACTTATAAGTGTAGACCTAAATATAAAACAAGGAGATGAAAAAATGGCAAAAAAGTCTTTGAATATCTACAAGTTTAATACAATCATAGATTATTACAATCAAGGCAAAATAATAATTGTAAAAGATATATGTAAGCATTATAATCTTAATAAGGCAATATTGGATGTAATAAAATATAATGAAGACAGAGGACATAGAGTAATTAGAACCGAGTTACAATAAAAAATAGCAAAACAATAATGTGTTTAATTAAAAAAAATAAGGGGGAACAAATGATGAGAATGGTTACGGATAATGATGTATGCACTATATTTTTAAAAGGAAAAGTTGTAGAGCTGAAAGCTAATAGCAATACTAATCCTCTTAGGGTTAGCCCTT
>Ga0265293_10013462_pt1 | contig 10612 bp, 9 predicted proteins | sample Munlanlewell138R_FD_192505 | JGI IMG/M metagenome (GOLD analysis project Ga0265293, IMG submission 192505) | Leachate microbial communities from a municipal landfill in Southern Ontario, Canada - Leachate well 138R | ecosystem: Engineered > Solid waste > Landfill > Unclassified | place: Canada... | reverse complement strand
GAAGAAAATATTCAAAAAAAGGAGCGCAAATAACGCAAATCAAATAAAATGGATTTTTTTGATTTAAAGAAGCAATACCAAAATTTAAAATCCGAGATTGATGCGGCGGTTTTGGAAGTGCTTGAAGGGGGAGTATTTATCGGCGGAACGGTAGTGGAAAAATTTGAAAAAGAAGCCGCCAATTTTTTGGGCGTAAAATATGCAATTGGTTTAAATTCAGGAACTGATGCGCTGTTTTTGGCATTGAAAGCTTTGGGAATTGGCGCGGGAGACGAGGTTATCACCACGGTATTTACCTTTTTTGCCACTGCCGAGGCAATCGTGGCGGTTGGCGCCAAGCCGGTTTTTGTTGACATTGGCGCAAAAACTTTTAACATTGATACCGATCAAATTGAGGCGGCAATCACAAAAAAAACAAAAGCGATCATTCCGGTACATCTTTTTGGTCAGATGGCGGATATGGCGGCAATTAGAAAGATCGCGCAAAAATATAATTTAAAAATCGTTGAGGATTGCGCCCAAGCGATGGGCGCCACGCAAATTATTGATGGCAAGGAAGTTAAGGCCGGCAATGTTGGCGATACCGGCTGTTTCTCTTTTTTTCCCACTAAAAACTTGGGAGCTTACGGCGATGGGGGAATGGCGGTGACCAATGACGATCAAATCGCGGCAAAAATCAGATCGTTAAAAGTTCACGGATCTTCTCCAGAAAATAAATACAAAAATTTGGAAATTGGCGTCAATTCCCGTTTAGATGTAATTCAGGCCGCGATCTTGAGCGTTAAGATTAAATATCTTGACCAATGGAATTCGTCGAGGGCGGCGATTGCAAAACGCTATGATGAAGCATTTGAAGGTGTTGGCGATGTTGTTGTGCCATTTGTCGCGCCGAACAATTGCCACATCTATCATCAATACACAATAAGAACGGCAAAACGCGACCAACTGGCGCAATTTTTGAAGAATGTGCAAATTCCCACAATGATATATTTCCCTTTTCCGATGCATTTGGAGCCTGCGCTTGATTATCTGGGATATAAAAAGAGAGATTTTCCTGCGGTTGAAAAAATCGCGGAAGAAGTGGTAAGTTTGCCGATATATCCAGAATTTTTGAAAATTCATCAGCGAAGAGTTATTGGATTGATTAAAAAATTTTATCGTAGCTGAAAAGGGGAAAATATAAATTAAAATAAGTAAAAGATATAATTTGCAAGACTATAAAAGTTTAGATTTATTTTTTGAAGAATAAAAAAATTGCAAAAGTTTTATCATCATTGGTGTATCTTGGTATTAATAAAAATAATTATGGCTGTATTATTTATCAAAAATAAATGATTTTATGAAAAATAAAAAAATTGTGGCAATCATTCCAGCCAGAGGGGGGTCAAAAGGAATTCCTAAAAAAAATATTAAACTATTATTTGGTAAGCCATTGATTGTTTATACCATAGAATCAGCTTTAAAGAGTAAATACTTGGATAAAATAATTGTTTCCACCGAAAACAAAGAAATAGCAAAAATTTCAAGGAAATATGGCGCAGGAATAATAAATAGGCCGAAAGCTTTGGCTGGGGATGAGTCAAAGACAATAGACGCAGTTTTTCATTCTTTAAATATCATGGAACGAGAGAATTATATTCCAGATATTATAGTTTTGTTGCAACCAACTTCCCCTTTAAGAACGACGAAAACCATAGATTTGGCAATAGAGACGTTTGTTAATAATTTTGATGATTACGATTCTTTGGTTCCCTTATATTTAACTGATGGAAAGTTTGGCAAAATCAATAAAAAAGGGTGTTATATTCCTAATTATATTTTGGGTAGCAGGCGTCAAGATTTAGAAAAAATTTATTCTGAATGTGGAACTATTTTTGTGTTAAAATCAGACTTAGTGAGAAAAAAAAATGCCTTTGGTAACAGAATATTTCCTTTTATGATAAAGAATTATGAGGAGGCAATAGATATTGATGGTTTGGATAAATTTAAAGAGGCAGAATATTTTATTCAACAAAATAAATAAGATTATTATGGCTATGAAGAATAAAACAATAAATATTCAGGGCAGGTTGATCGGTAGAGATTATTCTCCTTTTGTTATAGCTGAGATTGGTATTAATCATGAAGGAAGTTTCGAAAAAGCAAAAAAAATGGTGGAAGATGCTTATAAAAGTGGTGCTGAATGTGTTAAATTTCAATGCCATATTATAGAAGATGAAATGATTCCTAACAATGTTATTCCTGGTAATGCCAAAGAATCCATTTGGAAGATAATGGAACGTTGTTCTTTGTCTGAAAAAGAGGAAATTAAGTTAAAAAAATATGTAGAAAAGCTAGGAATGATATATTTATGCACCCCTTTTTCTCGCGCAGCAGCGGATAGATTAGAAAGAATGAATGTTAGCGCTTATAAAATTGGGTCGGGAGAATGTAATAATTATCCTTTGATTGAACATATTGCTTCCTTTGGCAAGCCTATAATTTTGAGCACAGGAATGAATGATTTAAAAAGTATTGGGAAAAGTGTGAACATATTGGAAGAAGCCAAAATAGAATATGCCTTGCTCCATTGTACATCTTTATACCCGACGCCGTATAAAAAAGTTAGATTGAATGCCTTGCTTGATATAAAAAAAGCTTTTCCAAACGCAATTTTAGGATTAAGTGATCATTCTATTGGGAATTATACTTGTTTTGCCGCTATTCCTTTTGGAGCTTCTATTTTGGAAAAACATTTTACTTCAAATAAAAAATGGGAAGGACCTGATATATCTATTTCAATAGATCCTGATGAATTAAGGGAGTTAATAATGGGAAGTGAGGCGGTACATCAGGCATTGGGGGGAGATAAAACAATTTTGAAAGATGAAAAACCAACAATAGATTTTGCATATGCCTGTGTTGTGACAATAAAAGATATCAAAAAGGGAGAGTATTTTACAAAAGATAATATATGGGTTAAGAGACCGGGAACGGGAGAAATGAAGGCGGAAGAATACTGCAGTGTATTGGGTAAAAAGGCGAAAAAAAATATTGGGAAAAATGTTCAATTAAAACAAACAATGGTTGATTATGACTAAAAAGATAGTTTTTTTAACGGGAACAAGGGCCGATTTTGGTAAGTTAAAACCACTCATCAATAAAGTTGAAAAAACAAAATTTTTTGAGTGCTATATTTTTGTTACGGGAATGCATACTTTATCAAAATATGGCGCAACTTTTCATGAGGTGAAAAAAGAGGGATACAAGAATATTTTTATATATATGAATCAAGCGATAGATTCTAGTATGGATATTATCTTGGCAAATACAATTATAGGATTTAGTAATTTTGTAAAAGAAATCACGCCAGATATGATAGTAATACACGGTGATAGGGTTGAGGCATTGGCGGGAGCGATCGTTGGTTCGTTTAATAATATACTGGTAGGGCATATAGAGGGGGGCGAGATATCGGGTACGATTGACGAGCTAATAAGGCATGCAACATCAAAGCTTTCACATAGCCATTTCGTTGCAAATAAGGAAGCAAAAAAAAGATTGCTACAAATGGGTGAAATAAATAAAAATATCTTTGTGATAGGTTCTCCAGATATTGATGTCATGAAATCAAATAATTTACCTACGATAAAAGAAGCAAAAAAAAGATATGATATTTCTTTTCCCGAATATGCAATTTTACTTTATCATCCAGTTGTTACAGAGCTGGAGAAAATAAGGGCGGATATAGGGGAAATAGTTTCAGCTACGATAGATTCTAATAAAAAATATGTGGTGATTTATCCGAACAATGACGCTGGATCAAGTATAATTTTAGAAGAATATAAACGGTTTAAAGGTCTTGAAAATTTTAAACTTTTTCCTTCGCTGAAATTTGAATTTTTCTTAACCTTATTAAAACATTCTAAATTCATAATTGGTAATTCTAGCGCCGGAATACGAGAAGCCGGAGTATTTGCTGTTCCTGCCATTAATATAGGGAATAGACAGAAAAATAGAAGTAAAAACAAGGATATTATAAATATAGAAACAAAAAAGAAAAATATCATGGAAGCAATACAATCAATTGACAATATAAAGATTAAACCGGTAAGCTATTTTGGCGACGGGAATAGCGCAAAAAAATTTTACGAGATTATATCAAATAATAAATTTTGGAACATAAATGTTCAAAAACAATTTTCAGATTTAAAATGATTTGATTGATTTAAAACAAGTATTCATGATCAACCAAAATGATTATAAAATTGGTTCGGCAAACGAATTTGGTATAGATAAAAAAGAAATTCGCCGTTTTTATACCGAAAATTGGGGAGGATCAACTGTTTTGTCCATTCCTTCATTCTATGAATGGCAATTCTATGATGCTCCGGGAAATAATAAACGCGATGCTTGTTGTCTTGCTGTCAATAAACAAGATTATATTGTGGGCGTGATGGGAGTTAACGGAAGATCTTTTTGTCTTAATAAAAAATTTTGCAAAGGCGGAGAATTAACTTCATGGATAATATCGAATAGAGAACGCGGTCATGGAATTGGTGGTGCTATGATAGGATACTTAAAAAATCATTACGATGTTTTGTTTGGTACCGGGATTTCCGAACAAGCGCTATCAGTTTATATTTTGAGCGGGTTTAATTATTTGCGGTATGTTCCTAGGTTTATTCGTGTTTATGATTCTCGTGCGATTTGTCCGTATGCAAAAATTAATAAATTGGGCGAAAAAATAATTGAACAACGAAAAGAAAAAATTCAATTTTTAAATTGCGGTAAAAATAGTATTAAAGAAGTATCAGCAACGGAACTTGTTAATACAATTGGTAATTTATCAGATAACTTCAACTATTTCGTTCGCGACAATCTTTATCTAAAATGGCGTTATGATTGTCATCCCGCTTTTAATTATCATTCTTTCAAAGTAGGCAGTGCTGGTATAGTATTTCGGGTAGATACTATTCAAAATTTAAAAATAGCGCATATAGTGGATATTTTCAGTGCGGTTAACGATGATATATTCTTTTTAATTAATTTTATCGATACTTTTTGCAATAATAATAACATTCATGTTGTTGATTTTTATTGCACTACACCGCTTATTAGTCATTATTTTGTTGCGGCCGGATGGTTTTCCGTTATAGATGATTATTATTTCCAGTTTGCCCACCTTTTTTACCCGCCGAAATTATGTATTCCTCCGACAACATCGCTAATATACTGGTCGCGGAATAATGCGAGTGAATTGTCGAATATGGCAAAACTTTATATTACCAAGTCTGATATTGATTTGGATAGACCAACCCAATTTTATTATGATAAACACACATCAATTGTAGAAAATAATTAGTGATAATTTCCCCAATATTGATTAGCTTGTCGACGGGATTAACAAAAACATGTCAAAAGTTGCAATAATAATGTATCATTATGTGCGTGATTTAAAGCATTCCAAATATCCTAAAATTAAAGGCCTTGATGTCGAATCGTTTAAAAGGCAAATACAATATCTTAAAAAAGATTATAAGTTAATAAGAATGGAAGAATGCATAGAGGCTATTAAGAATAAAAAAAAACTTCCCGATAATGCCGCGCTCCTTACTTTTGATGATGGATACGTTGATCATTTTAAATATGTATTTCCCATTTTGAATAAATTGAACATTCAAGGTAGTTTTTTCCCCTCGGTGAAACCGATAAAAAAAAACAAAGTATTAAATGTAAATAAAATACATTTTATTCTTGCGTCAGCTCCCAGTGAAAAAAAAATTATTGCTGAAATTTATTCTATGTTAAATAGAATTAGAGCACAATATTTTTTAAAGAGTAATGAATATTATTACAAAAAAAATGCAATAAACGGCGTTTTTGACACGAATGAAACAGTTTTTATTAAAAAAATGCTTCAAAAAGAACTTCCTGATTGCGTAAGGGATAAAATTATTAGTTATCTTTTTAATAAATATGTTTCCAGTGACGAGGGCTTATTTTCTCGTAATTTATATATGAGCATGGACCAACTGTTATATATGAAAGAAAGGGGTATGTATATTGGAGGCCACGGATATAATCACGATTGGCTTGATATATTGTCGGAAGAAGAATGCAAAAAAGAAATTGATATTTCGTTGAAATTTATCAAAACAATTGGGTATAATATTGAAGATTTTGTTTTTTGCTACCCCTACGGTGCGCATAATAAATTTTTGTTATCATTGTTGAAAGAAAAAAAATGCTGTTTAGCGCTTACAACCAAGGCGAGAATAGCCGATTTGAATAAAGATAACCCCTTGGCGCTTCCACGATTGGACACTAATGATTTGCCTAAAAAATAATTTGTCTAATCCGGACAGATGAGCATTGAAAATTATTAAAGCGGAATTTTTTATGGAGAAATTCATTGCGGGATCGAACAAGATAGTTTTAAACTAGTCAAAAGATTTTTTATCGGTCAAACAATATGAAGAGCGTATTAAATTTGTTTAATTATATTTTAAGACATAAATTATTTAAGAATACATTTGCATATACATTTTTTGATGTTGCGAGATCGGCTATCCCTTTTCTTCTTTTGCCTGTTTTGACTCGTTATTTAACTCCTTCCGATTACGGAATAGTTGCTATTTTCCAAGTCTTGTTGCCAATGATGGTTGTATTTGTCGGCTTGAATATGTATGGAGCCGTAGCAGTTAATTTTTTTAAAATAGAAAAACAAAAAATAAAAATTTATATTGGCAATGTAATTTTTATTTTATTGGCCAGTTTTGTTTTAACCTTTGCTATAATTTATATTTTCAAAAATCCCCTTGCCAATCTTATAAAATTTCCGGATAATTGGCTCGTGCTTCTTCCTGCGATAGCTTTATTCCAATCTGTTTTTACTGTGGCTATTACCATCTGGCAGGTTGAGCAAAAGCCATTGCCCTACGGAATACTCCAAATATTAAATACAATTCTTAATGTCGGGCTTTCTTTGTTTTTTATTGTTGTTTTAAATCTGGGATGGGAGGGGATGTTATTGGGAACGGCGATTACTTCTGTTGTTTTTGGAATTATTAGCATAGTTTTGCTTTGCAAAAAACAATACGTAAAACTTTCCTTCAATAAAAATTATGTTAAAGATGCTTCATTTTATGGTATTTCTCTTATACCAAATTCTTTGGGAGGATGGATAATGACAGGAATCGACAGGTTTTTTATAAGTTCTATGGTGGGGATTGCGGCAGTTGGAATCTACACAGTAGGATATCAAGTAGGAATGATCATATCTCTTTTAGCCGCTTCCTTCAATAGAGCTTGGGTTCCTTTTTTGTTTGAAAAATTAAAAGAAAATAATTATTCTGCAAAGATAAAAATTGTTAAATTTACCTATTTGTATAATATGGGAATAATTATTTTAGCATTATTTTTAGGATTTATCGCGCCGTACTTTTTGAAAATTTTTGTTACTGCTAGCTTTTATTCTACATATAAGTATGTAATATGGGTGGCGTTGGGATATGCTTTTATGGGGATGCATCACATGGTCGCGAATTATATTTTTTATGTAAAAAAAACATATATTTTGGCTTGGATAACTTTTTTTTCCGCTTGCGTCAATATAGTTTTAACTTACATTTTTATAAAAGTTAATGGTCCAATAGGCGCGGCTCAAGCAACGACTGTTACATTTTTTGTAAGCTTTGTTTTGACATGGATATTAAGTGCAAGGGTTTATAGCATGCCATGGTTTAAAATTAAAAAAATTATTCAATAATATTTTTTTATGGGTATTTCATTGAATTAAAGGGCGGATATTAATATGAATACAATAAATTTTATCAAAGAAGTAGAATTAAAATATGATGTGAAATCTATAAAAGTAAACAATATGGAAGTGTGGCCATTCTTGAGGATGGCATATTGTTTTGCTTATAATAAAAAATATAATTTTAATAAAGAAGAAGTAAGGATTTCATTATGGGCAAAAATTAAAAGGATAGGGAATATTTTTTATGGTTTTAAAAACTTATTTAAAAAATATGATTATGTGGTTTTTGTTAGTAGAGAAGATTGCAAAAAGTTAAATGATAATATGCATATTGATCAGTTTGGAGATGTTCTGATCCATGCATTGAGCGATAAAAAAACTCTTTTGGTTGAGGAATCAAGAAATATAAATCTTGCTGATATAAAAAAGATTTCATATAAAAATATTATTTCTCACGATTTCTTTCATTTTTTTGGAGAATTTTATTTTTTTAATAAAAATATTCTTATATCCAACGAATATATTTTAAAAGAGATAAATAGAAAATATAAATTAAATATAAAATATAAAACAAAAATTTTAAAGTTTTTAAATTATATGAAATTTTATAGAAGATTTTTTAATTTCTATAAACCAAAAGCTATATTTATGATAGATTGTTATAGTTTGTCTCATCAATCTGCTATTTTCGCAGCTCAAAGAATGAAAATTAAAACAATAGAAATCCAGCACGGGGTTATCAATGATAGTCATCCTGCTTATAATATTTTTTCCGAATTAGACAGATCTTTTTTCCCGGAGTATTTATTATGTTTTGGAAATTATGTTAAAAAAATATTCACGGATAATAATTATTTTATAAAGAATAAAAATGTTTTAGCTGTTGGCAGTATGTATATTGAATATATGAACAAAGAATATCAATTTCCGAAAAAAGTTATTAAATTATTCCGTAATTTTAGAAAAAAGTATAAAAAAATAATAAGTGTTTCTGCTCAAGTGGGAACTGAAAATAAATTAATATCTTTTTTAAAAAAATCAGCTAATATAAATGACAAAGATATTCTGTATATTTTTGCGCCCCGTAATCCAGATAAAGATTACTCTAATATTAAATTTCCTCCCAATATTATTATTTTAAAAAATTTAAATACATATCAAATAATCAAACAATCAGATATCCATTCTACTTTATATTCTACTTGTGCATTAGAGGCTCCTGCTTTGGGGGTTCCAAATATACTTATAAACATTGACGGGTATGCGGAAAAAATTTATTCGAAATTATTGACAAACAAAGATGTAACAAGATTTATAGAAACAGAGGAAGAATTTGTTAGTACTATTTTGGATTGGCATCCAAAGAGTAGAAATGAGATTATGAACTTGCATAAAGATTTTTATGAAAAAAATCATAAAAAATCTTTAAAAATAGCATTGGGAAAAATAGGTATAAATTTAAAAAAATGAAATTATTGTGGTTATATCTTTTATCGTTTTTGATATTTCCAATCATTGGAGAATTTATTGTAATGCGCGCGGATATGATTATAGGGTCAGGGAGTGCTAATAATTTATTAATTATTAGTAATATTATTTTTGTGATGCTTTTATTGGTGGTTGCTTATAGCGTTCAAAATTATAAATTTAAAAAAATAGCAATTTATCCAAAATTTAGTTATTTTTTTGCAAAAAAAGTAATTAATAGAAGCATACCATTGCTTATTTTTGCGGCAGTTATTGTTTTTATGTTGGCTGGCAGAGACATTTTATTTCGTGTTGCTGACAGAGGAGAAATTCGCGTGAGTTTAGGAATGTTTAGTATACTTTATAAGTGGATTACGCTATATTTAACGCCGGCGATTCTTTTGCTTAACTCTATTATTTATCTCCATCTTGATGATAATTCAAAAAAAGGTTTAAAAACTAAGATGTTTTTTTTATATTTTCTGTCTATTTTAGTGGGTTTGTTGACAGGATATAAAGCAACTTTTGTTATTATTACTATCGGTGGATTGGTTGTATTGACTTATAAAGGACTATCGCTGAAAAAATTATTTTTATTGTGTTTTACTATTATGATAGGTCTTGTTTTTACAACGATTTTTGTTAGAAATGAAAGTAATATTTTAATTGCTTTTAATTTTTTAATAAATAGAATGACTGTAATGGCGGCATATGGAACAGTTGGTTTGTGGAACGCTTTTCCTAGTGGAGCTCCTTTTAGCGATTATCTGTTTAATTTCTTTACAATATTTGGCAATAAAATAGCTTCTTTGATGACTGGATATTCAGTAGATTCTATTGAATTTTTAAAAATAAATTTATCTCGATTAATTACATACATGGTATATCCTGATACACAAGGAGCATTAAAGGGAACTGTAAATGTTACAGTGACGAATTTCGGAGAAGCAATATATTTTTTTGGTAGACAACTATTTATTGTTTATGCATTAACGGCAGGAATTATTATTGGTATAATTATAAGAAAATTTAAGAAATGTATAATGTTTGGATTGCCCATTAAGGGCGCACTGTTTGGGGTTTATTTTTTTACTGTTGTTATATCCTGGGTGAATTCATCGTCTATAGGGACTCTTATTAGCTTGCCTGTTGCAGTTTGGCTATTTTTGACATATATTACCCTATATTTGATTACCAAAGCTAGATTGATTCGGACTTTTTAAAAAGCTAAGTTGTAGATTTATTTCTAGTAATTTGGTAATGGAAAGTATAACATTAGAGCGTTGAATAATTCCTACCCTGGCGGGCAGGTCGAGGCCTGATTGCGGCTCTCGCGTAAGCGGTAAAAGCGGAAAATCCTCTTTTACCCCTTGCGCGAAGGCGGCAATAATTGATATTTGA
>Ga0265293_10013459_pt1 | contig 10614 bp, 11 predicted proteins | sample Munlanlewell138R_FD_192505 | JGI IMG/M metagenome (GOLD analysis project Ga0265293, IMG submission 192505) | Leachate microbial communities from a municipal landfill in Southern Ontario, Canada - Leachate well 138R | ecosystem: Engineered > Solid waste > Landfill > Unclassified | place: Canada... | reverse complement strand
GATTATCGGAAAGGCTGCTGAGCAAGGAGACGAACTTGCCCTGAGGGCCATAAAGCGAGTTGGTTATTATCTTGGAATCGGGATTGCGAATATACACACGTTGCTAAACCCTGATGTGGTTTTGATCGGTGGCGGAATGACCGCCCTGAAACAATACTATATGCCCACTTTGCTTGAAACCATGGATACTTATATTTTACCGGTCGCCGGAAAAAGCGAGCACCTGATAAAAGAAGCAAAATTTGAGAACGATGCTGTTTTGTTAGGCGGCGCGGCCATATTTTTATGATTCTTGAAACTGACAAGTTAGGCCCCATATGCATTGAAGCAGATAGTGCCGAATCTTTAAGGTGGTCGGAATTGCCTGAAAACATGCTTTTTTTTAGACACATATGTAAATTGTGTTCTGATTATCCGTCTATTTTTTTAGCTTACTCTGCCACAAAAGATGTTAAAGATATAGCACAAATAACCGCCCTTGGATTTACAGAATTTGGAATTAACGTATTCATGGCGCCGTATGCTGTTCCTATTTGCGCGTTTTCTCAGGCTGTTGCGCTCAGAAATGCTCCAATCGGAATATATCTTTCAAAGGACGACAAACAGCGGGGATTTCTTCTTACTGCTGTAGCAAGTCACGGTGGCCTTTTCGACTTGCGAGACGTAAATAATGAAAAAATGGCTTTAAACTTAAGCAAAACGGGTGTTATAGGCGAGACTAACATGACCGATGCATATATCGAAAATTTGGCCGGATTGGCGGATAGCGCCATAGAACCCGGAATCGGCTTCAAAGAGATACGAATACCTTTTCCCCATATTGATGAATTGATTAAAACTCACAAAAACGCGCAGATTTTAAATGTTTCGGACAAAAACGGTTTAACCGCAACCATAGGCGACGACGGCCAGCAACTGACAATTACAGATACTCGGGGATTGATTGTTAGCACAGAAAAAATAGCTTCGAGTATAATGACATATTTGCAAAAAGAACGTTTTGCCAGAGGCACAATCATCGGGCAAAGGCCTCTTTTAAACCAAGTCATTGATGAAGAAAACTACATTGAAGTTAAAGATTCCATTTACAGCCTGCATTTTTTTGCAGCGTCTTGCGATTTACTCTTGGGTTGGTGGCCGAACGGAGTAATTGCCCATCAAGGCAGTTCATGCTTCGGGGACGGCATTCTGAGCGCCATTTACTATATTGAAGCGCTAAGAAGCATTTGATTTAACGATGTTTGCAAGTTGATTTGAGCTTATAATTAGATTATATTCTGATCGATATGATTATTTAACACTAAGAAGGAGAAATCAGATGAAGAAACAGGTATGCGAAGGTATTTATTGGGTTGGTGCCAATGAATGGAGCAAATCACATTTTCATGGGCACGAACTTTCAATCAAGCACGGAACTACCTACAACTCATTTTTTATAGACGATGAAAAAAAAGTTGTTATAGACAGTGTAAGAGACTCAAAGTGTGATGAATGGTTTAAAAACATCGAAGAATTTTGTAAAATTGAAGAATTGGACATTTTAATTGTCGACCATGCTGAGCCCGACCATTCGACGGCAATTCCGAGATTACTGGAACGAAACCCAAACATACAAATCTATGTCAGCAACGGCGGAAAAATTAGTGTTTCAAGATTTTTTCCGATGGCAGTTAATAATTTAAAGGTTGTTAAAACGGGCGATTCAATAAAAATCGGCAAAAGAACACTTAAATTTTTTGAAGCCCAAATGCTTCATTGGCCTGACACAATGTTTACTTACAGCGATACAGATAAAGTTTTATTCTCTGCAGACGCTTTTGGTGAACATTTATCGACAAGCAAATTGTTTAACGATGAAATAGACAATGAGGGTTTATGGTATGAAGCGGAAAAATATTTCGCAAACATACTGACTCTTTATTCTCAGCCTATCCTTAAAAAAATTGATGCTTTTTTACAACTTAACTGGGAACTCAAAATGATTGCCCCCTCACATGGAATCATTTGGCGCGATAACCCCACACAGATTGTCGAAAAGTATATTCATTGGGCAAAAGGTGAATGTGAAGGCAAAGCTGTTATAATTTTTGACACCATTTGGGGCGGTACCGAAAAGATGGCAGATGCAATAGGGCAAGGCTTAGCCGAAAGAGGTGTTCATTACAAAATTTTCAATGCAGGTTCTGCAGATATGGCAGACGTAATGACTGATCTTCTTGGCGCCAAAGCGATCATCATGGGCAGTGCAACAAGAAACAACACTGTTCTTCCTGTGATTGCAGCATTTTTAGAAGAAACCAAAGGACTTAAGTTCAGGAATAAAATCGGAGCAGCCTTTGGAACATATGGATGGAGCGGTGAATGCATTAAACGAATTGAAGCGGGCTTTGCAGAAAGCGGAATAGAAGTCGTAGCAGAAGGGGTTAAAAGCCAATTCTCACCTGACGAAAAAGACTTGTTAAAGTGTAAAGAATTAGGTCATACAATAGCCTCCAAGATTAAATGTAAATAACAAAAAGAAAAACGCCGTCGCAATATCTATGCGACGGCGTTTTTGTCCGGTATAAATTCTGAATTGAATTCAGTATTTATGCAGGCTCAAACTGGTCTTTGCTTACACCGCAAACGGGGCAAACCCAATCTGCGGGCACGTCTTCCCACTTTGTGCCCGGAGCAATTCCGCTGTCGGGATCACCTTCGGCTTCATCATAAACATATTGGCATACTGTGCAAACATATTTTTTCATGGCTGGTCTCCTATTTTTTTTATGCGTTTAAAACTCTTTTTAAGTTTACCACAAGCCGGCATGTTTACAAAACAAGTATTTTTTTCAGCTGCAGTGTTCTACCATTCAAATCTCTTATGTTTTGCTTTGACCAAATTTCTGGCATTTTTCATTCCCCCAACTTTAGCAAACATACTTTCGATTTTTTCTTTTTCGATTTGTTTTGAATTCAAACCTTCGTATTTAGCCTCTTTATCAAGCTTTTTACAACTCTGCAACCGTCTCTCATCTATATCACCTGCTTCAATAGCCATTCTAACAGCACAACCGGGCTCGCTTTCATGTTGACAGTCTTTAAATCGACAATTTTTTGCAATTTCTTCTATATCGGAAAATGCCCTCGCCACATCGGCGCTATCTATTGCCAGCTCGCGCATACCCGGCGTGTCAATCACCGCAACCCCTTGAGGCGTAATATAGAGTTCACGACCGGTTGTTGTATGCCGCCCTCTGTCGTCTTTACGTATCTCTTTGGTAGCTATTTGGTTGTCTTCTGTAAGCAAATTTATCAGAGTAGACTTGCCTACTCCCGAGGATCCTACAAAAGCCACGGTCATACCCGGAGCCAGATAGTTCAAAATTCCTTCATAACCTTCTTTTTCAATTTTACTCGTAATTATTACATCGATACCTAAAGCAACTTTTTCCGTTTCTTTCAGTTTGGTCTCTATTTCTGAACACAAATCTGATTTTGTTAAAACTACAACCGGGACTGCATTGCTGTCCCAGGCTAATGAAATATATCTTTCCAATCGCCTTAAATTAAAATCACTGTTTAAAGCCATACATATAAAAAGTGTATCTACATTTGCCGCTATCGGCTGAATCTCGGCACTTTTTCCAACTGCTTTTCTGGAGAAGAGACTTTTACGAGTCAAAATTTTGTGAATTATCGCATTTCCGTGTTCAGAGTTTTTTCTGTCTAACATAATGTAATCGCCGACTACAGGATAATCTGCGACTGAATCGGACATAAAATTCAGTTTACCCGAAACTTGAGCAATCATTTCTGTCTCGTTTGTGGAAACAGTATATAAATCGTGATTATGAGAAACGATACGACCTAATATGTAATTTGGGTACTCATTTGCTTCGGCAATCCATCTTGCCGTAAATCTATCATCTATAAGCCTACAGGTCATAAATCACCTTCCGTTAATTTTAATGTGACAATAGCCGCCGGGGTTTTTGTCTAAATATTTTTGATGATATTCCTCTGCCTTAGAGTATTCTTTTAAGGGCAAAACCTCTGTTAAAATTGGTTTTGCGTAATTTTTGGCCTCTTCTTCAAAAATTGCTGCAATATCAGGCAAATCTGCTTCATCGGTATAATAAACTCCTGTGCGATATTGAACTCCAAAATCATTACCTTGCCTGTTTTTTAAAGTTGGGTCAATAACCTCAAAAAAATGCCTCAGAATAGTATTCAAACTGATTGTTTTGGCATTGTACACTATCTTAACCGTTTCTGCGTGGCCGCTTCCGCTACAAACTTCGTCATAAGTCGGATTAATTCTATTACCGTTTGCGTAGCCCACTTCGGTAGAAACTACGCCGGACAATAAAGAAAAATATTTTTCTAATCCCCAAAAGCAGCCACCTGCCAAGTATATTTCTTTTAATTTTTTATCACTCATGTTGTTACCTTGATTTCATCAATAAAATTGCACTATTTTTTTTCAAGTCGTAGAATAATACATCTGCTTGAATTAATTTAGCACTTAAATATAAGGGGAGACAAGTACATGGAATATATAATTAAAAAACACGACAATAAATTTTTTATCGAAGATGAGGTGAATAATTTAATAGCTGAAATAACCTTTTACTTCTCAGATGATAAAACCATAGTAATAGACCACACATATGTATCAGACATCCTTAAAGGCAAGGGAGTCGCGACTCTGCTATTAGACAAAACAGTTGAATATGCACGAAATGAAAACTATAAGATAGTTCCTTTATGTTCATTTGCCGTAAAAAAGCTTAATGAATCAGATAAATACAAAGATGTTCTAAAATAGGCTTTTTATGTTATATTAAAAGCTAATAGGCATAAATTGAGGAAAATATCAGTGGGCGAAGAATTAGTAATTGACGAAAAACTTAGAATCAGCGGCGACAGATTAATCGTGTCAGCAGTCAGATCAAGCGGCCCCGGCGGTCAAAATGTAAATAAAGTCGCAACTTGCATTGAGCTTCGCTTTAATCCCACGGAATGGGGACAGCTTACCCACGCCGCCTTGCAAAGACTGTTAAGTTCTGTTAAAAATCGAATAGACGCCGAAGGCCGAATAGTCATAACAAGCCAAAAATACAGAGAGCAGTTTAAAAACCTTGAGGACGCGAGATCTAAACTTCGAGATATGATACTAAAATGCCTTAAGGCCCCAAAACCAAGAAGACCGACAAAACCTACAAAGTCGTCTGTTGAAGACCGAATCAAAAAGAAAAAAATCACTTCTGAAAAAAAACAAAACCGCAGCAAAATAATTTATGATTAACTATAAAAAATTATTAAACTTTTTTCTTTATAGGAGTGTATAATTATTAAAGCAACTCAAGGAGCACAGAAATGAAAAGTTGTAAAGTTTTAGCAGCCTCATTAATTGCAATTACACTCACAGCGGGCTTTTCTTTAAAAGCGGCAGAAGAATCCTTAAACTCTTTTTCGGGCGAACCGGTTGAAGTGAATGCTACGACATCTTCCACAAGTAAGACAACACAGAACGAAGATGCTACAAAAGACAAAAAAGAAGAGAAAAAAGGCGAGTTTCCAATTGAAGGAACCGTTCAAGGAGACTCATTAAGACTTAGATCATGGCCTTGGGGCCCGGTAATCGGGATGTTTAACACAGGCATGCCTGTCACGATCACAGGAGAGTCAGGAGAGTTTTACGAAGTTACGATTAACGGACAAAGCGGCTTTATGCACAAGAACTATGTATCTACAGCAAAGGCTCCGGCGTCAAGAATCGCCCCCTACTATCCCGGCAACACTGCAAGCGGTGGCTATCTACCTAAATCTGAAGGAATAGCACAGTCTGAAAGCGGTAATAAATCAGGTTCCACTCCGAGTAAGACTCCATCAACACCGTCAGCGGCAGAAAGTGGCGCACTGGCTAGTTATACCGGCGGTCAGCTTCCCTCAGACAAATTCATCGCTTTATTTGGTCCCGTTGCACGAGAAAGCATGAGACAAACAGGAGTTCCGGCTTCTGTAACTGTTGCTCAAGCAATACTTGAAACCGGCTGGGGAAGATCAAGCATAGGCGACGCTAAAAACTTATTTGGTATTAAGGGCACAGGGCCCGCAGGAACCACAAATGCTTACACACAAGAATGTACTAACGGTCAATTTGTTACCATAAAAGACGGCTTCAGAAGATATAACAGTTGGCAAGAATCTATCGACGATCATGCTAAGCTTCTTCAGAACTCAAGATACGGCGGAGCCTTGAATCAGTATAAGCAAACAAAAAATGCGGATAATTACGCTCGAGGGATTCATCAAGCAGGTTATGCCACAGACCCCAATTATGCTAACAAGTTGATTAATTTAATGAAATCATATAACCTCTATCAATGGGATATCTAATCAGAATCTAAGGATAAATCATGAAAAGATTGACACTTTTAATAACTGTTTTCCTTCTTACCTCGGCTCTTCTATACGCAGGACTCGGTGTACCGGGCGAATTAGACCCGGTTTTGGCGAAATCAAAATTCACTTGGAAAAACGTAAAGCTTGACATTGAAAAACGTTTCGACAAAGAAAAGCTCACAGTGGTATTAACTGCTTTTAACGATAAAGGCGAGAAAGTTTGGTCTTCAGAGTCTCTCGGAGAACAAGAAAAATTCATCACTTTTTCAGGTAAAAAGACTAGTTTGGCTGTAAAAGACATGGATGGTGACGGTATGCCGGAACTGGTTGCTGCCGCTATGACCGGGCCCGAAACAAGTGCGCTTTACATTTATAAATATCAGGCTTGTTGCAACGAATTTTTGCCAATGAATTTTACCTATGCCGAATCAAAGTTTTCCAGACCTTTTATGGTAAGCGACTTATATGACACAAACAACAGAGACATTATTGTCATGAAAAATAATAATATCAGAGCATCAGGAAAAATATACACAGAAAACGACGGGCCCATTGAAGGCTATTATTTCTTTGAACCTAAGAACGGCGAGTTTTTATGTAAATACATTAAAACCAAATCCGAAGTAGATAAACCAAATAAATAATTTACATCTTAAAAAAAGACTGCAAAAGAAATTTGCAGTCTTTTTTTTGCTAATTTTCCGTCTACCCACAATTGCTGTGTTATACTTTTTTAAGTTTATCTCAAGGAGAATACAAAATGACCTTTTGTATAAAAAATCGTCTATTATTGCTTACAATAGCAGTATTCACCCTTTTTACGACTCTACTCCCCGCCCAAAACGTCGTTTCTACACCGGAAAACATTTCAATTGCAGATCTGTTACCAAGAGCAGAAGCCCTAAAAACTGAGACTCAAAATGCAATCGACATAATAACCGCTCTTAAAGAGATAACAGAAACAGAATTATTATATACAAACGCAAAATCAAGCTTTGAATCGTATAAAGCTGTATTGAATGATTTAAAATCAAGCAAATCAAACGAATTAGATCGCATCAGAGCCATGTCAAACAACATAAGAGACATTGACGACATGATTTCAAATGCGCTCTCTATGATAACAAAAAAATTAAACACTTGCGAAAGCATTAAAGCTGAATTTAAAAAAAAACAAGCAGAGTGGAAAACTCGCAAAGAAAACTCTATTACGACAAGTCGGGCAATAAAAGACGTCTTCATTGAAGTCGAATCTGCCTTAAAAAAACTGAATAATGTAATAGACCAAGCCGAACCGACTTTAGTTGAGAATCAACTTAAAATCATTCAACTACAAAGAGATACAAGAAACCTATCCCGCCAAGCGACTGATCTTTCTGAGGAAATTCGCAAAAATCTGTTCGATATAACTGCAAATCCAATGTATTCAAAAGCATTTTTCAATGAATTTAACAGAGATTTTGCAGAAAGCTTTAAAAATGGCTTAATTACAGTTCAATTACCCATAAAAGATTTTTTTGACAACAATTTCAAAACAATTATAGCGCAGATCATTCTGATATGGCTGTTTTCAACACTTCTCAAGCAAACACAACAAGCAGAGACAGAGGGCTTATTGTTAAATAAGATTGCCGAAAATTATCGCTACGCAAGCATCTTGTGTTCACTTATTCTTACCTTGCCTCTCTTAGAAAAAGTTCCGACAACAATAGAATTTTTGTACACAGTTGCGATTTTTATCTCTGTTCTTAAGTTGGCTTCTGCAACAATTGAGTGTGATACTAAACGCAAAATAGTTTATGGCACAATGGGTCTTTTGATATTAACCGATTTATTTGAAATAATCAGTCTTCCCATTCCGTTTTTCAGATTATTTGGAGCACTAATAGCTTTATTCGGGATTATTTTCATGTATAGAAAAAAATCTAAGCAGAAAAAATCTTCAAAAGAAACATCAACATGGTTTGCAATTCTGTATGATTTATTTGCAAAGCTTTTAATTATTATTTTTGCAGTTGCATTCGTGGCACAAATAATTGGCTATTCCGGCCTATCGTTTCATTTATTAAGCATAACTTTGAAGTCGCTGTTTATAGCTTTAACAGCTTGGATATTTCTTATAATATCTGACGACATTTTATACGTAATTTTAAATAATAAAAGGTCTCAGAAAACAGCCTTTATCAATGCACATTCTAAGGTTTTACTAAATCATAGCATGTTTTTAGTTAATACATTCATCATAGCAATCTCTTTAGCAAGGATACTTTCTACTTTAGGAGCATTTGAAAGCACAAGCGAAGGTATTTCACAAATAATGTCTTTAGGGATTACAATCAACGAAATTAGATTAACAATCGGAATTATAATTTTTGCCATACTTTCAGCATACCTAACCTTGAGCATTTCTTGGTTAATACAAAGAGTTTTGGAAGAAGAGATATTACCTAAATACAAAGTCGAAAAAGGAGTCATAATCTCCATAAACCGACTAATAAACTACTTTTTCATAACTCTGAGTGTTTTAATAGTTTTATCAACAACCGGAGTAGGTATACAAACTCTTACCGTTATATTTGGGGCTTTAGGCATAGGTATCGGCTTTGGGCTGCAAAACATTGTCAACAACTTTGCCAGTGGCATTATACTTTTATTCGAACGTTCTATAAAAGTCGGGGACATTGTTGTTGTTGACGGCGAATGGGGAACTGTAAAAAATCTGGGATTGAGAGCAACCGTTATTCAAACCTTTGACAATTCTGAAATGATAGTTCCGAACAGCAACTTAGTTTCAAGCACAGTTAACAACTGGACACTTTCAGAAAGAAAAACAAGATTCGTAGCATCAGTGTGCGTAGCCTATGACTCAGATATTCAGCTTGTTACAAAACTTCTGTTAGAAGCCGCAAGCAATCATCCAAAAGTAATGCAAGACCCTGCTCCCAGTGTTGCTTTCACAGCATTTGGCGAGAGCTCTCTAAATTTTGATTTAAGAGGGTGGGTTCCTGACATAGATTTCAGAGCATCAACTAAAAACGAAATAATGTATGATATAAATCGTTTATTTAGAGAAAACAACATCGTTATTCCATTTCCGCAGCGTGATATTCACATAAAAGAACCTCTTAAAATGCCGGAAACAGCAAAAAAAGATTAAATATAATATTGACACTGAGGATTTTTTAAGGTAAAACTATGACTGACCGGTCAGTCATAGTTTTTTTATTATTTCTTAAGAAGCTGGTATAATATGAAAGAAATAACAACCAAAAGAGATATGCTCTTAGAAGCGGGCTTATCTATCTTTTATGAAAAAGGTTTTGAAAAAGCAACCATCGACGAAATAGTTTTACGCGCAGAATGTGGCAAAGGCACATTTTACAAATATTTCAACACTAAAGATGATATGGTTGATGCTCTTGACGATAAATTTAAGAAAAAAATGAGGGAAAGTTTGAACAAAAGCTGCTCTTATAAATTATCTCCCGAAGTATTTTTTACAAAAGTAATTAAAACTTTAAGAAAAACGTTTAAAGAAAACCATAAAATCGGAATTATAAAATTCTCAAGAGCTCATCAAGCAAACAAATTGCTTGAACGTTGTAATAAAAACTATGGGCCTATCCCCGAGATTGAATACATAACAAATTATGTTACAGAAAAAATTAATGAGGGAGAAATATTAAAAATTGAGCCGCGCTCATTAGTGGCATGTTTAATGGGTTCGGTGCACCATATGCTTTTTTCTGATTTCAAAGAGAACAAACCATTCACCAACAATGAAATTAAAGATATTGTAAAAGTTATTTTAAGCGGAGTTAAGCCGGTATGCTAAGAAAAGTTTGCATAATTTTGTGTTTTTTAACTGTTCAAAAATGTCTTATGGCAGGCAATCTGGCAGAACTTATTCAAATTACACTTGAACGCAATTTAGAACTAAAGATATCTGCGCTTGAGATTGAACAAAGCCTTATAGATGAAAAAACTGCTCATAACGCCTTGGTACCTGACTTATATCTGTCAGGAAGCCGCACCTTTAACTCATATTACGACAATTACCAGAAAGGTCTAAACCTGACAAAAGACACTTGGACATTTTCTTTAAGATTGAGCCAAAGCTATCCTGGACTTGGAAAAATACCTGCTATTGCAAAAGAAATAGCTCAGATGAAGACTGACATTAAAAAAGTTTACAATGATAACAAAAAAATAACTTTAGTAGGA
>Ga0265293_10013458_pt1 | contig 10616 bp, 7 predicted proteins | sample Munlanlewell138R_FD_192505 | JGI IMG/M metagenome (GOLD analysis project Ga0265293, IMG submission 192505) | Leachate microbial communities from a municipal landfill in Southern Ontario, Canada - Leachate well 138R | ecosystem: Engineered > Solid waste > Landfill > Unclassified | place: Canada... | reverse complement strand
CAATTGCCTTGTGGCGCGGTAACATATTTCATAGTTATTGATCAACACTGAAGGAACATCTAAATCCGGAAATCCTCTGTCCACCAAAACCACCGGAATCTTTCTTTCCAAGATTGATTCGATTAAAATTTCACCACCTTCAGCAGGAGTAATAATAAGCCCATCTACCTGTCGGGAATTAAGAAAAGTAATCATCTTTTCCATCTTTTCCAATTTTTCACTTGTATTACCTATAACTACCGTGTAGCCTTCACTCTCTGCGTAATTCTGAATATGTAATGCCAAAGTGCCAAAAAACATGTTCGATATATCGGCAACTATCAATCCTATCGACTTTGAATGACCCATTTTCAATCCTTTGGCTAAACTATTAGGTATATAATTCAATTCTGTAGCTTTGTCTATGATTCTTTTAGACATTTCCTCACTCACTCTGCTATTCTTGTTCTTCCCATTCAATACAAGTGATACAGTGGCAGTAGAAACTCCGACCTCTTCCGCGATTACTTTTAAGGAAACTCTTTTCACTTCACTATAAATTTTTATAAAGAAACTTAACGCAAAAGTAGTAAGTTAATCGATTAATTAGAAATTGGCTGACATGTTATATAACATATTTAAGGTACAAAATATTATTTTAATTCTAAATAATAAGATTAATTATGGTTTCAGAACTATACATTAAACCTGAAATGCATAATGTCGCCATCCTGCACTACATATTCCTTTCCCTCCACACTCATTTTCCCTGCCTCTTTCACAGCGTTTTCAGAACTGTAAGTAACATAATCCTCATACTTGATTACTTCGGCACGGATAAATCCTTTCTCGAAATCGGTATGGATCACTCCTGCACACTGTGGGGCCTTCCATCCTTTCTGGAAAGTCCAGGCACGTACCTCCTGTACACCGGCTGTCAGGAATGTTTGTAGATTCAACAGATTATAAGCAGCTTTAATCAGCCGGCTTACACCTGATTCCTTTAAACCTATCTCATTCAAAAACATTTCCCGCTCTTCATAAGTATCAAACTCAGCTATTTCAGACTCAATCTTTGCGGCAACTACCAATATCTGCGCGTTTTCATTTTTTACCGCTTCACGCACTGCTTCTACGTATTGATTACCGGCTACGGCACTTGATTCATCCACATTACAAACATACATGACAGGCTTCGCCGTTAAAAGAAACAGTTCTCGTGCTACCCTGTTCTCATCTTTTGTATCGAAGAGGACAGTACGTGCTGATTCACCCTGCAATAACACTTCACGGATTCTGGAATACACATCAAAAGCAAGTCTGGCATCTTTGTCTCCACCGGTTTTTGCTTGTTTTTCTACTTTGTTAATACGGGCTTCAATCGTTTCCAGGTCCTTTAATTGCAACTCGGCATCAATGATCTCTTTATCCCGTACCGGATCAACGATTCCGTCTACATGCGTTACATTTTCATCATCAAAACAACGCAACACATGCAATATGGCATCTGTCTCACGAATATTGGCCAGGAATTTATTTCCCAGACCTTCTCCTTTACTGGCTCCTTTTACCAATCCGGCAATATCCACAATTTCGACAGTGGTGGGCACAATCCTTTGTGGATGTATCAATTCTGCCAATTTATTTAATCGTTCGTCGGGAACTGTAATTACTCCCACATTAGGTTCAATAGTACAGAATGGAAAATTTGCAGCCTGCGCTTTCGCATTCGATAAACAATTAAAAAGGGTGGATTTCCCTACATTGGGAAGTCCTACAATACCACATTGTAGAGCCATTTGATTGAGACTTTAGAAACGCTTCGCCAAAAACAAGAGCCAGGAATTAAGACAGAAGACGAAGCTGTCATTTATTTTTGCGGGCACAAAGGTACAAAAAAGTAAGCAGTTATTTATAATCCATACCGTGCAGATATTTCCAGCATTCTTTCAATGGGTTTTACTGCCTTGATTCTCACCTCTTCATCCACCACGATTTCAGGTTTTTCATTTTTCAGACAGAGATACAATTTCTCCAATGTATTCATTTTCATATAAAAACACTCATTACATGCACAGGTAGAATCTTCAGGTGGAGCCGGAATAAATTCTTTACCGGGATTTTCCTTTTGCATCTGGTGTAATATCCCAGCTTCAGTAGCTACAATAAATTGTTTGTTGCTGGAATTGGTGGCAAATTTTAAAATAGCGGAAGTAGATCCCACATGATCGGCTATTTCTAAAAGATATTTAGGACATTCGGGATGTGCCAATAGTAAAGCATCGGGAAATTCTCTCTTCAATTCCAGGATTTTCTCAAGGGAAAACTGTGCATGCACATGACACACCCCGTCCCATAAAAGCATATTCCTGCCTGTCAACTTATTGATATAATCACCCAAATTCTTATCCGGGCCAAAAATCATCTTTTCATCTTCTGGAAGAGATTCCACAATCTGCTTAGCATTGGTAGAAGTCACCACAATATCTGTAAGCGCCTTTACAGCTGCCGTAGTATTTACATAAGAGATAACCGTATGGCCGGGATATCTATTTACAAATTCTTCAAACGGACCTGCCGGGCAACTTTCTGCAAGCGAACAGCTGGCATCCAGGTCAGGAATAAAGACACGTTTTTCAGGACTCAGTATCTTTGCCGTCTCACCCATAAAATGTACACCACACAACACAATAATATCAGCCGAAGTTTTCGCGGCCCACTGTGCCAATGCAAGACTGTCTCCTACAAAATCAGCAATATCCTGTATTTCAGATTCCTGATAATAATGTGCCAGTATAATAGCATTTTTTTCCCTCTTCAGCAACGCTATATTTTTTATAAGTTCTTCTTTAGTCATACAATTTTTCTTTATTTTACGGCATTCAAATCCCCCAATGATTTTTCAACCGAATTTATATTTATTATATATAGTTTTAAATTAAAATATATATGATAATGATGATTGACTGTTGAAACTGTTGATGACTTTTTGGCAAAAAAATAAGAATTTATGTTATCAAATTTTTGCTCTACCTTATCATAACTTATCAACAAAAAAATATTTATCTTATAACTGTAAATGTGATAATTACAAATGTTATCATAAACTGTTTACAAAGGGCAAAGTTAATAATTTATTTCTTTTACGAACTATTTTGCTTGTTGAAAAGTGATTGAAATCTTTCCAATAAAAATAATATCTTTATCAAGGAAAGTCAGAAATTTTTATAGTAGATATTCTTTTTCTCTTTTGCAAATTATCTTATCAATTTCTATCTACACTCATTCCACAAGTTATCAACAGCCTGCTTGGCTTTGCCGTTATTCAGTAGTTATTCATGCTTCGCATGTTATTCAGTAGTTATTCGCTTCGCTGTTATTTCCCGCTTCGCGCATAACTCAATTACAACCGAACATCCATTGAATAACAACCGAATAACCACTGAACTATTGAGTATTAAAAAGAAAAACGAATAATTATATATTGTTAATCAATCACTGTTGTTCTTACTTTGGAATAAAGTTTTTTGTATATTTGTATAATATAGGATGCGCCTCGGACAAGCTTAAGCAAGCTTAGCTTGTCTCCCGGCTTTCACTATATTTGTTTGTTTATAGTATTTGTAGGGGAAGAGGTGAAAATACCATACTACATACGAATAAAATCTTTATGTTCAAAGATATAGTATGTAACTTTCTTTTAATCATTTACTTGTATGAAAATTGATTATAGGTTTCGTTTCATATCATATTTGTTTTTATTGTTGATTCCAGGGTATTCTTGTATGTCGACAGTAAAAATTACTTCTGTTGTAGAAAAAGACAAGGAAGGGGATTTTCTGTTGAAATGGGAAGTGAGTCCCGACCAGGAAGGTAATATTGATATTTATTCTTCTCTTACCGACAGTTCCCTTACCAGTTTTACCCCACTTACATCTAAAAAGGTTACCGATCAGGTATTGAGGGTAAGTCCCACCGGTTCGGGATTGAGAGAATACTTTATGCTTCGTACTGCCGGTGTCTATTCCGGTGTGGTCGCAAATAGGATCATTGAGATGAATAACATCAAAAATTTTAGGGATATAGGCGGATATTTCACTTCAGATAATCGCCAGATAAAATGGGGAGAGATATATAGATCGGCTAATTTAAGTGATGCCACTTTATATGATCAGGAGAGGATACGGAGGTTGAATATTAGGACAGTCATTGATTTCAGATCCGAAAGAGCAGCAAAAAAATATCCACTGCTTCTTCATCCTTCCATCCGGAAAATAGCGTTGCCGTTAAGTCCCATGGATGCTGATAAATTAGATGAACAATTGAAAGATGAACAATTCGACAGGAGCGATGCTATCCGGTATGTACAGGAATCGTATGTAGATATTGTTGAAAATCACAAAGAGCAATTTGGTGAATTGTTCGATATATTGACGAATGACAGCAATTATCCTATTCTTCTGACAGAATCACTTGGTAAAGATGGTGTGGGATTAGCTTCTTACTTTATTCTCTATGCTTTGGGTGTTCCGCACACCACATTGGAGGAAGACTATATGCTTTCAAACCGGGAGATTGATCCTGCAAAAGCGAAAATTGAGGCGCAAAATCTTCCAGAACCACTGCAGGAAGCGGTTACGGCTATGCTTTCTGTCAACGGGGCATATCTGAACTATGTCATTGACCATATCAAACAGAAATATGGTTCTGTAGATAATTATTTAGAAAAAGAACTTCGGGTGACTTCCGGAAAGAAAAATCTGTTGCGAAAATACTTACTTTATCAATTCTGATATTTAGTTCCTGTATTTTTATAAATACAGTTGAAAATAGATAGATATAACTTGAAAAATATAAATTAATAAATTTATTTTCATACCTTTGCACCCGATTTTAAAAATAGGGTGATTCTTTAGCCGGCTTTTTTGTAGTTTCAGGTTATCATCCTTAAAAAAATCACAGGTTGTCATTGAATTCTCTCTCTTCTTGCATGTCGTGGTTATGGGGTAAAGAGAAGCATCGATACCCATCACGCTAAAAATTATTTATAAAATGAACACATTTGAAGAATTGGGAGTCGTTCCGGAGATCCGGCAGGCCATTACGGAATTAGGATTTGAAAATCCCATGCCGGTACAGGCAGAAGTGATCCCGCAACTACTCTCCGAGACGAGAGACATCATCGCCCTGGCACAGACCGGGACGGGTAAGACTGCCGCATTCGGCATTCCCGTTATCCAGAAAACAGACCTTTCATTACTATCTCCGCAAACGGTTATCCTTTGCCCTACCAGGGAATTATGCCTCCAGATAGCAGGAGATCTCACGGATTTTTCCACTTATATAGAAGACCTGAAGATACTTCCTGTATATGGCGGATCAAGTATTGAGAGCCAGATACGGACGTTAAAGAGAGGGGTCCATATTATTGTGGCTACCCCCGGCCGGCTTATCGATCTGATTAACCGTAAAACAGTCTCGTTGAAAAATGTACATACCATTGTACTGGACGAAGCGGACGAGATGCTGAACATGGGTTTTTCAGAAAGTATCGATGAGATCCTTTCCAGTGTGCCGGAGAGCCGCTCTATGCTGTTATTCTCAGCCACTATGCCGAAAGAGATCGAGAAGATTACCCGTAAGTATATGAGCGACCCGGTGGAAATTACTATCGGCAGGAAAAATGAAGGAGCCCAGAATGTGCGGCATCTCTATTATATGGTGCATGCCAAGGATAAGTATCTCGCACTGAAAAGGATCGTTGACTATTATCCCAATATATACGGTATTGTCTTTTGCCGTACCAGAAAAGAGACACAGGAGATTGCCGACAAACTGATGCAGGACGGATATGACGCTGACTCGTTGCATGGCGACCTGTCGCAGGCGCAGCGCGATTATGTGATGAGTAAGTACAGGAATCACAATCTCCAGATATTGGTGGCTACCGACGTGGCTGCCAGGGGACTGGATGTGGATGATGTGAGCCATATCATTAATTTCGGATTGCCCGACGATTATGAAATATATACCCACCGGAGCGGTAGGACCGGCCGTGCCGGGAAGACAGGGACTTCTATCTCCATCATCCATATAAAGGAAAAAGGGAAGATTGCCCAGATCGAAAAACTGATCAATAAGACATTTGAGAAACGTGCCATTCCCAAAGGAGACTTGATATGTGAAAAGCAACTCTTCAATTTCGTGGATAAGATTGAGAAGGTAAAGGTCGACGAAGAGGAGATCGACCGGTTATTACCCTCTATTTTCCGTAAATTGGAATGGCTCGAAAAAGAGGATATCATCAAACGGGTTGTTTCACTTGAGTTCAATCGTCTGATTGAGTATTACCGTCAGGCAGAAGAGATCTATGAACCGGAAGAGAGATCGTCGAAGGGCAGGAGAGAGAATGCATGGCCGGATAAGAAAGGAAAGCGCGAGAAGGGTGGAGTGGTGCAACCTGAAAAAGGATATGCCCGCCTGTTTATCAATATAGGAAAGATGGATGGAGTGAATCCCGCCACGCTGATGGGTTTTATCAATGATCATGTGAAAGGAAAAGTCCCTGTGGGCAGGATCGACCTGATGAAGAATTTCTCCTTTTTCGAAATACCGGAAGAGCTGGCACCAAGAGTGGTAAAAACTTTCAAGGGAATGTATATCGAAGACAGAAGGCTGGTTGTGGAAATCTCCCGGGATGAAAATGGAGCACAAAAGGAGAAGAAACAATTCTATGATTCTTTCGGAGGAAAGAAGAAGAAAAAAAATAAACAGAAAAGATAATCCGGCAAGATAAAACGGATAAAATATTTATTCTTATGACGAGGGTATTTCACATTGTGATTTACCCTTTTTTAGTACCTATTGACTGATAAATTCAGTGCGGAAAGAATAGAATTTCATAACTACAATACATTACCATGCTTATGCCCTCTTTAAAATCTTAATGACAATGTAACCGGAACGTAACCGTTTTGTAACATTTATAAGAGACCTTTGTGTCCAAAATAATTTGGCATTAAATGGATCCTATTTATTTAATCATTGTAATCATCCTGTTGGGTCTGGCAGTACTAGACCTTGTTGTGGGAGTAGCAAACGATGCGGTAAACTTCCTCAATTCGAGTATCGGTTCAAAAGTAGTACCCCTTTGGGTGATCCTTACGGTCGCTTCTATAGGCGTGATGATCGGAACGATGTTCTCCAGCGGCATGATGGAGATTGCCCGAAGTGGTATCTTTTATCCGGAGAAATTCACATTTCCGGCAATTATGATACTGTTTCTGGCAGTGATGTTGACAGATGTTATATTGCTTGATCTTTTCAATACGTTTGGGTTACCCACTTCCACCACTGTTTCCCTGGTATTTGAACTATTGGGAGCGGCAGTGGCAGTGGCTCTTTTTTCTGTCTGGGATTCGGGATCGGGTGAACAGATCGGGGAATATCTCAATAGTGGAAAGGCATTGGCCATTATCGGCGGTATATTTATCTCTATTGCCATCGCATTTATAGCAGGTAGCGGCATTATGTATATCTCCCGTTTAATATTTTCCTTCAATTATGCCAAACCGTTTAAATATCTGGGCGCCATCTGGGGCGGGATTGCGCTTACAGCCATCACCTACTTCGCCATTTTTAAGGGATTGAAGGGAAGTGTGCTGGTGAGCAGCAATATGCTCGATTATCTGGAACATAATATGGGGATTACTCTCCTGTACACTTTTATCGGATGGACACTGTTTATGGGGATATTACAACATTTCTTCCGTGTAAAAATACTGAAGGTGATTGTGTTGGCCGGAACAGCAGCTTTGGCTATGGCGTTTGCCGGTAACGACCTGGTAAATTTTATCGGAGTGTCGATGGCGGGGTACGATTCATTTCGTATAGCCCAGGAAGTGGCCGCTTCAGGAGGTGATATCAATCTGCTCCATATGGGTAAACTGTCGGAACCGGTCGTTGCCAATATTTGGTGGTTGTTGGCTGCCGGAGTGATTATGGTGCTGGCACTCTGGTTTTCCAAGAAATCCCGTACTGTTACTGAAACGGAGGTGAATCTTGCCCGGAAAGGGAAGGGGCTCGAACGATTCTCCTCATCACCCCTCTCACGCAGCATAGTGAGAGGTGGCCTCAATATAAGTAAGTCGGTTGATAAGATGATGCCCGAATCGGTAAAAAATTTTATTGACAGGCGATTTGAAGAGGTACCGCTGGAGAATAAAGCTTCTTTCGACTTGATACGGGCATCTGTCAATCTCACCATTGCCGCCATGCTAATCTCTCTCGGAACCTCATTGAAATTACCTTTATCAACTACCTATGTAACTTTTATGGTGGCGATGGGTAGTTCGCTGGCCGATAGGGCATGGGGACGTGAAAGTGCTGTCTACCGTATCAATGGGGTACTTACGGTGGTGGCGGGATGGCTGTTGACTGCGCTGATGGCATTTACCGCTTCCATGATTGTGGGACTGTTCCTGATGTGGGGTGGGAAGATCGCTTTGACTGTGATGGTGTTATTGGTAATCTTTATCCTGGTTAAATCAGGGAAATTACATACTAAGTTGAAAAACAAAGAACGCCAACAACAACAGATCCTCTCCAGCAAGCAGCAGCTGGTCACCTCCTGTGATGATGAAGTGCACCTGATGCTGAAAAAAACACTCTTTATCTATAAAAATATTGTGGAAGCTTTGAGAGATGAGGACAGAAAGCTTGTCAAGAAAGCGATGGGTGAGGCATACGAATTATATGAGAAATTTAAGGATAAGCGTGATTATGAAGTGGTACCCACCCTCGAAACGATACAAATGAATGCATTGGAGCTTGAACAGGAGTATGTACAACTGGTGAGTTTTTCCTACGAAATTACCAAATCGTTGAAAGCGATCTCCGAGGCGGCTTTCCGATATATCGACAACAACCATGCTGCCTTCTCAAAAGAACAGATCGAAGATCTGATCATTACCTATAAAATGCTTTCTGATGCGTTTGCAGCATACGAAAGGATGGAACAGTCAGGTGACTATAACCGGTTTAATATGATTGTGAATATGAGGGAGGCAATCCTTGACCTGAATCCGAAACTGACCAAACGTCAGATAAAACGGGTTAAAGCGGGTGAGTCGACTACCCGAAGCAGTATCCTTTTCCTGAACCTGGTGAATGAAACGAAGATTATCACCCTGCAATCGAGCAATCTGATGAAGTCGCACCATAATTTCAAGGAGCAGTATAGCAAATCGATATCGGAATAGAATATCGCTTCACTATTACTCAACTGTAACTGATTTCGCCAGGTTACGAGGTTGATCCACATCACACCCTTTCACTACAGCAATATGGTAAGCCAGCAATTGAAGAGGAATGACCGAAAGCAGAGGGGCCAGACAGGGCATCGTTTCGGGTACTTCAATCGTATGGGATGACAGGCCTTTTATTATTTCATCCCCCTCGGTAACTATCGAAATGATCCTTCCTTTACGGGCTTTTATCTCCTGAATATTGCTCAGCACTTTCTCGTAAGTTTCAGATTGAGTGGCAATGGCGATAACCGGCATTTCATTGCTGATAAGCGCTATGGGACCATGTTTCATTTCTGCTGCAGGATAACCCTCGGCATGTATATAGGAAATCTCTTTCAGCTTCAAAGCACCTTCCAACGCAACTGGAAAGTTGTATCCTCTGCCCAGGTAAATACAATTGGTGGCATAGGTGAAAGTTTTTGCCAGTTCGGCAATCTGATCGTTTTTCTTCAATACTTCAGTTATCTTACCAGGTATCAGACTCAATTCCCGGATCAGCTTCAGGTATTCATCGTGGGTAATGGTTCCGTTCTCCTTGCCGATAAGTATGGCCAGCATGGTGAGGACCGTTACTTGTGCCGTAAAGGCTTTTGTAGAGGCCACACCTATTTCCGGACCCACATGGGTATAACAGCCAGAATGTGTACTTCTCGGTATGGATGAGCCGACTACGTTGCAGATACCAAAGATAAATGCTCCGTGCTGTTTGGCAAGTTCTACCGCAGCCAGCGTATCGGCAGTTTCCCCCGATTGGGAGATGGCGACGACAATGTCGTTTTTGTGGATTACCGGCTTCCGGTAACGGAATTCAGATGAATATTCCACTTCGACCGGAATCCGGGCATACTCTTCAATCGCATACATCCCTATCTGTGCAGCATGCCATGAAGTACCGCAGGCAGTAATAATGATCCGTTTGGCACTCAGGAATTTCTCTTTGTTGTCAATGAAACCGGCTAAAGTAATATTGTCCTTGTCGACATTCACCCTGCCGCGCATACAATCACTCAGAGAGTGGGGCTGTTCAAATATCTCTTTTAACATGAAATGAGGATATCCCCCTTTCTCGAGTTGGCTAAGTGTTAATTCGAGTTGCTGAATCTGTGGGGTTTTTTCAATATTCCCTATTGTTGTACTAATTTCCGCATAGCGTAAAAGCTAAAGCCCTTTATCAACCATGTGGTTTTTTTGTTAATCATTCATTTTTTATCATTCCCGTATTGTATTTTAGTGGAGAACCGAGGCGGACCGGTTCCGGAGGTGTCCGCCATCAATTCTCACACATAAAATACTATGTCCAAGAAAATCTCAGACAAGGCGGTTGCAAAG
>Ga0265293_10013457_pt1 | contig 10616 bp, 7 predicted proteins | sample Munlanlewell138R_FD_192505 | JGI IMG/M metagenome (GOLD analysis project Ga0265293, IMG submission 192505) | Leachate microbial communities from a municipal landfill in Southern Ontario, Canada - Leachate well 138R | ecosystem: Engineered > Solid waste > Landfill > Unclassified | place: Canada... | reverse complement strand
CAATTTGTTTTTTGGATTAAGCAATTTTTCTACAATTCTGTAATCATTACTATAAATTAAAAGCCCTTCACTTTCTTTATCTAGTCTACCAATAGGCTCATAACGTATTTTATCTATAAGTTTAAAAGCTGTCTCTTCCCCACGCTTTTTGTGGTGGATAAAATATTTTAGACTTTCCATTTTTTGATTTATAAAGATAGAATCTTTATCTTTGACCCTGTCTCCAAGGGAGGCGATTTTATCATTGATATGAATCTTTTTTTGAGAAATTAACTTGTCTGCCTCTCTTCTGCTCAAAATACCAAAATCACTTAAAAATTTATTAATTCTTATTTCAGCTTTCTTCTCTTCTTTTTTGTATCTTTCTAAATCTACTTGTATTTTCATATTTTTAATTAAGCCCAAATTTCCACCTCTTTATCTTTATTTAAATTTTCTTGCCATTCTTTTTCGGCGGAATTTTCTTTTTTGATTTCTTCATAACGAATTTCTTTACTAACTTTTTTATCTACTTCTTCATGTTTTTCTTTTTTTAATTCATTTTTATTTATTTTTGAAATAAAAAATAAAGATAAAAATCCAAAGACTCCTACCACAAAGAAAATGGTTGTTAGACCAGTATTGAAAACTTTGAGTAGAAACACTCCTGTTAAAGAAACAAAAAGAAAACCCACATTAAACATGTTTTGGAATAAAGCTATCATACCTGCATCTCTTCCATCAACTTTTCTATAAAAATAGGCGTAATTTTCTGTCTCAGCTACAGCTGCACCAAGTCTTGCGATAAACAATAAAACTATCCAAGCAATGGGATTGATGGTTGTAATATTGAAAAGATAAATTGAAACTAAAACTAAACTCAAGGTTGCGATACCAGATATCATTAATCTTTTTTCTCCAAAAATTTCGTCTGAATATTTTCCTAATCTATAAGGAATAATAATAAAAGGTATTAAAGTGATAGGAGTAATAATACCCACAAAAACAGTGGTAGAGATACCTAAAGTCTCTGTCAAGTAAAGAATTAAATAAATACTAATTACAGCATAAAAAGAATTGAGAGCAAATGAAGAAGCTATTACTCCTCGCATATTTTTATTTTTTGCTACGATTTTTAATCCTTCAAATAGATTTTTTTTCTCATAAACGGGTTCCTTTACATGTTTAAAGGAGCTGACTACAATATAAATTAGTGGCAAAAGAGCTAGGGCACTTAGAACGAAAGAACCAGAATAACCTACATAACTAAAAATACTAGCAGAAATAAAAGGTGTGGCTATAGATAAAAAGTTATAAATAGTTAAAATCGCTCCACGAATAGAACCAGTACTTTCATTGTCTGAAAACTGTTCCACAAAAATATTTATAGAAACCCAAATCAGAGTAGAAAAAGTTAAATAAAAAACCGCAAAAATAATCAAGGTGTAGAGATTGATATAATTTGCTAGAGATAAGGCTATAACTACTAAAAATTGAGCTATAGATACTGTTATAAGGGTTTTATAGTTTGAGAACTTTCTAATAATCTCTCCAAGATAATTAGAAATAAATATTGCCAAAAACGCTCCGGCAGCATAAACTATACTTAAGGTTATTTTGCTAAAATACTGGTCTAGAAAATCTGAAAAGAAAAAATAGATAGCAAAGTTATGCAAAGCGTAAAGAGCTACAATTAAATAAATTACACCCAAAAGTTTTTTCTTTTGTTTAGCTTCCATAATGATTTTAAACCAATCTTAAATTAGGTATATTATACCATTATAATTACAGGAATAATGACAGGACGTTTTGCTGTTTTTTGTAATAAGAATTTAGCTAAGGCTTCACTCAAATCATTTTTAATGTCGTCCATACTAATATTAGTATTTTTTTCTAGATTCTCTTCAATAATTTTCTTAGCTAAAGTTCTAGTCTGATAAAGCAACTCTTGAGATTCTTTGAGATAAACAAAACCACGGGAAATCAAATCAGGGGATTTCTTTAGCTTTTTAGCATGATTGTCTATTACTCCAATAACTACAAACATTCCGTCTTCTGCCAAAGTTTGCCTGTCTCTCATTACCACATCTTGAAGTTTGCCAACATTCATACCATCTACGATAATCATTTCGTTCGGTGCAAATTCTTTTAGGGCTACCATTTTTTCTCCAGAATTTTGAATCTCTATTATCATCCCATTATCTGGAATAATAATATTTTCTTCAGGCATACCAAGTTCTCTTTGAATATCCGCGTGAACTCTAAGCATATAATGATATCCGTGCACAGGAATAAAGAATTTCGGACCAATCTTTTTGTGTATCCAAACCAATTCGTCGTGGTTAGCGTGTCCTGAAGAGTGGACGTCAGAGGTTTTGTAATGAATAATGTGCGCTCCTTTTCTGGAAAGTTTATCTTTAAGTATTTGTACAGCCCTTTCGTTTCCCGGAACAATAGACGAGCTCATAAGTATGGTAGTCTCTTTGTCCAGTTTGATATATTTGTGAGTACCGTTGGCTGCTCTATTTAACACCGCAAACTCTTCTCCTTGAGCTCCAGTTGCTAAAATCGCCACTTTATCTTTTGGATAATTTTCTATATCCTCAATTGAGATTATGATTTTTGGGTCAACTTTTAAAAGTCCAGCGAGTTTGGCTACTTCGATATTTGTTTTAATGCTTCTACCTTCTACGGCAATTTTTTTACCATAACTTTCTATCATCTTCATAATCTCCAACATTCTTTCCACTTGAGAAGAGAAGGTGGCAATAATTAATCGTCCTCTAGTGTCTCTAACAATCTTTCTAATATTATCAAAGACTACTCTATCAGAAATTGAAAATCCTGGATTTTCACAGTTGGTAGAATCTGTTAAAAGGCAAAGCACTTTTCTACCCTTAAAGAGTTCGTATCTTTCAATTTCCGCAGGAGTGGGAATACCATCATCGTGATCCAATCTTAAGTCTCCAGTATGAACAATATCTCCATAAGGGGTTTCTATAATTACTCCCATAGAGTCTGGAATAGCGTGAGAAACAGCAAAGAATTTAATTCTTAAATCACTTAACTGAATAGTATCTTCAGTTTCTATAATTTCTAAATTAAGTGGATCAAGTTGAGGGAATTCTTCGTGTCTTTTTTTAATCATTAAAGCAGTAAATTGACGAGCATAAATTTTAGGATTTCCAATTCTCGGTAAAATATAAGGAATGCCACCGATATGATCAAGATGCCCATGGGTGATGAGCATACCTTTGATTTTGTGTTTATTTTCTTCTAAATATCTAGTGTTTGGAAGAATACATTCAATACCTGGAGTTGTGCTTTCTGAGAATTGAAATCCACAGTCTACAATAACAATACTGTCTTTATATTCTATACAACTCATATTTCTTCCAATTTCTTCTACCCCTCCCAAGTTTATGATTCGAATTGAATCTGAGGCCAAAGGAGGAATGTGGGCCAATTCTGTACCTTCAGAAATTTTGGTTTCAAATTTTAGACCAGCATTTTTTCTGTTTCTAATTGGTGGGCGAGAGTTAGGTTTTCTACTCATGCCAGCATAGCTACTCCTGGTACTTCTTGCTCCAGAAGGCTTAGGGTTTCTCATGTTATTTCTTCTTCTATCTGTTGTTTTGTTATTTGTTATCATATTTTTTAAATTAAATTAGTGTAATAAATTTTGTAATTTTTCTACCGTTGTTTTTTTGTAACTGAAACTCCAAACTTTTTCCTTATACTTAAACCATTCTTTCACATTCACAAATCTTTCACTTTTGTCTAATAAATTTGTAGGTAAAGCTTGATCGAGTTGGGTCGCTAAATCTTTATTAGTCACTACATAATTTAAATTATTCGAATAAAGCGGGACGGCTGGCATTTCTTTTATTAATTCCTCATTTATTTTATTTAAAATAGTGGCTCTTTCTTCAGAAAAATCTTGTCTAAGACTTTCCAGATTTTTATCCATGGCTGTGCTGGTGTAATTTGTAATATTGAGGCCAGGGTAAGTTCTTTGTCCAGAATGCCAATAGGCATACAAGTCCGTATCTCTTTCTATAATTGATCCAAAGACCAGTATTTCAAAATCTCTATCTTTGATAACTTCAGCTAAATTGCTTACGCTATAAACAATTACATTAACTTCTACACCTTGAGCTCTCCAAGAGTCAGCTATCTTTTCGGTAACTTGTTTTAAGTCTATCAAATCAGTTGTAGTTATATTTAAGGTTTTCCCTTCCAATTTCTCTAAATTCTTTAATTCAGAATCGTTAATCGCTGTAGAGTCTCCAAAAAAGAAATCTTTTTTAGTGACATAACCACCAAAAACAGAATTTATAATTTCTTGCTTGTCTATACTTTTGGCTAAATAAGACCTCACAGATTTGTCTGCTAATAATTCATTTTTGTTAGGGTTGAAGGAGAGGGAATAAATTGTTGTAAGGTTTCGAGAAAGAGTATTTCTTTTGCTTTGGTCAACTCTCTCAAGAGAGGAATAACCTAAATAAGCTGTAGAATTTATTCTGCCATCATTTAAAGCAGAAAGAATGTCTTCAGTGTTTTGATAAATGTTTATGTCTATATTATCTAAATATGGTCTCCCCCCTAAATAATCCTTATTGGCAACAAGTGAGTACTTGCTGGCGATATTCGATTTTTTGATAATAGAATCAATTTTAAATGGTCCAGAACCGACAGGTTGAATATTAAACTCGGAAAAAGCAAATTCTTCAGTTGAGAAATGTTCCAATAGATGTCTTGGTAAAACTCCAAAAGTTAAAGATTCTTTGAAATGGTAAAAAGGCGTTTTAAGGTGAAAGGCTAAAGTCAAATCATCAATTTTTTCAGCAGAAACTCCTTCGAAGTTTATAGCGATAGGGCTATTTAGTTTTTTATCTTGAACTTTATTTAATGTAAAAATGATATCATCTGCAGTAACTTTTACTCCATCATGGAATTTTGCTTCAGGGTTTAAATAGACTGTATAAGTTAATTTATCCTCACTTTCCAAAACTTCATCAGCTAAATCATTTATCAAATTTCCATAAATATCTTTTTTAAGTAAACCAGAAAAGATTAATTTGGTTAAGTCTTTTTCCGAATCAGTGGAAGCTAGTATCGGATTGATGTATCTAGGAACTCCGACCATTCCTTCCGTGATAGATCCTCCATAAGTAGGTATCTCTATTAAAAACTTATTACTAAAAGTCGTAATAGCTAAGAATAAAAAAATTATCCCAAGAATAGCACATAACCAAAATAAAAATATCTTTTTAGCCGGCAAAGATTTATAAGTTAAAACATAAGAAGTTTTAATTAAAGATAATTTTTTCCAAAAATTCTTATTCTTGTTCCTATTCTTATTTTTAATTTGTCGAACATTTTTTTCTATATCTAGATTAATGTCACGCAAAGATTCGTTGTTGTTAATAGTGTCGTCTTCCATATTTTTTAGATTTTCTAAATTTAAACAAAAAGAAAACCAAATTCAGTAAAATTGATTAAAATTAAATAAAGTTTTTCGTTTTACAAAATAAATTGGAATTATCTTGCAACTGTCGCAATAAGATTGAGAACAACAAAACCTACCACTATAAAAATAGTAAAGTTAAAGATCTTTTTTTCAAAGCCTCTTTTTTTATTGTTCATTGCTATAGAGTCTCCACCTCCAAGACCAGCTCCATCAGTGTTTGCTTTTTGGAGAAGTACTAAGACTATAAGTAAAGTAGATACGATTGCAATTGCAGTAAATAGCCAATTCATGATGAAAACATTATAGCAAAAACAAGAATTATTGCAAACTGAAAAAGAGAGGGATGACACTTTCAAATATCTTTAAAATAAGTCTTATTTTATTTCAATATTTCAATATTATCCACAATCATTGTTTTTTCTCCGTTTTTGCTAGCTATTCTACCGGTAAAAGTAAGTGGAATATTTATGATTAATTTCTCTTTTAAAACTGCATAAGCTTTTGGAAAAATTGCCACTTCGAATTGTCCAGTCAAATCGGAAATCTTGGCGAGAGCCATACGGTCTCCAGATTTTGTCTTGGTAGTTTTTACTTTGTCTATAAGAGCTGGGAATTTTACTTTTTGATTATCTCTCACATCCCCATTGGATTCTTCTAGAATAGATTGAATATTCACTTTTCTTTGTAAGATAGTTTCTTTCCATTTGTCTAAAGGCGAACCAGAAATATATGAACCGAGCAATTCTTTTTCCCATTTTAGTTTTTCATTTTTAGAAGCTGGCTCACATTCTTTCAAAGTAAAACTAGAAGAGTTTGTTTCTTCAAAGAAACTGAAGAGACTATCTTGACCTTTATTGTCTTTAGTGTGTTTTTTGTGATATTCCAAAAGGCTGTCTACATTAAAAAGTAATTGACTTCTTTCTCCAAAGTCATCCATGGCACCACATTTGATAAGAGCTTCCAAAGATTTTTTATTTAAATCTTTATGGCTTATCCTGTTTACAAAATCTTCCAAATTTTTATATTTTCCTTTTTTTTCTCTTTCTTCAATAATAGCGTCTGCAATAGCCCCACCCATATTTTTAATGGTGTACAAACCAAAACGAATAGCTTCTTTATGTTTCTCATTATCTTTGTCATCAGTGATAGAAAATCCTCCGGTTGAATAATTGACGTTGGGAGGGAGAACTTTTATTTCCATTCTTTCCGCCTCGTTTACAATTTCTGAAATTTTATCTATATCGCCAGATTCTTCAGTGAGAATGGCTGTCATAAAAGTTACCGGATAATTAGCTTTCATAAAAGCTGTTTGGTAGGCGACACGACCATAAGAAGCTGAGTGAGCTTTGTTGAATCCGTAAGCCGCAAAAGGTTCAATCCAGTGCCAAAGCTCCTCGGCTTTTTTAAGTGGCCAATTAGAATGCTCTACGCAGCCATTTATAAATTTGGCCTTTTGTTTCTGCATTTCTTCTGGAATCTTTTTCCCAACAGCTTTTCTAAATTTGTCTGCTTCTCCCCAAGTGTACCCAGCGATTTTTATGGCCATCAAAAGCAAGTCGTCTTGATATACCAATACTCCAAAACTTTTTTCTAGAATTTCTCTTAGATTTTTATCGTCGTACAAATAGGAGACAAGTTTTGGATTTTGTTTTCTTTCAATATAAATTGGAATGTTATTGATTGGTCCTGGACGATATAGGGCAATCATAGCGTTGATATCATAAATGCTTGTAGGTTTTAGGCTTTTTAAGAATTTTGTCATACCAGACCCATTCAATTGAAAGAGCCCCATGGTTTCTCCTCTGGTTAGCATTTCGTAAGTTTTTTTATCTTCTAAATCAATATCTTCTATATCAATTTCTTTGTTGTATCTTTCTTTGGTCAAAGTGAGGGCGGTTTTTAAAATGGTTAAAGTTCTAATTCCGAGAAAATCAAACTTTAAAAGTCCAGCGTTGTTTTCGTCCACCGAATGCATATCATATTGAGTAATAATTTTCCCTTCGCCTTTCGGATCCCACTGAATAGGAGAATAAGTCTCTATTGCTTCTGGTCCAATCACTACTCCCGCTGCATGTACTCCGATATGTCTGACTAAACCTTCTACTTTTTTAGCCATGTCTATAATTATTTGCACTTCACGCTCAGTATCATACATGTTTTTTAAGTCTTCTACTTCTTCTAAGGCCATATCAACGGAAACAGGAAATCCTTGTTTGGGCATAGGAATAAGTTTAGAGATTTTATCTCCTAGAGAATATGGGTATTTCATAGCTCGGGCTACATCTTTCACAGCTCCACGAGCCAACATGGTACCAAAAGTTCCAATTTGGGCCACATTTTCTTCTCCATACTTTCTTCTAACATAATTAATCATTTCGTCTCTTCTGTTATCTGCGTAGTCCATATCGATATCAGGAGCAGACGGTCTTTCTGGGTTTAAAAATCTTTCAAAGGGAATTTGATAAATCAGAGGATCACATTTAGTAATCTGTAAAAGATAAGTAGTCATAGAACCAGCCACAGATCCTCTAATGTTTGTAAGTATTCCATTTTCGGAAGCGTATTTTAATAAGTCGTAAACCACTAAAAAATATGGAGCATATCCTTTAGTTTTGATAATTTCTAATTCATAATTGAGTCTATCCAAAACTTCTTCTTTTCTATCCTCTTCAATCTTTCTTTTCTTTAAACCCTCTAAAGCCAAATCTTTTAAGACATTGTCTAAAGTTTTTCCAGTATCCAATTCTTTTTTATAATCTTTAGCAATATCAGGAAAGTGCCATTTGCCAAGCTCAATTTCACAATTTAAAGAATCAGCTAATTCAAAAGTATTTTGAATTAAGTCTACCCCATATTTCTCTTTGATTTCTCCAAAAATGTTTTTAGCTTTCGGTGTATCAATAAAAGAAAAGTCGTCTTGAACAAATTTATATTTATACAATTCTTCATCTTCTAATTCTCCATGAATACCAAAAAGTACTTTCTGGGCCGATTTGTCATTTTCGCTTAAATAGTGAGGATTTTGAGTAGCTATTAACCTTTTTTCATCCTTTAAAATTTCTTTGGCAAATTTAATAGTGTTTTCTTTTAGTTCTTTGGAAAAATTAAAATAGGTTTGAGGAACTATTTCTAAATAGAAACTATTTTCTCCAAAAACTTCTTCAAATTTTTCAACATACTTTTTTGCTTTTTCGAAATTTCCTTTAATCAAAAAGTCAGCAATCTCCCCATCTCCTCCGCCAGACAAAATTATAAGTCCTGAATCAGGATTAAATTTTTCTTTTAAAATTTTAAAATTAATATGAGGATCTTTTTGGTCTTTTAAGTTAGCAGCCGAAACTAAGCTCATTAAAGATGTATAACCTATTGTCTTTTTTGTTAAAAAAACTAATTTATATTTTTTCTTAGGATTATTTTCACTTCGATAATCTATTTCTGCTCCTATGATTGGCTTGATCTCTTTGTTTAAACATTCTTTGTAAAACTCTATAGCTCCATACATGTTGTTGTAATCGGTTAAAGCTAAAAAAGGCATTTGATATTCTTTGGCCTTGTCTACCAATTGTTTGATTTGAGGAAGAGATTTTAGAATGGAGAAATGAGAATGACAGCGAAGGTGGATAAAAGGAACTTCTTTGGTCACACTTATTTCATTGGAAGAGATTTCTTCTTGCATAGTTAAAGTTTTAATCCAAATAAATTGAATACTTTAAATCAAAATAGTTTTAAAGATATAAAAATAGTAACACAAAAAATAAAAAGAAAAGGTTTGACAAGACCTTTGTATTTGTCTAGAATATCCAAAGAATAACAATTTAAACATTAAAGGAGGGTGAATTATGTACTTTTGGGAAGAAGAAGCTTTTGTGGAAATCAAAGGTAAAAAAATTTGTTTTGGGTGTGCTGTACATGTTCCTCATGAGCACTCCTGTTTCGGTAATGTTTCTGGTGAGGCGTGTGAATGTGATTATTTAGAATGTCAGATTAGGCAGAAACGTATAACTCTGGAAGAAGCAAATGAGATAATTTCGAAAGAATTGCAAAAAGAAGCTGGAATTAGAAAAAAATGATTTTTTATTTTTAGACTCTCTTGTATCATTAAACTTTTTAGGTAGCCTTACAGGCTACCTATTTTATTTGCAAAAAGCTGGGAAAAATGATATTATTTGAGTCAATAAATAAATCAAAATTATGGTAGTAAGAATGAGACACACTAGAGCTCACACAGCAAACAGGAGAAGTCATCACGCTTTAAAAAAGGCGAATCTTCAGGCTTGTCAAAATTGTGGAGCCATGATTCATTCTCACACAGCTTGTGACGCTTGTGGAATGTATAAGGGGAGAATGGTGAGAAAGGTAAAAGCCAAAACAGTTTAGAGTTTCAAAAACCCCGCATAAATTGCGGGATTTTTTGTGGTATACTTTAATTAGTAAAAATAAAAATATGAGTATAAATAGACATTTGGCTAGAGGTATTGCTCTTCAAATTCTTTTCGAGCTTGACGCTAATGAGAATTTAAATCTCGACAGGGAAAGTTTGAAAAATAAAATAGCAAAGGAGACGGGAGAATTTGCTTCCGCTAGTGATGACGGTTTTATTTTAAATCTTCTTACTACCATTCAAGAAAGAATAGCAACTTTAGATGATATTATTTCTCGAGCGGCTCCGGAGTGGCCTTTAGAAAAAATAAATGTGATGGATAGAAATATTCTTCGTCTTGGTTTGGCCGAGCTTCTTTTCCATAGTGAAGAAGTTCCACCAAAAGTAGCTATCGATGAAGCTATTGAGTTGGCAAAAAATTATAGTAGCGCAACTTCGCATAAATTTGTAAACGGAGTTTTAGGGACAATTTATAAAGAAATGGGCGAGCCGAGAAAAGAAGAGCTTAGCCAAAAAAAAACTAACCTTGAGACTCTTAACTTGGCGGGAGGTTTGGTGTATTCGTTTTTTGAAGAGAAGATATTTTTGGCTTTTGTAAAAGATATTTTTAAACACTGGACTTTACCAAAAGGAAAACTTTTAGAAGGTGAAGATGTGCGAGTGGGAGCTTTGCGAAAAATTAAAGAAGAAATTGGTATAAATGTTGTCATTAAAGATAAGCTTCAAGAAAATACATATATAGCCAATGCAAAAAATAAAGAAGAATTAAATGAAGGAAAAGAA
>Ga0265293_10013456_pt1 | contig 10617 bp, 4 predicted proteins | sample Munlanlewell138R_FD_192505 | JGI IMG/M metagenome (GOLD analysis project Ga0265293, IMG submission 192505) | Leachate microbial communities from a municipal landfill in Southern Ontario, Canada - Leachate well 138R | ecosystem: Engineered > Solid waste > Landfill > Unclassified | place: Canada... | reverse complement strand
GGGGTCGCGTTCCTTTCGGGCCTGATCCGGCACAGGCTGGAAGACGATTTCCCGGAATTCATCCAGAATCTCGCCCAGCTGCTGTTTCCGAATTTCCTGCGCCCCCTGCCGTGCATGACCGTCATGCAGTATGAACCGCGCATGCAGCTGGAAGAGGCCGTCACGCTGGCGGCGGGCACCGAATTCTCGTCGGCGCCGGTCGACGGCCAGCGCATCGTGTTCCGTTCCTCCTTCCCCGTCACCCTGGAGCCGATAGAGCGGGTGTCCGCCCAATGGGAGGGCGGCGGCGCCCGGGCGCGCGTGCTGCGCCTGCGCCTGCGCTACACGGGCGCCACGGCGGGTGCCTGGAAGAACGACAGCCTGCGGTTTTTTCTGGGCGGGGCCCATGCCGATGCCGCGCGCCTGTACCTGCTGCTGCTGCGCCATGTGCGCGAAATCCGTGTCGGGACCGAAGGCGGTCCGGTCACGGTGCTGCCGCCTTCCTGCATAGAGCCGGTGGGGCTGCGGCCCGACCTCAACCTGCTGCCCTGGCCGGTCAACGCGCATCCCGCCTGGCGCATTCTGCACGAGTACTTTTCCCTGCCCGAAAAGCTGCTGTTCATCGACATCAAGGGTTTCTCGCGCTGGCCCGAACGTGAGGCGGCAAGAGATTTCTCGGTGCAGTTCCTGTTCCATCACGTGCCCGACTGGGCGCCCGCCCTGGGCCCCGACAGCTTCGTGATGAACGCCACTCCGGCCGCCAACCTGGTTACGCTCGATGCGCACCCGATACGGGTGGACCACCGCCAGCCGGACTACCGGATCCAGCCGGTCTCGCGCACCGGCCGCCAGCTTGAGCAGATCTATTCCATCGATGAGGTCATGGCGCGCTCCGCAGACGGGCATGAGCGGGAGTTCCACTCCTTCTCGGCCTTCCGGGGCGACGACGGCGCCAGCTACAACCTGCGCATCCGGCCTTCGGCGCTCGATCGCGGCTACGATCATTACCTCAGCCTGCCCTACGCGCCTCAGGCCGACCCCCGCCCGCTCACGCTGTCGGCACGCCTGACCTGCACCCACGGTCATCTGCCCGAGAGCCTGCGGCTGGGCGACATCAGCGAACCCACCGACCGCTCGCCGGCCCGCATCGGCTTTCGGAACATCACGAGCGTGACCCCGTACAGCCCGCCGGTATTCGACAGTGCGCTGCTGTGGCGCGTGCTGTCGCACCTGAATGCCAATCATCTGTCGTTGGCCCACGACAACCAGCTGCAGGATCTGCTCTCGCTGTACCTGCCTTCCCGGCATACCGCCGGCCAGTACCATGCCGCCGCCCGGCGGGTGGTCGAATCGCTGGAACGCATCGAGGTCGAGCCGGCCCGGCGCATCGTGCGCGGCATGCCGGTGCAGGGCAGCGAGGTCGCCATCCACTGCCGGGGCGACCACTTCCCCGGCCAAGGCAGCATGTTCATGTTCGGTACCCTGCTCGACGAACTGCTCGCCGGCACCACCGCACTCAACACCTTCAGCGCCCTGACGCTGGTGGACACCGTCAACGGAGACACCCTGAAATGGCCCGCGAAGATCGGCCGGTACCGCTTGCTCTAGGCGACATCGCGCCCCTGCTCGACGAGGGGCACCGCTACGCCTTCTTCCAGGCCTTGCGCCTGCTGCGCTTGCGCCTGGGCGAAGACGCGTTTGCCGAGCGGGTGCGCGTGCGCCCGGCGCTGACCCTGTCGTTTCCCGAGAGCGACATGGAGGGCATCGACTACGAAGACGGCATGCTGCGCATCACCGCGAACTTCTTCGGCCTCTACGGCGTGACCTCGCCGCTGCCCACCTTCTATACCGAAGACCTGATCGACGAGCATCTGGCCGGCGTCTCGAACTCGCGCGATTTTCTCGATATCCTGCATGCCGCGCTGTATCCCATGCTGTTCAAGGCGTGGGAAAAGAACCGTATCTGGTTGGCGGTGGCCGAGCGCCGCGACGGCCGGCGCCTGAACCAGCTGATGGCCCTGCTGGGCCTGCATCGGGCCGACGGTGCCCAGCCCCTGCATGGGCTGCAAGGCCTGCTGCCCCATGCCGGCAACTTCAACCAGTACCCGCGCTCCGCCCTGGGCCTGCAGGCCATGGTGTCGGGCCTGCTCGATGGCGTGGCGGTGTCGGTCGAGCCCTGCGTGCCGCGCACCGAACCCATTCCCATGACCGCCCGCACCCGCTTGGGCGACCAGGCCTGCGAGCTGGGCGTCGACACGCTGCTGGGCAGCCGGATCACCGAATGCGCGGGCCAGGCCGATATCCACATCGGCCCCATGCCGGCCGGGCTGTTTCACCGCCTGCTGCCCGGGGGCGGGTTGTTTCCACGGGTGTCAAGGGCGATCGCCCACTACGTCGAGGCGCCGGTTCGGTGTGTGCTCGGCCTGCGGGTCGCGCCCGTCGACCGGCGTCCCGTGGCGCTGGGCGAGGGCTGGAACCGGCTGGGCCTCAATACGTGGCTGCCCGAAGCCGAGCCCGGCGCGGCCGATTCGCCCGGGCGCAGCTGCGACGAAATCTTCCTGCCGATCGACCTCGACCGGTCGCGTCAACACCTGAGGGCCACATTATGATGCTGGTAGAGCTGAAACCTCTTTTCGCACGCCTGAATCCTTATTGTTCCGCAGCGCTGGAAGGCGCCGCCGGCCTGACCCTGGCCCGCAACCACTACGAGATCGGGGTGGAGCACATGCTGCGCCGCCTGCTCGATGATACCGACAGCGACGCGGTACGCATTCTGGCGCATTTCGACATTGACGCCCTGCGCCTGGCGGCCCAGCTCGACGATATCCTGGCCCAACTCAAGAATGGCAACCCCGGCCGCCCCGTTTTTGCCGGCCTGCTCACCGAGTGGGTTCAGGAATCGTGGCTGACCGCCTCGATCACGCTGGGCGCGCGCCGCATCCGCAGTGGCGCCTTGCTGCTGGCCCTGATCGCCCGCCTGGGCTATTACGGCGCGGGTACGCAGTGGGTCGATACCCTGCGCGGCATTTCGCGTGAAACCCTTGCGCGGGAGTTCGATGACATCACGGCGGGTTCCCCCGAAGCCGAGCAGGCGGACACGGCGGCCGACGTACCCGCCGGCGCGCACCCGCCCTCGCGGGGCGAGGAGGCCATCGGTCGCTTCTGCGAAGACTTCACCACCAAGGCCGCGGCCGGCAAGATCGATCCCGTCTTCGGCCGCGACGCCGAAATCCGCCAGATGATCGATATCCTGGCGCGGCGCCGCAAGAACAATCCGATCTGCGTGGGCGAGCCGGGCGTGGGCAAGACCGCCGTGGTCGAGGGTCTGGCGCTGCGCATCATTCACGATGACGTGCCCGAGTTTCTGCGCGGCACGCGCCTGCTGGGGCTCGACCTCGGCCTGCTCGAGGCCGGCGCCAGCGTGAAAGGGGAGTTCGAGAAGCGCTTGCGAGGCGTCATCGACGAGATCAAGGCATCGGCCCAGCCCACCATACTGTTCATCGACGAGGCGCACATGCTGGTGGGCGCCGGTGGGCAGAGCGGCGGAGGCGATGCCGCCAACCTGTTGAAACCGGCCCTGGCCCGGGGCGAACTGCGCACCATTGCGGCCACCACCTGGTCGGAATACAAGAAATATTTCGAGAAGGATCCGGCCCTGGCGCGGCGTTTCCAACTGGTGAAGCTCGATGAGCCCGATGTCGCCACGGCGGTGCAGATTCTGCGCGGGCTGAAAGACCATTACGAAGCGGCTCATGGCGTCGTGGTGCGCGATGATGCCATCGTGGCCGCCGCCGAGCTGGCCGGGCGCTACATTACCGGCCGCCTGTTGCCCGACAAGGCCGTCGACCTGCTCGACACGGCTTCGGCACGGGTGCGCATCGGCATGGGCCTGAAGCCGGCCGAACTCGAACGGATGGAGCGGCAGCTTGCGGGACTGGAACGCGAGCGCGCCGCATTGCAGCGCGAACTGGGCTACAACCCCGGCGCCCATGGCGCAAGGCTGGCCGCCATTGCCACAGAAACCGCCGACCTTCAGGCGCGTTGCGGAGCCCTGCACGAACAGTGGCAAAGACAAAAGGAAGCGGCGGAAGCGGTGGTCGGCCTGCGCCTGCAGGTCGACGCCGCCCCCGACGATGCCGGCCTGCAGGCGCAGTTGCTGGCGGCGCGCGAAGCGCTGGCCGAACTGCAGGGCGAGGACCCGCTCATTTTCATCGAAGTCGATCCCGATGCGGTGGCACGGGTGGTGTCCGACTGGACGGGCGTGCCGCTGGGCAAGATGCAGCGCGATGCCGTTGGGGGCATTCTGGCGTTGGCCGACCAGATCAAGACCCGCATACGGGGCCAGGACCACGCGATCGACATGATCGCGGCCGCTGTGAAGGCGGCGCAATCCGGCCTGCGCGACCCGCGCCAGCCGATGGGCATCTTCCTGCTCGTGGGGCCCTCCGGCGTCGGCAAGACCGAAACGGCGCTGGCGGTGGCCGACCAGCTGTTCGGCGGCGAACAGGCGCTGGTGTCGGTGAACATGAGCGAGTTCCAGGAAAAGCACACGGTCAGCCGCCTGGTGGGTTCGCCGCCGGGCTACGTGGGCTATGGCGAAGGCGGGATCCTGACCGAGGCCGTGCGCAAGCGCCCGTATTCGGTCGTGCTGCTCGACGAAGTCGAGAAAGCGCATCCCGACGTGCTCAACCTGTTCTATCAGGTGTTCGACAAGGGCACCTTGTCCGACGGCGAGGGACGCATCATCGATTTCAGCAATACGGTGGTGTTCCTCACCAGCAACCTGGCGACCGACGAGATCCAGGCGCTGACCCGCGAAGAACGCCCCGATCCCGACACCGTCTCCCAGGCCATCCACCCTGTGTTGGCCCATTACTTCAAGCCCGCGCTGCTGGCGCGCATGATGGTGGTGCCCTACTACTCGCTGCCGCCGGCCCACCTCGCTGGCATCGTCGATCTCAAGCTCGGGCGCCTTGCGCAGCGGCTGGCCGCGGCAAACCGCATTGCGCTGCAGTATGTGCCGGAGGTATCGGGCACCATTGCCGTGCGCTGCACCGAGGTCGACAGCGGCGCCCGGAACATTGACTTCATTCTGGGCAAGAGCCTGACGCCCGCGCTCTCCGATGTGGTGCTGGGCGCGATGGCCGACGGGCGCAGCCTGACCGCGCTGACCGTTGCGGTGGGCGAAGACGGCGCATGGGACATCCGGGCCGAGTACGAAGAAGCAGAGGCCGGCGAGGATGACGAGGCGGCACTGCGGGAGGCCGCGTCATGAGTGAGAGTACCTTCGATTATGTTCTGCAGTGCGAGGCGCTGCGGGAGCAGGTGGCGGGGCGGGATATCCTGGTGACCCGATGGCGCGGCACGGAAGCCGTATCGCAGCTGTACCGGTTCGACATCACCGTGGCGGTGCGCGGCGCCAGGCTCGATCTGGAACCGCTGCTCGACAAGCCGGCCACCTTGCGGCTGCGCCACCCCGATGGCACCACAGGGCGCTGGCATGGCATCGTCACCCAGTGCGCCGAACATGGGCACGATGAAAACTACGACTACTACCAGCTCACGCTGGAACCCAGGCTGGCGCGGCTGCGGCTGCAGCAGTGGTCGGACGTCTATCTCGACAAGCCGTTCGACGAACTGATCGAGGATCTGCTCAAGGAAGCGCGGCTCACCGAGAAGTATTCCGGTGACGACGCCCCCTACGATTACCGCATCGTGGTGCCAGGCGCCGATCTCGTGCCCCTGCGCCGGCCCTTTACCTGCCAGTTCGAGGAAACCTGCCTGAATTTCCTGATGCGCAAGCTGGAGTTCTACGGCGTGTATTTCTGGTTCGAGCAGGGCGACGAGCGCGAGTCGCTGGTGTTCGGCAACGATGAAAGCCAGCAGCCGGCGCAGCCCCGCGAGGCCATTTATTACCCCAAGGGCGCCCTCGATCCCGACATCACGAATGTGGTGATCGAGCGCATGGACCGCCGCGCCAGCATGGCGCCGTCCAGCGTATCGCTGCGTGCGCTGAACGATCACGACAACACGGCCAGGAAGCTGCGTTTCGAGGCGGAGGTATCGGGCGTTCGCGCCCCGTGGGGCCAGGTTCAGTCGGTGGCCGATCATTTCTCGGTTCTGGAAGGCCGTGGCGACAGTGCGCAGGGCGCGGCCGGCGAGGCGCTGGCCAGGTGGCGCGCGCAGGAACTGGCCTGCCACACTCAGCGGGTACAGGGCGAAGCCAGCACCCCCGGCGTCTGCGCAGGCCGTTTCCTGGCCGTATCCGAGTACCACGTGCAGGCCAGGCCCTTGCAGTACTACGTCATCAGTGTTGAACACGAGGGCACGCAGACGCTCGATGTATCGCCCACCAGCGACGAGCCGCCATACCGGGCCCGCTTCGTCGCGCTGCCGCGCTGGCGCGACCCGCAGAATGAAGCCGACCCCGTGCAGTTCAGGCCGCCGCGCACGACTCCGGTGCCGCGTGCTTCGCGCCTGCTGACCGGCTTCGTCGACATTGAAGACGAAAAAAAGCCCAATCGCTATGCCAAGCCCGATGAGCACGGGCGCTACAAGGTGCGGCTGCCGTTCGTGAGGCGGCGTCACGAGGCCTACAAGAACTCGCCCTGGCTGCGCCAGAGCACGCCCTATGCGGCGGGCGCGGCGCAGAGCGACCTCAAGAAGGCCGGCCTGCATTTCCCCTTGCGCGAAGGCACCGAGGTGCTCATTGCCTTCCTCAACGAAGACCCCGATCTGCCGGTGATCGTGGGCAGTCTTCCCAATATCGAGGCCCCCAGCGTGGTGGCCGCGGCGAATGCCCGCGAACATGTGCTGCGCACCCCGGGCGGCAGCGGGCTCACGATCATGGACGGGGGCGCGGGCGCCGCGTCGGCGGAAGAAGGCTCCAGCAATACTATCGAAGACGAATCGCACATCAGCCTTTCCACCCCCATGACCAGCGCCAGCCTGACGCTGGGTACGGTGCCCCCGCCCCCGCCCGATAAAGACGGCAAGACGCCTCCGGCAAAGAACGGGTTCAAATTAACGAGCAACCTCAATGGCGAAGTTCATGCGGGCGAATTTCTGCTGATCGAAGTTCCCGGGCATTACAGGGTGGCGGCGGGCGGCACCGAACGCACGGCTCTCTCGAACTTTCTGGGTTCCTCGGTGTCGCTTGCTCCCGGCATAAAGGCTTCGCAAAGTGGTGGAATAGTGATCGAGAACTTCATGGGAGCCAAGTTCTCGTCGGCGGAGCAGGCGACCTTCGGCCTGACGGTCGGGTCGGCCACCGACGTATATGCCGGCCTCAAATTCGGCGCGACGTTCGCCGTTGGGGCCACGCTGGCGTGGAGCCTTTCCAAAGATGTGAATTTGAACGACAAGTGGTCTGTACACAAAAAATATAGATACCTGAGTCCCGAGGTCAAGCAAAAGATTGGCAAGAAGAGCAGTCTGAGCGTTTCGCAGGAGACGAAGGCGGTCGATTACTCGATCGAGACATTCACGACTTACTCTGTGAAGGGGCCCAATATCAAGCTGGCCAACCCTGCTGGTGTGGCCGAATTGCAGTTGGTTCTGGGTGAGGCGTCCCTGACGAGCCAACTCATAGCGCTGGTGGAAAGCATGCAGGTGAAGGTGTCGGGCCTGGAGAGCGTCGTCGTGCAAGCGCTAGGGGGGGCCAGCAAGCTTGAGCTTGGCACCACTGTGGAACTTTCATGCCAGACGTCGATGACGTTGCGCACCACAGCCGGCCCGGCGAGATTGCTCGGCGGCGTGGTCCAGATCGGCTGAGACTGAAGGTTCCCACATGCATATCCACAAACCCGACGACGTGCTGCTCATGCTGGGTCATGCCTGCCGTGCCGGCCAGCCCGTACTGACCGTCACGGTCGGTTATGTGTGCGGGCCCGACGGCGGCCGGGTGTCCGAGCAGGATGCCTGGCAAGGGCTGATGCCCTTGTTTCCCGATGAGCCCTTCGACCTGGGCGAGAAAAAGGCGGGCGGCGGGTTCGGCGTGGCGGGCGACGCCTGCGCGCCGGCGGGAACTCAGGTCGAGGGGCTGACGGTGCGCGCGGGGGTGGGCGAGCTGGAAGCGCGCGTGCTGGTGCAGGGCGACCGCCGTTGGAACCGCACGGCCGTGGGGTGGCAGGCCACCCGTGCCGAGCCGTTTGAGCGCATGTCCATCGGGCTGGCGCGCGCCTACGGCGGCCCTGACTGGCGCGACAACCCCTATGGCCGCGGGCATGTGCCGCACGATGTCTACGAAGGCGTACCCCTGCCCAATATTGAAGTTCCGAGTCAACCGGTGCTCAAGCCTACCGATACGCCCGCCACCGCCACTCTCGGGCCCCAGCCCATGGGCAGCGCTGGGCGCAACCGCTGGCTGGGCAGCGCCGACGACATGTGGGTACGCACCCGCCTGCCCTGGCTGCCCGACGATACCGACCCGCGCTGGTTCGATCGTTTTGCTCCGCAGCAATGCCAGGCGATGTACTGGCGCGGCGACGAACCCTGGTTTGCCGAGAACATGCACCCGCAGCATGGCGTGCTGCAGGGGCGCCTCCCCGGGCTGCGGCCACGCCTGTTGTTGCGCACCGTGGCCGACCCCGACCGCCATGTCGAGCTGGGGCTTGACCTCGACACCGTCTGGCTTATGCCGAACGACCGGCGGGTGGCGGTGCTGTACCGGGCACAGACCGCAGTGAAGCGCGAAGACGCAAAAGATATACGGGGGCTGGCGGTATTCACTGAAAGGCTGTCTGAGCCCGCGCAACCGCTTGGGCACTGGTCGGGGGTATGGCGCAAGGCGGTCGATGACAGTGAGGCCAGGGTTGCGGCGGCGGTGCCGGTTCCGCTCAGCCCCGAAGCCATGGCGCAAGTGGAAGCCGCCCGCTCCGAAGCCCAGGCCCAGGCCGATGCGTTCCAGGCCTCTCTGCGGCAGGACATCGACGAGGCGCTCAGCTCCGGCACAGCCGAAATGGAAGATCATCTACGCGACCAGGGCTTCGATGTCGAGGCCCTGAAGGCGCAAGGCGCCCAGGCTGACGATTTCGGTTTTTCCAGAACGCAGCCCTGGGACACGCCCGGCTTGCCGGGCGACGCCGAGGGCTACCGGGCGGCGCTGGAAGCCCATATCGACGGCGCGCTCAAGGCGGAAGAGGCCCAGGCCCGGGCCTACCTTGAGCAGCAGGGTTTCGATGTCGACGCCTTGCTGGCTCATGCCAAGGCCAATTCAACGTCCGAGTCCGACCTCGCGACCGTAGTGGAGGAGTCCCTGGCGTCGCTGGGGATTCCAGAGTCGGAGCGCCAGGCGTATCTTGAGACGTTTCAGAATTTCCAGAAAGAGATCGAGGAACTCGAAACAGGCCTGCCGGCCCGTTTTGAAGAGGCCGGGCAGGCGTCGGCCGCAATGTTGGCCACTCTGGAAACCGGGCGTTTCGCCGACCCCGCCGAACTGCCCACCGGGCCGCGCGCCCGTCTGACGCGCGACATGCTGCTCGAACGGGCGGGGCGGGGTGAGTCCGCCACCTGGACAGAACTCGAAGGCCTGGATCTGGCCGGTGTCAGCCTGGCCGGCATCGACCTGCGAGGCAGCGTGCTGCGCGAATGCGATTTGCGCGGCGCCGTGCTTCAGGGCGCCGACCTCACCGAAACCCTGTTCGACAACTGCCAGCTCGGCGAGGCCGATCTGAGCGGCGCCCGCCTGTTGCGGGCTCAGCTTGAATCGTGCACGTTGCGGGGCGCCCGGTTAGGGAAGGCTGATTTTTCAGAGGCCCGCATCGATCAATGCGTTTTTGACCAAGCAGGCCTGGACGCCACCTGCTGGAATGACGCCCTGGTATCGGAATCCGGCTTCGAGGCGGCCCTGTTCACGGGTGCGGCGGGGCAGCGTGCCCGGTTCACGCAATGTCGCCTGGCCGGTGCCGATGCGACGGAAAGCCGGTTCGAGCAAACCGAGTTCGCGCAGTGTCTGCTGGATGGCGCCCGCTTCAGCAGGGCCCGGCTGGCCGGTTCGACGCTCCTGGCTTGCCAGGCGGCTCATGCGCAGCTCGATCACGCGGCATTGCCGGGTCTGCGCACCCTGCTCGACACGCGGCTCGATCAGGCGAATCTGAGCGGCGCCGATCTGCAGGATGCCAGCCTGCAGAACACATCGCTGGCGCAGGCGGTGCTGCGCGAGGCGCGGCTCGATCGGGCGCTCGTGAAAGAATGCGATCTCACCGGCACCGATGCCTGGCGCATGGTGGCCCGCGAGGCGGATTTCACTGACAGCCACATCGCCCAGGCCAGCTGGCGCGGTGCGAACCTGATGCAGGCCACGCTCGGCTACACGAGGCTGTTCGATACCGACCTTACCGGGGCCAATTTTCATGCGGCCCAGACCCGTACCGCCACCGTGCAGGGGCTCACGCTCGACGGGGCGCTCATGACCCGCTGCCGGATACTCGAGGAGTACGGCCATGGCTGAGGCACGGTTCACGGCTCAGGAGCTGATCGATATCCTGCGCCGGGGGGGCCTGCTCGAGCCCGCGCTGCTGGCGGGTGCCGATCTCGGCGGCGCCGACCTTTCGGGTGTGCGCTTCGACCGCATGGATCTCGGTGGCACGCGCCTGAGCGGCGCGAAGCTGGAGGGTTGCGCGTTTACAGACTGCCGCT
>Ga0265293_10013455_pt1 | contig 10617 bp, 4 predicted proteins | sample Munlanlewell138R_FD_192505 | JGI IMG/M metagenome (GOLD analysis project Ga0265293, IMG submission 192505) | Leachate microbial communities from a municipal landfill in Southern Ontario, Canada - Leachate well 138R | ecosystem: Engineered > Solid waste > Landfill > Unclassified | place: Canada... | reverse complement strand
GAACGCCGCTGCGACGCTCGCAAACACCGCTATCGCAACCGCGATGGGCGGTGAAGCCTTCCGCGACCCCGCGAAGGAGACCTACTACTGTCAGCTCAAGTGCCACGACCCCTCGGGTGATGACTACTACATCACCTTCACCCGGAAGAGTGTCCGGGTCTCATCCTACCAGGATGACAGCATCCTTGACGTGATCGAGGACTGGGCCGACGCGATCACCGCACTGGACTGAACCGGAGGAGATCCTCCCCCGGTTTTTGAGGTGAAACTGTTTTCCGCATGTTCTGGAGCCGGCGGGTTCGCCCTATCCGGGCGACTGCCACATTGCAGACTTTCTGAGTTCCCCTTCATGCCCCTTTCCGCTCTGCAGGGGCGAAGATCTCGCCCCATCTGCTGATGAGGGTACATAGGTGCTGGTTCCACGGTCCACGTTCTGCAAGAGGTATGTACATCCCGGCGGCCGTAGGAAAATTGTGTCTCCTCAAGGGTCCGGATGCGGTGTCCCTATGTATCCACCTATTCGGGCGTGGGCGACCGTAGCTGTCATCAGTTCCCGTACGAGGGGCTTCGCGGCGTCACGGGTCACCAGGTCAACTGGGCACCGAGATGCACCGGGAGGTAATCTCCGGGCTCAAGGAGGGCGAAAAACCCGACCGGCCAGGAGAACTCGATGAGGATGTCGATGTCACTTGCTTCGGTCTGCTCGTTGCGAGCGACCGATCCAAAACCCTTTGCCTCTGGCCGGCGCAGATGAGAATAGCGCGCAGGACAGTATCCGATGAGAGAGAGATTTATTTTATTTTGGCAATCCTTAGATATGCTTTTGATCGAGGATTTTTGCATTGATGTGGCTTAGAAGAAGTGAGCCAGTGAGGATATAGATAGAATTGATTATGCATATAAAGTATTTACTAAATAAAGCAGTAAGCAGCCGGTAGTGGAAAATCATCAACACACTCCCGCCTATGTTACTTATCTCGATAGATCGTGCAAATTATGAATTTTATGGTGTCTGCTGCCCTGTTAACATCTAACAATCGACTGATTGTGTCAGATATAAATAGCAACGGTTAATTACCTCTCCTCAAACCAACCTATGTTGACTATTACTGGTGAGGTTTATGTATACATTGCGGGAGGTGTTTGACACACAGAGGATCCTGCCAAATAGGGACATCTTAAATGATATTATTACTGAGAATTCCTTTGCGGTAGGTTTTAATGCTGTCATAAATGGCGACAGAACAAGCGAAAACATCTATATCGACCCCAAAAAATTCTTTGCGCTCACACATATGACGAAAAATCTTCAGGGAATTATATCGCATGCTCTTTTACGTGTTTGGCGCGGAGAAGGGAGTCCTCTCCTTGTTCTTGATACGACGTTTGGGGGTGGAAAAACCCATACGCTTGTAGCTCTCTATCACCTCTTCAGGCATTCCTCAATTGCAGAACAAGACCCAGGAATCCAAAAAATTTTAGTTGGAAACGATCTCAGGTCGATCCCAGATGTCGCACTCGTGGCTATTGATGGACATAGCCTCTCGTCGGTACCACGTGAAGGAGAGGTGCGGACGATCTGGGGTGAGATCGCCCGCCAGCTTGGCAAGTATGAGATGATGGAGATCTACGATCAGAATCTGCGGCGCCCGGATTACAAAATCTTACAACAGCTCTTCCAGTCTGTAGGAAAACCGGTTATCATTCTCCTTGATGAACTGGTCAATTACCTGAAGGACGCACATGCAGAGGAAGAGACCGACGACGGCTCTCTCCTCACAGAGACAACAATTGCTTTTTTTCACACACTAACAGACGTCATCGCCAACAGCGAAAATACAATGCTTATTCTCACGCTCCCAGGAACTGAGGCGACTTATAGGAGGGAATCCGCTCTACTTGAGGGATATAAACGAACAATTCGCGAAATTGGTGGGCGGGAGGCAGCATTCACTGTCCCCATGGAGCGCTCTGAGATCTACGATATCGTTCGTAAGCGACTATTTGATGTGGTTGACAATTCGACTGCTTCCAGCGTCGCAGAAAAGGCCTTACAGTTCTATAGTGGTCATCCAGAGCATTTCTCCAATGATATCCTCTCGCTCGATTACAAAAAAAAGATGGTCAAATCATATCCGTTCCACCCTCACCTGATCGATCTGCTTTACGAGCGGATCGCAACAATACCCGACTTCCAGAAGACACGGAGCATACTCCGCATCTTGTCGCATGTCGTGAAGAACATATATCAGAACCTCGATGTAACTGGCGATGATTGGTTCATCACTCCCTCACTTGTGGATTTGAATGATCAGGCACTGCTTCAGGAATTTACCAGTAAGATCGCACGGAATGAATACCAGCATGTTATCAGTTCCGACATCGTGAATGATGAATTCTCTGCAAAGTCTCAGAGGTTGGACAAAAAACCTGCCTATGGGCAGATGATCCGTATTGCGACATCAATTTATCTATACAGCCTCATTGGGACAACCAAGGAGGCCAGCCTTGGGTGCTCACAGAATGAGCTGATTTTAGCCACCGCATCTGAGGGAATCGCTTATCCGAAAGATATCATCAACGATGCCCTTAGGCTTGAGAATACGCTATGGTATATCTACAATAAGACAGGGAAGTATTTCTTCTCGGTGGAGGTGAACTTAAATAAAGTCATCTCCGATGAGATGCTGGCGGTCGACGCACCGCAATATAGTCCTGAGATTAAGAGCCGCTTGAGGAAGATGCTTTCATCCAACTTTTTTGATGTTCGCATCTGGGACCACGATGTTCGCAATCCCTCCAAACCAACACTTGTGGTAACAGATCATGCGCGCGTGAAGACAGTGGAGCCAAGAGTCCCAGATGATGTGCGCTCTATCATCGAACGCGAGGGCGCATCGTTCCGAACAAAGAAAAACCTTATTTCTGTGCTTGTAGCTCACGAGGATCGCATTGAGCGGATGGTAGAAGCAGTCCGAAGGTACATGGCGATAAATAAGCTGAAAAGTGAGCAACGGACACGTGAAGACATAAAATCGTATGGAAACAAGATCGACGAGTTGTTCAAGGAAGCGGATGCAAACCTCAATCTTGCGATTGAACGGTGTTATTCCCTGATCTACTATCCGCGAGGCACCGAAGTAAGGTCTGTAATAGTTTCTAATGGATATGAGGGCGCTAAACGTTATCCAGACAAGATATATCTAGCATTAAAGAAAGCGAACAAGATTGTTGAAACGCTTCAACCATCATATATCGCTGATCGGGTTATCGGCAACCGGGACGAGATCCCCATCCGGGACATCTGGAACAGCTTCGAGGAGGCGCCGATGCATATGCTTCCTGCGAGCAAGCAAGTGGTTTTATCTGCTGTTTTGGATGGCGTCGATCAGAAGATGTTTGCCCTCTATGCAGGAGGTATAGGCGATCTTCAGTTGATCACCTCGGAGAACTACAAACAAATCGGCGAACAATTTTTTTACGGCAACATCCCTTCCGGCGGCCCGAAAGATGGTCACTATCTGCTGACACGGGATCGCGCACAGGACATTAGAGAACAGCTGGAAGAACTGGCAGGGATAGGCAGGGTTCACGATGATGACGATAGCGAAGGAGATGTGGGGAAGAAATCGAGGGCAAAACAGCTCCTCCTCACCAAAGCAGTAACATTAGAAGATCCTGCCCTTTTCGTCGACTACCAGAACTGGAAAGTCAAGGATCTCTCGTTTGGTTTCTCCAATGCTCGCCTGTTTTACCCGATCCGCGAGTTATTCTCTACTCTCTTGCTTGGCATAACCGGTGTAGCGTTCTCGGTTGAGGTACAGAGCAGGTTGATGAATCTCTCGATTCAGGAGACGACTGTCGCTGATATGAATGAACTGCTCAGTGCGATCGAAAAGGTAACGGGGATGTTTGCTGAAGATCTCTCGGTTTCTCTAACCATGACTTACGGGGAACTGCAAGAAGTAGACGAAGATTTTGCTGATTCAATGGGTGGACTAGCGACTATCCAGGATGAACTCTCGATCTGTGCTCACCTTGAGAAAGCGGGCGGCGGACCAGTGCGATACGGGTACTGATAGGAGAGAAATGTATGAAAGTTCGCAACTATCTCGCCCGCGAGCGTATTCACTATAGCATCGCCCTCAAGCAGAACGGAAACAAATCTGTCCAACTCTGGGAACATATCGATGGTATGCAACGAGAGTTTAACGCAATGCTCGCAGTGGTCTATTCCTGGCGGGCGGAGATGATACAAATTTTTCTTGACCGTCTCATTGTTTCATATCGCGAAGATCTAGGGAAAAGTCTCTATTCGATACGGACAACGCAGGATACGAGAGATGAACTCTCCTATAGTGATGGGGTTCAGTGGCAGAACGAGTATCGCATCCCTGAAGAGGTGGCGATGAAGGTGCTCGTCGCGATGAAACTCTGCTCCAGCATGGAACAGCGCCCGCGGATCGAGGAAGCATTGGAGATTGCGCATGCGCTCTCCGATGAAGAGATATCGTTTTGGGCATGGAAGACGCTGTCGCTGAAGACTGCCGCCTTGAATGGGTTCAAGGCGATGTATCTGTAGGAGATATCGAGATGAAAGAGAAGAGGACATTAATTGAGACGTTTTTGCCAGTGGATGAGATTTCAGCGGAGGCGAAGAAGGAAAAACTTGGAACTGCGAAGCCAAGGACATTTGAATTGCATTATTGGTGGACAAGAAAGCCGCTTATCACTGCTCGGGCGGCAGTTCTTGGAGCTCTATTACCATCAGACTTCGACATTCAAGAATTTAAGAAGTTACTTGGTTTGGGCCGTGAGAAACGAGCACACAATTACGACATTCCCCTTGAACGCCTCGGGCAGCTAGAAGATATTTATAGGCAGGTTTGGGGTGAGAGTCCTATCGTTCTTGACCCTTTTGCTGGTGGGGGCTCCATCCCGTTTGAAGCACTACGAGTTGGAGTGAATGCGATTGCAAATGATTACAATCCTGTTGCAAACCTCATTTTAAAGGCAACGTTAGAATACCCAAAAACATACGGAAGAAATCTCCTTAGAGATGTAGAAGATGGGATTGACTGGGTGTTAAGTGAAACAAAGAATGAGGTTGCACAATACTATCCAAAGCATAACAATAAGGACGTCGCTGCATATATGTGGGCATGGGTAGTTAGGTGCCCGAAATGCGGTTTCCAAAATCCTCTTTTGGGCCAATGGTGGCTATGTAGAAAAGACAACAAAAAAAAGCATTTAGACTATGAGATCCCACAAGCAGAAGATACTACACTCTCTATAACGATTAAAGAAGGGGATCAAGTGCCCCAACCAAATTGTACACGTGGTAAGGGCAAGTGCTTAAAGTGCAATGCAACCATTTCACAAAAGAATGTTCAAGAGTATATAAAAAATCATAAAGAAGAGAGGTTGCTTGCCGTAGTGTTGATTGGGGAAAAAGGAAAAGAATACGATATTGCTTCAGAAAGTGATCTTCAAGCATATGATAAGGCCAGAAAAATCGTTTTGGACAACTGGAATAGGTGGGTCGCTGAAAATAACTTGCCCACAGATGAAATTCCTGAAGATAAGAGAGGTTCTCTTTCCGCCAAAGCATATTTGGAAGATTGGCAAAATGTCTTGAATTTCCGCCAAAAACTATTATTCGTTACTTTATCTAAAAACATAAAAAAATACCACCACATGATTTATGAGAAATATGATAAACATTATGCTGATGCGATTGCGATATATCTATCTCTCATTTTAGGAAAACATATTGATCGAAACTGTCGTTCAACCTCACTCGATAGAACCTATGAGGTGATTTCTCATGCACTCGCTGTCCGTGGTATAGCGATGTCTTGGGATCACGCTGAGGTTAATCCATTCATCAAAGGATCGGGAAGTCTAATTGGCGTTAAGAAGTCGATTTTAGATGCATTAAAATATTCGATAACAAAACTAGAATCTCGTGGCATAATTGAGCAAATCTATAATGAATCTGCTACGATGCTGGACACTAAAGTCAACATTATTGTTTCAGATCCTCCGTATTTTGATGATGTTCGTTATGCAGAGTTTAGTGAATTCTTTTTTTCCTGGGAAAAAATTGCCTTATATAATGTCTGCGAAACTAGAGAGATTCCAAAAACAGAAGAAATGTCTGTTGGTGGTTGGGGTCGAACACCAGAATATTTTTCGAAACTCTTTACGCTCGCCAGTAAAAAGATGCACAGTAATTTAAAAGAGGGTGGGTTATTAGTGCTTTTTTTTGCGCACTCTTCAATAGATGCGTGGGATTTTGTTGTGAAATCTTTGCAAAAGGCAGGATTCCGTATTACAGCTACATGGCCCGTACATACAGAAAGCACAACCAACCCTCTTGCTCGTGGTAATGCCTCCATCATGTCCTCGATCATCATCGTCGCCCGTAAACGAAAAGAGGACAGATCTGGCTACATTGAAGAAATCCAGGAAGATCTTCAAGCTTATATTGAAGAGCGCCTCGAAGAATTCTGGAACTATGGTCTCAGGGGCGCAGATCTTACTGTCGCCTCAATGGGAGCGACACTTGATGTGATCACGCAGTACTCAGAGATAAAGAGCTACACAGGAGAAATGAAAATCGCAGATGTTTTGAAACTCGTGCAGACTAATGCCGCTCATTATGTGCTCAATCGGTACATGGACAATGTTAACAACCTCGATACACCTACCGCCTTCTATCTCTATACTCGTCTTTCGAGTCTTGATGGCATGCCGTTTGATACGGCAAACCTGATTGCAAAGAGCATGGATATCGACCTCAAAGCCCTCGATAATGAGGGACTTGTCGAACTTAAGACAACCGGCAAAGCAAAGGGTGTGAAATTGAGAAATTACCAGGATCGGGAGATAGCTATCAGTCAGACATTCCCCATGACCTCTCTTATCAATGCCATTCACTACATGATGGCTGCTTATGCCAAAGGTGGTTACGCTGAGGTAGAAACTGCCCTTTCCTCAATCCCATATGGCAGAAACGAGCTGAAAGATATCCTTGAGGCATTTCAATCCTTACCGTCTGGCGACCTTGAACGAAAGACTGCACAACGCATTTTAGAGCGAATTGGGGCCTATTTCCCGAGGAGAGGACAACAAGCGCTCGATCAATTCTAAACGGAGATCACTATGACAATCACTCCCGAACTCATCAAGGCACGCATCGCAGAACAACGATTCGATTCAGTCTGGAACCTCAAGCTCAACACTGACGCGTATCGCATCGCTCTCCGGTATCTTTTTGACCCGATCTCGGTGGTTGCCATCGGTAAGATCGATCCGCTCCCTCATCAAGTGGAAGCGTTTGTCAAGATGATGACGATGCTCAGACCGGCAACCGGCATCGATGAACGCATCCGCATACTCCTTGCTGATGATGTCGGTCTTGGCAAAACCATCATGATCGGTCTCGTCATGAAGGAACTGATTCTCCGGAAGAAAGCTAGCCGCATTCTGATCATCTGTCCATCCGGCCTTCAGATCCAATGGCAAGAAGAGATGAAAGAGAAGTTCAATGAAGATTTCACCATCATCAAAGGAAAAATCGAGGGCAACCCCTTTGAGGAGTATACGCGAGTTATCACTTCCGTTGATATCGGTCGAAATGTAGAAAAAACTCAACTCCTTCTAAAATGTGATTGGGATATTGTCATCTTTGATGAAGCACACCGTCTCAAGCCGGGAAGTCTCCGATATGAGGCCGTTGCTCAGCCAATTGCTGAACAAACCCGTCATCTGATACTTGCATCAGCTACTCCACACGACGGGAAAGTAGAGAACTTCCTGACTCTTGTGCAATTGATAGACAAAGAGGTTGAGGTGAATATCGAGAGCGGAGACCTGCGCAACTACCTCGAACCAAAGATGATTCGACGACTCAAAGAGGAGGTAGTCGACTTCCGTGGGAAGAAGATCTTCCCAAGCAGGGATGCTCCACAGACCGTTCAGATCGACTACACCCCTGAAGAACGTGAGTTCTACGATCTGGTCGAGGATTATGTTCGCCGGTTCTACAAAGGCGCTGAAGATGTCGGGAACTACAACGTAATGCTGGCGCTCTATATCCTCCACCGCCGAGTAAGTTCATCGCTTAAAGCGGGCGTTATTTCTCTTGAAAAACGACGAGTTCGTCTCCTTGAGCCATATCTCGATATTGATTCGAATGCTGCGCGGGACTATTACTCCTCGTCAGATGAGGGTGACGATCAGCGTTGCGAGGAGATCGAAGAGGCGATCCTTGGGGCTACTGCTAGTATCACCCAGGAAGAGATCCGTGAGGAGATTCAGTATCTTGAATCCCTCATTGCGATGGGAAGAAGACTTGTTGCTGAGGATAAAGATCAGAAGTGTGGAAAATTACTCGCCCTCATCCGTGACCTCAGAGAGCGGCGCCCGAATGATAAGATCATCATCTTCACTGAATTTAGGGATACACTCAGCTTTCTTGAACGAAAGATAACAGAGGAGAGTCTCCTCGTCGCAAAAATCATGGGTGGAATGAGCCCAGAGGAGAAGCAACAACAAGCACTATACCTTGAGAGTCATGCTGACATCCTTCTTGGGACCGAGGCTGCTGGCGAGGGATTGAACCTCCAGTTTGCCAATATCGTCATCAATTATGAACTCCCCTGGAACCCGAACCGTCTCGAACAGCGGGTTGGTCGGGTCTACCGCTATGGTCAGAAGAAGCGTGTTTACATCTATAACTTCAAGACAGCTTTCCCAATCGATGATGCAGTGCTCTCAAAGATACTGGAGAAGATGGAGCATATCCGAGCAATCTTTCAGGATAGAGCTATTGATGTCATCGGTTCGATGATCTCGGAAAAAGATATGCTTGAGATCTTCCGTATATCCCGGATGGATTCATCTGCTGTGGAAAAAGTTGAGCAGTTCTTCAGTGACAAACTTGAGATCTTCAAAGATATCGACAAATTTTTGATCCGGCAACAGTTCAACCTGGTAAATGTCAAGCAGATGACCGAGGATATCACTCGATGCATCAACCATTTTGATGTTGAGCGGTTTTTCCTCACCTATGCCGAATCAGTATCTGATGTGCAAGTCATGCCAACAGGCAATGGGAGGTATTCAATACATATGCTGCCTCGCGCCCCCCGAAGCACCGCTAACTGTATGGAGTGGTCTGGTGAAGCCTACCATGAGACACATGTTGAGGGGGTCTTTGATCCCAATAATAGGGGCATCCACATCTCTCTAGGCCATTCTCTCATGAAAGCAGCCCTTGATGATAGTCTATCGAAAACCCCGCTCTCCTGTATTGCATATCTCCAAAGCGGTGTTTTGCTAACCTATATCATTAGGTTCTATAATGGGCATGGCGTAGAGATTTATGCGGAACCAGCGCTGGTTCTAAAAACTAAAGATAGTACTGAGATTCTCGATCCACTCACAATCTGGAATCTGAGTGGATACAAGGGAAACCTGGACGTTCATGAAGAGGAGTGTGTTACCCTTCTCACTGATGCATTCGACGAGGCTGATCTAGCACTAGAGAACCGGATCTCTTCGATTGAGCTATTCGTCCGGAGAAAGCACCAAAAAGATCTTGAGATGGAGTATTTTTTCGCTCGATCTGAATTTGATTGGAAAATCAGACAAGAACAGAGGAAGAAAACAGCATTTCATGAAAAAGGTATGAGTTGGCTCATTGAGAGCTGCGAAGAAAAGATCAGGGAATATCGGAGAAAACATAGAGCATTAAAGAATCACATTAAGGAAGCGAAACAGATTCAGTGGGAGATCTGCGGACCTGTAAATGTAGCTCTACTAGTTCCTCTGAATGATCCAGAATTTAAGAACAGTCGATCGTTTGAGGAACAGATAGCATACGAGGAGCGGAAAAGAGAGATTGAACTTGCAGGGATGCGAGCAGTAATACAGTACGAACTGGGTCATGGGAGGAAACCGGTTGATGTGTCTACTGAAACCGTCCGAGGATACGACATTTTATCTGAATCACAGACAGAAAGGAGGCTTATTGAGGTTAAATCTTTTGCTACAACAGGGCCAATTGAGATTTCATCGAATGAGTGGCGCACCGCCATGCAGGAGCGAGAGAATTATTATCTCTATGTTGTAGAGCAGACAAATACCACCCCTCTGGTTACAGTAATTCAGGATCCTTACATAAACCTTGACGGTTACGTTACGCAGAAGCGAATTGAAGATTTCAAGGTAGTATTGCCATCGCTTTACACAGATATCGTAGTCGAGGATCGTTCATTGGTCTACATTGACGAAAAGCCTCTATGACGCAGAGTTTCACGACTACCACAACAACCACCAGAGACCTCCTCTACCCTGCTGAATGGCAGTCCAGTTTTTCATCATAGTCGTATTGATACGCATTGCAAGTCCGGCCTGGCACATTCACTTATCTACCTGCTGTGGTACCGTCTATTTGCGGTCGCGGTTAGTGCCACCCTGGTTTCAGCTCCCTCAGCCCCTTCACTGGTGTGGTCATGCTCCGCCCCCCAAACCGCCAGATCGCACCGGGGATATCCACACATCACACCCGCCGGCCGCCACACCGATCCTTTTTCATACCAGCAACGT
>Ga0265293_10013453_pt1 | contig 10618 bp, 8 predicted proteins | sample Munlanlewell138R_FD_192505 | JGI IMG/M metagenome (GOLD analysis project Ga0265293, IMG submission 192505) | Leachate microbial communities from a municipal landfill in Southern Ontario, Canada - Leachate well 138R | ecosystem: Engineered > Solid waste > Landfill > Unclassified | place: Canada... | reverse complement strand
TGAGGAGTAAAACCGAATTAGCACGAGGCTAATTTGAAGAAAATTATTAAACCGGTGCTTCAGTATATGATCTGGAGGACACAAAATTTAAAAAAATGTCAGAAACAGTAAATGCAAAAGACGAATTAATCTTAGAACTCAAGAAAAAGAAAAGGCCAAAATTTAAGGCTGGATCAGAGTTAGCAAGTTCAGTAAACCGAATGGTTGTTGATTGGGATAATGAATTCGATGAAGATGAAAATTTAGAAACCCTTTCGATCTCAATTCACTTGACTTCAGAGCCGGGTGAAGACTAAATAGAATTATTTAGAAAATTAAGCCACCAAGCAACTTTGCCTGGTGGCTTTTTTAATTTCAATAAAATAAATATGGAAAATTCAGATGATAACACAACACTAATAGGAACCTTATCAGGAACCATTTTGAGTATTATAGCCACTTTTGATTTACAAGATATTGTAAAGACTATTATTCTTGCTGCAGTTGGGGCTACGGTTAGTTTTTTGGTGAGTAGGGGGTTGAAGTGGGTTTGGGGGAAGTGGAGGGAATAGGTGAAAGTTTGACGAAAGTTTATATATTGTAGCAGAATTAACACCACCAAAATGGTATACAAAGCTAACAAACAGTTGTTGAATTTGTAGTCTGATGGTTGGGGTATTATAAGTTATGCGGCACTTTAAAGAAACTACATAGACAGATGAAAACATTTCTTTCAGACATATTTCCTCAAATTCAAAGGTATAGTGAGAAACTCGATAATTTAACGTTGTTGACAAACCAACATTGGGTTTCCATTGACGGTTTATTATCAAACAAGACTGTTTATATTTTCAGGTCCAACAATGAATTGTTAGTGTCAACTAATGGAAAAGTGGAAAAAGCGAAATGGGAATATTTGGGAAATAAATCATTATTGATAGACAAAAAGACAGACAGTTACTTATTCAAACACGGTTTTTTTGACGAGAATATTTTAGCTTTAAAAGTAGACAGTAGCGAAGAATATGCCGTGTTTGTTAATGAGAATAAATATGATGGCGAACTTAATTCTATTGAAAGGGTTTTTGATTTCCTAAAACGCAAATACCTTGAACCTTCTATTAAATCAACTATTGAAAATACAACTGGACAAGTAATTAATCCTGTTCAAAATAAAATTAAACCATTTGGCGTATTCAAAACTGACAAAGGTGATATTAAAGTAGAATTAAATTTTGAAGGAGCAATTCCCGCAATGAACAATAAGGTATTCAAAAATGATGCACAGGCCAAGGATGGAAAATATAAGTTAGGGTTTATGAATTATATAGTTATTAGAAATGGGATAATTGTTGACTTGACCTCATTTTAAAAAACAGATTTGATATGACCGAAGAAAAGCGACCGCATAACAGCACCTACCCAAAAGGCGGGGTTTCGTGTTCCAAAGACAGTTTTGTGATTAATCAAACATTAGTTTTTCAAATCAAGTTTTGTGGTAAAGGTCCCGCCCTTCGGGTAGCTGCAGAAACGCTAGCGGTAAGCTGAAAAAAAATGACATATTACAAAACATCACATCAAGTCAATTACGGTAAGAGAATAATACCTCTTAAGATGATTGCACATATGTCATTTGATGACTGGGAAGAATTTATTGAAGAATGGATTGAAATAAAAAAAAATGAATATATAGAAGCTGAAAGGTTTGGAGGTGCAGGCGACAAAGGAAGAGACGTGGTTGGATATGTTTCTGACAAGCACAAAGCCAACTATATTTGGGATTGTTATCAATGCAAACATTACGATACTGCATTAACTCCAACTCAAGTATATAAAGAATTTGGTAAAATTTTATATCACACTTTTCAAAAAGAATATCCCAAACCTAGAAAATTCTATTTCGTTTCGCCTAAAGGTTGCGGAACTTCCCTCTCGAAACTATTGCAGAATCCCAGCGAATTAAAGGAATCTATCAAAAAAAATTGGGTAAGGTATTGTGAAAATGATATATCTAGAAAACAAATTAAATTAGAAGGGGAATTACTTAAATGGGTAAACAATTTTGATTTTTCAATTTTTGAAAAAATTCACACCAAAAACATTTTAAAAGAACATATTAATCATCCAAATCATCTGATAAGGTTTGGTGGAGGATTACCAGAACGTGAGAAATTAGATAAAAGCACAATTCCCAGCTCGATTCAAAATTCTGAAACGACATATGTAAATCAATTACTATCTGCATATGCTTCTGAAAGCAATGAAGATTATAAAAAGGTAGAAGAACTAGGATCAAAAGAGCATTATAAAAATCATTTTAATAGGGCAAGGATTAGCTTTCATCACGCAGAACAATTAAGAAATTTCTCTAGAGATAGCTTACCTGTTGACACTTTTGAAGATTTTCAAAACGAAATATTAGTTGGTATTATTGATATTGTTGAAGATGAGCACTCTAACAGTTTTATAAAAGTAAAAGAAGCAGAAAAGGAAGCACGTAAAATTGTAATCTCTTCAAATCCTTTAAAAGATGTAAGTATTGTTAATGACCGAAGCGGAGTATGTCATCAATTAGTTAATGATAAAAAAATTAAATGGATATAATGGAAAGTAGTAAAAACATAAATCCATTCAATAATAGTGTTGAAGCTGGTCTTAGAATCTTAACTATATTGAATGAAGCATTTCCAAAATCATTTGATTTACAAAACCTTGTTTATCTAGATTATCTAACTATTCATTCGGCAGATATTGATAAAACAGCGAAAAGCCTTCATCCTGCGGTACCATATCGGTCAGGTGAAATAATGGTTAGAGGTTCAATTATTGAGAAAGGACTCAACCTTTTTGTATCAAAGAATTTAATCGAAAAACAATATAATATCAATGGCATAGAGTATAAGGCAACAGAGAATGCAATGCCATTTCTCGAGTCACTTGAAGAAATATATTCAATTGAACTTCTAAATAGAGCAAAATGGGCTATTGATAAATTTTCAAAGCATACTAAACAAGAACTAAAAAACATTATGACTCCAAAATTATCAGAAATAGACAATGAGTTTAATATTGAAATTTTACAATAATGAAAACAGGGTTTATTTTAAAAGAGTTAAGACTAACAGGGGATTCTGTTGAAAAAGCAAGTATAGTTTTTCAAAAAGGTGTTAACATCATTACTGGTCCTTCCAATGTAGGTAAAACTTTTATATTTCAATGCTTAAACTATATGTTTGGCGGTTCAAAACCTCCAAAACCTATTAAACAAGTAAAATCTTATGATTTTATATATCTAGAAATTATAGATTCTCAAAATGGCCATTTTACTTTATTAAGTGATTTAAAAGGTGGGAATTTTAAACTCTACAATTCAAGTGTTGATAACATTAAAGAGTCCGAAGAATTTGAAATTCTTGATAGAAAACACAATCCATCTAGCGAGAAAACTGTTTCTGCTTTTTTCTTAAAATTAAATAATTTAACTGGTAAAAAAATCAGAACGAATCAAAAAGGTAAAACTAGACAAATTTCATATCGAGATATTGTAAAATTCTCTATGGTTAATGAAACTCAAATATCAACTGAGGATTCTTTAATAGTTAGTCATTATACTAAAGTAACGGAAGAGTCTAATGTTTTGAAATTAATTGCAACAGGCAGAGATGATAGTACCGTTATTGAATCTCTATCTCAAAACCAACTAGCAAATAGAAAAGGTAAATTAGAAATACTTAAAGAATTTATAATTGAAAATGAAAAAGAACTTAAAACCTATAAAGTTGAACCCTCTTTAATTCTCGCAGAAACTAATTCTGTAATAGAAAAATTAAGTGAGAAACACTCTAGCCTCCAAAATAAATATAACGAAATAGAGAGCAAAAGAATGGAAGCCTTAGAAGTACTTTACCTAAGGCAATCAAGAAGGAGAGTAATTAAAGAATTGTATAAAAGAACAGCCCTTTTAAAGGCACATTATCATTCAGATGTTGCCCGTTTAAAATCAACAATAGAAACAAGTGTATTATTAAACGAAGATAACCACTCTGCAAACGGTAATTGTCCACTTTGTAATGGAGTAATTAAGCAAGAATGTTCAATTGCTGACATTAAGAAAATAATTGATTCTTGTAGCACAGAAATACAGAAAATTGAAACATTACTTCAAGAACTAATCGAATCAGAAAAAGTTCTTAAGGAAGAATTTAATGATATCTCCAAGGCTGTTTTAAGTTTAGAAAAAAACATAGACGAATATACTTTAGAACTAGATAAAGGTGTTGGGTTAGAAATGGGCTTTATCATTGAACAAATTAATCTAGAAAATGAAAAGAAAAGTATTGTTCTTGGAACATTGTATAAATTTGAACAATTAGAGAAATTTAAAAAAGAAAAAGAAAAATTAGAAAATTCAATACCTAGTTCCAGTTCTAAAGAATCTTTTGAACATATCACAACAGCATCATTAACACCACTTTCAAAAGCCGTAAAATCCGTACTTGAAGGCTATAATTATCCGAACTTAACAGATGTTAGTTATAGTGAGGAACAAAATGATTTTGTAATATCTGGAGAGAATAGAAATCTATCTGGTAAAGGTTATCGAGCAATTATTTATTCCGCATTTATTGTGGCTTTACAAGAGTTAGTATCTCAAAAAGACTATTCAATAGGTGTACCTATTTTGGACTCTCCGTTAGTCACATATCGTAAACCTGAAAATGAAGGAGAGATTACAATAAGTGATGATTTAGCAATGGATTTTTATAGATATGTAACCTCTAAAAATGAATTAGACCAGATAATAATAATTGAGAACGAGGAACCACCAATTGATATAATAGATAAAATAAATCATATTAAGTATAGTAGAAAGAATGGATTTATACCTCAGAAATAAAAGGCTACCACTAATAATGTATATGAAAAATAGGCGAAACAGTAATAAATTCAAGGCTTTTGGCTCTTATCAAATTTTGTGCTTATCAGAAAGTTTTATGCTTCGAGATCGCCTACTTTTCATATACTAACCGTAATAGGCAATCGCACAGCTTAAGTAGATAGAACATAATTATTGCGAATAAAACTAAATAACCAAATATGGCAGAGCAAGACTTTGAATCAATAATTGAAGAGTTAAAAAAGCAACTTGATTCCAGTAGACAAAATTGGCTTTTTGGAGCTGGTATTAGCTACAAATCAAATATCCCATTAATGTATCCATTAACGGATCGAGTAAAAAATATAGTTGTTGCCTCCAAGAATAGTAAGGATATTGAAATATATAAACTCCTAACTACTGAATTGCAGGAAAATTCACATATTGAACATTACTTAAGTCATATTGGAGATTTAATTGCTTTAGCAAATAGAGCGAAAACACAATCTGCAGCTTTAGGAACTAAACTCTTTACAAAGGATGAACTTTTAAATCTGCATGGAACAATAATTTCAGCCATTGGTGAAACTGTTCGGTATGGCTATTCAAATGATGGACCTGAAATAATTGGTGATTTTTCTAATCCAATTGTTGAAATTGAGCATCATATCAAATTTGTTCAAGCCATTTATTCTAATCGTTCTAATTTATTATCTAGGTCAAAGCTCACATTCTTTTCAACTAATTATGACACATTATTAGAGGATGCCTTAGGTTTAGAAAAATTCACTGTTGTTGATGGTTTCTCAGGTGGTGCAATCGCTTATTGGAATCCTGAGTTTGAATTTCAAGATGCTCACGACTTGCCTAATAAATGTTTACTCTATAAACTACATGGATCGATAGATTGGCACAGGGATGAAAAGAAAGGATTGGTAAGAACAAGATACGGTACGAAATATTTAGCAAATAAATCTGAAATAATGATTTACCCTCAGGCTACAAAATATGTAGAAACCCAAAAAGATCCTTTTTCATATTTGTTTAATGGCTTTAGGAACTCTTTAAATTTCCCTGAAGACAATGTTTTAATTACTTGTGGTTATAGCTTCGGAGATGATCATATAAATGCCGAAATCGAAGCTGCATTATCGACAAGACATAACAGAACTACTTTAATAGCTTTCGCACAAGAAAACCCTGAAGGCGCTATAAAAATTAACAAAACACTAGATTTATGGCTAACAGATAAACAATTTGGAAATAGAGTTTATGTTGCTGGCCAAAAAGGTATCTATTACAATTCTATTTCACCGATTCAACCCGAAAATAAGAAGGATTTATTTTGGTGGACATTTGAAGGTTTAACTAATTTTATTTTAACTGGTGATCATGAATAAAGAACTATTTGTTACACTCCCTTCTTTGAGAATCGGTAAAATTATCGAAGTAAGTGGAAATCAAATTAGAATTGAACTCGATATTAGAATAACAGAACTAACAAGGTCAGTTTATGGTCAGATTTATTCTGTTGGTCAAATCGGTAGTATTATTAAAATACATTTTGGTAGAAAAATATTATTCGCGTATGTTAGAATGCTAAGGATGCAGTCTGATATTCTTGCGGAAGAAGGTAAGACTACAATTTTACCTGGAGATGACAAAAGGATACTAGAAGCAGATTTATTTGGACAAGGTATTTGGAGTTCCAAAAAAGAGGAACTTTCATTTGTCAGAGGAGTAGAAACATATCCGCTTCCTTTACAAGATGCATTTCTTTGCCTTAATGATGAACTCGAAAGCATTTATCGTGCGGCAGAGGACATAAAGGAAATTGGTAATAACCCAATGGTTCCAATTGGTAATTATGTTGGAGGCAATAATGCCGTTTGCCGAGCAAATATTGATAAATTATTTGGTCATCATTGTGCAATATTAGGCTCTACAGGTTCTGGGAAATCAGGAACGGTAGCATCTATTCTCCACTCAGTTTTAGCACATCAAACAAATGATAAAACCATTTCACCTAAGATTGTAATTATCGATCCACATGGAGAATATTCAAAGGCATTTGGAGGTAAGTCGACTGTCTACAATGCCTACAGCGAAGCTTCTGCAAGTGGTACGGGTATAGAGCAATTAAAATTGCCCTATTGGTTAATGTCAAGTGATGAATTTAAATCATTGATTATTGGTAAAACTGAATTTGAAGCCACGTCTCAAACAAACATGATTTATCAGGCAGTAACATATGCGAGGTTATTAAGCGCTGGTTTAATTGAAAATGTAGGAGATGATCCTTTAGGAGGTATGAACTCTGAAATCCCTGTTACAGGTAAAACTGAGGATGATATTTTAAACTTTGACAGAGATAAACCAACTCCATTTCTACTTTCTGAATTTATTAAACACCTTGACAAAGTACAAGGAAGAAAAGTTGGTAAAAATGACAATTTAACACCAAGTGATAAAAACAGACAATCTATTGAATCCATACTTAAAAAGTTAAAGGTATTACGTTCTAATCCTCAATTGTCGTTTTTAATGAAGGAATATAGTTCAACTTCACCAACTCTTCAAACTGTACTTCAACAATTTGTAGGTGAGCAAGAAGATAAAAACTTGAGAATTATTGATATCTCAGGATTACCTAATGAAGTTGCTGGACCATTAACGGCTCTTGTCGCAAGGCTCTTATTTCAATACAAATTATGGCAAACTAGAGAGGAAAGGGAGAGAGATCCTGTTTTATTTATTTGCGAGGAGGCTCACAGATATGTACCAAATCATGGTGAAGCTCAATATAAAGAAGCTCAAGAAGCCGTAAGACGGATAGCCAAAGAGGGTAGGAAATATGGTGTTGGACTAATGTTAATTTCACAAAGACCTTCTGATGTTGAAGCAACCGTTTTGTCGCAATGTAATTCATGGATTATTCTTCGCCTAACGAATTCAAGTGACCAAGCACACGTTGCGAAATTCTTACCAGATAGTTTAATTGGTTTGACAAAAATGTTACCTTCTCTTACTAGACGTGAAGCAATTTTTGTTGGAGAAGCCGCTGCACTGCCAAGTCGTATTAGAATTAATAAACTTTTACCTGAACAATTACCTGACTCAAATGATATTAGTTTTGTTAAGGGCTGGTTAAATGAGCCAATGGAAACAGCAGAGCTTAAGGGAATCTGTGACAGATGGATTGGAGCATAATTAAAACTGGCTATAACAAAATGTATATTACATGGCTGCCCTTCGGGCTAGCAACGACAACATACACAGCCGTTAAACAAAAACAGCCCGCAGAAGCGAGCTGCTTTAAATAACAAATGAACCACAACGGACCACGAATCCCCCTGTTCCTGTTATTTTGGTGTTCAACTATCACTAGGATGTCAATTTTTGGCACCATCGATAAAGCCTTATAAATTTACTTCTCTCTATTCCTGGAGGAGTTTCAGAAATCTTCTGTTTTAGCTTTTCCATTTCTGCAGGAATTTCTTTCCTGGGCATTGTTCTTAAAATGCTCTTTGTGCATGCTGGATTAATATGATACATGATATTTAGTTTTGTGTTCAATCCACCTCATCATTTTTGAGATGGACCGAACGGATTTATAATTACTGTTTAATTAATTGGTGAACTAGAACTTGTCTTAATTCCTTAATAGAGTTCTGGATTCGCTTATAGTTCTCTTCTTGCTGCTCCAATTGTAAAAGTGATGAAACAGTCTTCTTTATTGCTTCGGGTTTGTGAGAGGTGACTTTTTGCGCATCCTCAATAATTTTGATGAGGTCATTTTTCCTTATGAAAGGAATGACAGATCCAAATAATGCAATTTGAAATTGTTTTTCTTGATGAAGGGAATAAACAATCCAGTACAGACTTTCTTTTTCACTTTCTGAATTGCAACTTATCACAAAGCAATTCGGGCAGGGCTTTTTGAGTGGTTTTCCACTGTTCAATCCTTTGTTTAAGATAAAGAAGTGCGGGCCTTTGTACACGCCTTCTTGTCGATAGGTAATCATTTTGAAATTAGACATAACTACTTGTTTAAAAATTAAGTGTTGTCTAAGTCGCTTCGCTCCGCCCTTAATTCCAAAAGAAAAAACCAAAGAAAACGACCAAAAAGGCCGAAAAAAAAGGAAAAAAGAAAGCTCATTCCTCAGGGCTAAAAAGCAGGTTTGTCAAGGTTTTTGACAATAAAAAATTTGACTCCTGCAGTTAAGCCTAGAAATAAATGAGCACCTTTTGATAAAAGCAAATGATAGTTAGAATGTAAGCCCAAAATTATTATTGCAAAACCCGGAGGGCTCGACCTTTACAAATCTGTGGTTAGCCCTATCTTTGCTTTTATTTTTTTATTTTATTCTCTCAGAGATAAGGTAGATGCCTTTTTAAATCGAAGCTTTAATCTAGTTCAAAATGATAAATGATAATTCGGAGGTATTACTTTTTATTCAAGTGTGGGTGTTTTTTCGTTGTGATGTGGTTCTACAAGCTACCAACCATATTTTACTGTAGAAAGATACATTGGAATGGATACGAAAAATAAGCCCACTCTTGACTTGGATTATGCTTTAATGGAACGATATGCGTAAAGTAGCTGCTGACCTTTTGGGAGGCTGCTGCAGTTAATCAGAAATGCTAGTTGGAAATTAGAGCTAAAGCTTCGTGATAGGACGGAAGTAATCCATCGAAGGGAAATCTTCTTTTTATTTCGAAGGTATCATGTTTTTCAAGTGTATGTGTTTTTTGGGTTAACGGAAATGTGTTTTTGGATAGCTATTGGTCTAGATAAAATATTTGTTGTATTGCAGAAGGAAACACATACTCTTGGCTTCATTAATGCCAATTTGGAAGGAAATGCTAAAATACCTGCTGACTTTTTAGGAAGCTGGTAGCTTTTGTGAGAAATGTTAGTTGAAGGATATACTCTTTTACGAAGCTTTTACTTTTGATTAAAGCATCTTTTTTATTTGCTAATGCTTAATCGTTCGGAGATAAGTTTTGGCTTGAAATAACTATTAAAATCTCTTTCTTATTAAAACCAACTGCTGATACGGAGGTAATACAGGAATATTCTTTTTGTACCAATTTCATTGATAATAAGAACAGGAAATACAGCCTTGAGCCTCTACCCATTCAAGAACGAAGGATTAATGATTTATTTTTAGATAAAGCATAATTCGGAGGACGCGAGCCGCCTTGCGAGTGGAACGAAGGGGGGCGCAACAAATGGATGTGGAACAGACAGGTTGCAACCTCTGTGCTTTTTGGCACACGAGGGGCGTTTCCAGTTTTTTGACTTCGAAGGGATAATCTTTAACAAGTGTGGGATTGTTTTTAGAGGTAATGCGTTTCGGTAGACTCAATGCTCTTCTTTAATTGTATAAACGTTAAAATTGAAAGAGACGAAAAACAAGCCTACTCTTGACTTCATAAATGTAAAATAGAATGTAGATGCTTAAGTGCTTGCTGACTTTTTTTAGGCAGCTTGCACATCTTAGGTTAATGCCAAAAACTGGAATCGCCCCGAAGCCTGAGAGACTAGCAGGCGAGCCAGACAAGACGCTGCGGTGACACCCCATTTAAAAACTTCGCTTTTGCGAAAACCGAATAGGGGTTTGGGGTGGCAGAGTAGCAGCAACTGAATGAGGAGACACCCACAGCGAGAAAAATAAGTGGAATGTGGCGCGCGGAGTTTCCGAGCACGACACAATGGAACGGTAAAAACAAGCCCGTAGTGCAACGGAGCTTTGTATA
>Ga0265293_10013451_pt1 | contig 10619 bp, 10 predicted proteins | sample Munlanlewell138R_FD_192505 | JGI IMG/M metagenome (GOLD analysis project Ga0265293, IMG submission 192505) | Leachate microbial communities from a municipal landfill in Southern Ontario, Canada - Leachate well 138R | ecosystem: Engineered > Solid waste > Landfill > Unclassified | place: Canada... | reverse complement strand
TGCCGCCGAGCAGTATCAATTCCACTGCGGTAAGGTCATCGCCGGAGTAGACGGCAAAGTCTGCAGGGCAACCGGCAATCAGGGCGCGGGCGCGATCCATATCCCCTGTCGCTTCCTTGATACCAATAATATTGGGAATCTCTGCCAGTCGAATCACGGTTTCCGCCAGCAGGTCACAGGCGGTGCGACCGGGGACATTGTAGAGAATCTGTGGAATGTCCACCGCTTCGGCAATGGCCTTGAAGTGCAGGTATAACCCTTCCTGGGTGGGCTTGTTGTAGTAAGGCGTCACCAGTAAACAGGCATCGGCGTTAGCGGCCTTGGCACCTGCTGTCCACTCGATAGCCTCGGTAGTGCTGTTGGCACCAGTGCCTGCGATAATGGGAATACGACCGCCAGCGACTTCGACACACACCCGGATCACTTCGAGGTGCTCGTCGACATCCAGGGTGGCAGACTCCCCTGTTGTACCCACCGCGACAATAGCAGCGGTGCCCTCGGCGATGTGCCACTCCACCAGCTTTTTCAGCGCGTCCCAATCCACAGCCAGTGTGCCGGGTACCATGGGGGTTATCAGTGCGACGAGACTACCGGTGATCATTCAGGACTCCGCAGAAAAAGCGTAATGGTACTGGTGTGATTGGAGCGGCACAAGCGTCAGTCATCTCGCGCCTTCCGGCGCCGTGGCTTCTCCCAGGGGTAGAGGGAGGGTTCCCCCGGCGGCCGTGTCTTGAAACGGCGGTGAGCCCACAGGTACTGGTCCGGCTGCTGGCGGATAAACGTTTCCACCAGGGCATTGATGCGGGTGGCGTCGGCAAGATCATCGCCCACCGGAAAATCCTCCAGGGGAGGATGAATGGTCACCTGGTAGCCGGCCCGCCCCGGCAGACGCACCTGGGTAAAGGGAATCACCCGGGCATTGCCGAGCTGGGCAAAACGGCCAGTGGCGGTCACTGTAGAGGCAGGGACCCCAAAAAAAGGTGCAAAAACGCACTGCTTGCGACCGTAATCCTGATCCGGGGCATACCAAATCACCCGCCCCTTGCGCAGTGCCCGCGCGAGCCCGCGCACATCATCGCGGGTATACATATCCGAGGCCTTGCTGCGAGCGAGACGCCCGCGCCGCTGTACAAAGTCGTAGACAGGATTGTTGTGGGGCCGGTACATGCCATCGATGGCATAAAAGCGGCCTACGGCCTGAGCACCGACTTCAAGAGTGGTGCAATGGATCGCCATCAACAAGGCGCCCTGCCCCTTCAGATTTTCGATATGCTCCAGCCCCTCAACGGCCACCAGCCGATCGAAGCGCCCCACTGGCGCCCACCAGGCAAAGGGCACCTCGAACAGGGCGATACCGTAGCTGGCGAAGTTGCGCTTGACGAGGTCGCGGCGCTCAGCCTCAGTCAGAGCGGGAAAACACAGTTCAAGGTTGCGCTCGACAATTTTGCGGCGCTCACCTCCGAGCAGATAGAACAGCTTTCCCAACCCCTGCCCGAGAGCCAGTAACACGCCGTAGGGCAACTTGGCCAACAGCCACCACAACCCCAGACTCAGCCAGGTCAGCCAGTAGCGAGGGTGTAGAAAAGCGCGGGAAAATGTCACCGGCTCCATCATCGCCCCCCTTCACCATTGTTGGCGAGGCGCCAGTGCTCTTCACCAAAAGCCCAGTGACTGGCAATGGTTTTCACTACCCGGCTCTCCCGCTCCAGCTTTAGCAGGTGCGCCCACAGCGACATGCTGGCTACCTTGTGTAACTCTGGATCCACATCGTCGTATACGACCGGCAACAGGGCTTCGAGGCTTGCTTCACCGAGACGCTCCATGGCGCTCAGCACTTTTTGCTCGCGGTGATTGCGGTGCTTCACCAGCTTGTTGATCTCCTGAGTCGGGTTGCAGATAAGCGCCCCATGGGCCGGTGCAATGGCGGTAATATCGTAGCTCCGCAGCAAGACCAAAGAGTCGAGAAAGTCCTTGAGGTCACCGGAAGGCGGGATAATGACCACACTCACTCCCTCCATGATGTGATCACCGGCAAACAACAGGGATTCATCCCGCAGCAGATAACAAAAATGGTTGCCGATATGTCCAGGCGTAAAGATCGCTTCCAGAGTGAACTCGGGGGTGCAGAAAAGCTCGCCATGCACAACGTTGCGGTCGACCCGGAAACTGTTGTCCTGGTGGCCGTCGTCGGGCCGCAACAGACAGCCAACGGTGCTCGCACCTGTCGCCGCGACAATAGCCTGGGCCGCTGGAGAGTGGTCGGGGTGGGTGTGGGTAACCATCACCCAACGGATACGCCCTTCCCCTGCTGCCAGAATCGCCTCGACATGGCTGTCGATCAAGGGGCCGGGGTCGATGACCGCCACATCCTCGTTGCCGACCAAATAGGTGTTGGTGCCGGTACCCGTCATTCTCCCGCCATTGGGAGCCGTGATGCGGCGCACCAAGGGGGACAGGCGACACACCTGTCCAGGTTCGATACCGGGCTCCTGTGGGGCCACCCGATCACACCATCTGCGGGATGGGGACAACAGGGTCGACATCAGCTTCGTAATCGACACCCTCGACCTCAAAGCCGAACAAGCGCAGGAACTCCTGCTTGTAACTGGCAAAATCAGTCAGATCGTAGAGGTTTTCCGTAGTGACCCTGTTCCAGGCATCGGCCACAGCATCCTGGATCTCCGGCCGCAGCTCCAGCTCATCGACCCGCAACCGCCCCTCGCTGTCAGTGCGCGGCGCGTCACTGTAGAGGCACTCACTGAACAGCCGATACAGTTGCTCGATACAGCCTTCATGGCTGCCATCGGCCTTCATCACCTTGAACAACAGCGACAGGTACAGCGGCATAATAGGAATTGCGGAGCTGGCCTGAGTAACCACCGCCTTGAGTACCGACACGCGGGCGTCACCGCCGCGGGCAGCGAGAGCAGCACGGATATCGACGACGCGACGATCCAGATCTTTCTTGGCCTGGCCAATGGTGCCATCCCAGTAGATATCCCAGGTGATTTTTTCACCGATATAGGTAAAGGCTGTCGTTTTGGCACCCTCGGCCAGCACTCCAGCGGCATCGAGCGCCTCCATCCACATTTGCCAGTCTTCACCGCCCATCACTGCTACCGTGTTGGCGACATCCTGCTCGCTGGCAGCCTCAAGAGTCACTTCCTGAATCTGCTCCTTGTCGGTATTGATACCGCGCTGGGTCACAGCCTTGCCGATAGGCTTGAGAGTGGAGTTGAATACCTCACCCGTTTTGGGGTGTTGACGACGCGGAGCGGCGAGGCTGTAGATCACCAGATCCACTTGCCCCAGGTCCTGTTTGATCAGGGCAATGGTTTTGTCTTTGATCTCATCGGAGAAGGCATCACCGTTGATGCTTTTGGCATACAGCCCCTGCTCCTCGGCGCACTTGTGGAAGGCAGCTGAGTTATACCAGCCTGCGGTGCCGGGCTTGCCCTCGGCGCCCTCCTTCTCAAAGAAGATGCCAAGCGTAGACGCGCCTGCGCCAAAGGCCGCAGTGATGCGGGCCGCCAACCCATAGCCAGTGGAGGCGCCGATCACCAGTACCCGCTTGGGGCCATTATTCACCGGCGGCTGCGCTTTGACATAGGCAATCTGCTGACGCACATTCTGCTCGCATCCCACCGGATGACTGGTGATACACATGAAACCGCGGACTCTGGGCTTGATGATCATGAAAACTCCGTTCTCTGGCTGTTGTCGTGGGCCGGATGCCATGGGGGGCGGAATGATAACCCGAAGGGGGGTATCGACTCCACGACATCAGCCCTCGGCTCTCACTCGGCACCCTTTCGCCCTATCCTCACCGTCCTTCGGATACACTAACCACAACCACACTAGGCCCTAATAAAGGAGAACAACATGACTCCCATCCGAGTTGGCATCATTGGTATGCAGATTGACCAAAGCTGGGCAGCAATCGCCCATGTGCCCGCGCTACGCGAAATAGCAGGTTACGAGATCAGCGCTGTCAGTACCACACGTCAGGAAAGCGCCGAGGCTGCAGCAGCCCATTACGGAATTCCGCAGGCATTCGTCGGTCACCAGGCACTGGTCACCTCACCTGACGTCGATCTGGTAGCCGTAACGGTCAAGGTGCCAGCACACTTTGAGCTCGTCACTGCAGCGATTGAGGCCGGCAAGCATGTTTACTGCGAGTGGCCCCTCGGCAACGGCCTGGCGGAAGCACAGCAGATGGCCGAGCTCGCCCGCGCCCACAACGTGAGAGCCATTGTGGGCCTGCAGGCCTGTGTCTCGCCCACCATCAGCTATGTCCGCGATCTGGTGGCAGAAGGTTATATCGGCGAGGTATTGTCCAGCAGCCTGATCGGTACCGGCATCAGCTGGGGCGGCGTTATCGATGCCCGCAACGCCTACACTGCAGATCAACGCAATGGTGCGACGCTGCTGTCTATCCCCGTAGGGCACACTCTGGACGCTGTCTGCTCCATCCTCGGTGAATTCCAGCAAGTGAGCGGTGTGCTCGCCAATGGCCGAACAGAAGCCACTGTTCAGGAAACCGGCGAAACCATTCCCATGACAGCGCATGACCAGGTAGCAGTTGCCGGCCGTACAGAAAAAGGAGCACTGGTGTCAGCGCACTACCGCGGCGGCATGGGCCCAGGAACCGGCCTGCTGTGGGAAATTTACGGTACCAAGGGCACCCTGCAAATAACGGGTGCATGTGGACACGCCCAGCTTGTCGACCTGTCACTGGCCTGCTCCCACGACCCCGCCGAGCCTCTTGCCCCCCTTGTCGTGCCGGACAGCTATTACCATACCCGCCTGCGCGAAGGCACTGCGCTAAATGTCGCCGAGATGTATTACCGCTTCGCCAAGGATATTCGCGAAGGGACACATAGCTGCCCCGACTTCGACCATGCAGTCAAGCGCCACGAAATGCTGAATGCCATTGAACAAGGCCATTAAACAAGGTCATTAAAAAAGCAGCGGGCTTGAAATAAAGGACACTCAAGGCGCTCCTGGCCAGTTTGACACTACTTCTCGACTAGTGATCCAGCCGTGCTGGACAGCGCCTTGCAAGTGCTTAACAACAAAATCAAACAAATGATTGACGAAAGAAATAGCGCTCGATAGCATGGCTCTCAGTACCGATGAGAGTACCGATATCAAACCTCCCCGATAAAAGAGGAATTACATATGAGTGGTGAGTGCCTGCTCGACACCACGGCCCCACTGCGATCAGTGACCCGTGAGGAAATCGATCACTTTAAACAGTCTGGCTGGGTCAAGCTGGAGCAGTTTGTTCCCCGCGAGCGCATTGCAACCCTCTTGAAGTATGCCAAGAGCCAGATGGGAGACGATGGCACTATAGGTGCAGACAGCAATAGCTTTTCCTATTTTAATGCTCTCCCTGTATACGGCCTGGAAAAACCGGCGTTCGAACCGCTGCTCAAACACTTCGGCCACTCGGCAGTCACTTTGAGAGACCTGCGAGTATCCCCTGGCGCACGCTATTTTCTTGATTTCTTCGGCGTCAAGTTACCTTCCGCCGCCTCACAAGGGCATCAAAAATCTGAATGGCACCAGGATTTTGCCGCTCAGTGTGCAGACCGCTCCGGCGGCATGGTCTTCTGGGTCGCCCTCACCGACTTGACACCAAGTCACGGCACTATGGCATTTCTCAATGGTTCACACCGCCATGGAGTAATGGGCGACTATCGCACCTACGGCGACGGCGATTTGCTGGACGTGTACCCCGAACTTATTGAAGAATGTCCCTCGTCGGGTCCGATGCACATGAAGGCGGGAGATGTAACGGTACACTCTGACTTGTGCGTACATATGGCCGGTGCCAATACTTCACCCGATCCCCGCTGGACTTATCTGGCGATCATGAATCCGGCCGATGCCCGCTGGACAGGGGCTCCCTCGGTCTCTTTCGATACGGCGGGGCTGGAGCACCTCCAAGTACTGGATGAAAAGCGCTTCCCCAGACTGGCCTGACACTCTTGAATAAAACAGCTGAAGAAAATAGAGGATTGATAATGAATAATACAAAGATGGCTCGCCCTCTGGGGCTACATCAAATTACAGCGATGGAAGCAGAACCCCCTGAGCTGATTGAGATCGCTCACGCCGCTGGCTACCAGGAAGTGTGCCTGTTCACTCATATTCCAGCTATCTATTCCAGTGCAGAGGAAGGCAGCGAGCCCTCTTTTCCCAAAGTAACAGCCACCAACAAGAAGGATGTATTGGCGCGATTGCATGACCTGGGGATAGCGGTGGCCAATATCGAATTTTTTTCTGTGTACGAAGGCGTCAATATAGAAGATTTTCGGGCCGGCCTGGAATTGGGGCAGGAATTAGGCGCCCGCTGCGCAGTAACCCATGTTCTCGATCCCGACTTTGATCGCGCCGCGGACTCACTGGCGCGGCTGGCAGAACTCGCCTCAGAGTATTCTCTGGATGTCGCACTGGAGTTTATGGGTGTTTCACCAGCCTGCAACTCCATTGCGAAAGCGGTGGAATATATGCGCACGGTCAAGAAGGACAACTTTGGCATCGCAGTGGATATGCTGCATATGGTACGCAGCGGCAGCACCCTGTCTGACCTGAAATCCGTCTCGCCAGAGTGCATCAAGTACGCCCAGCTCTGCGACGGCAAGACTCTCGAAGTCTCCTCTGATTACCTGTATGAAGCTCTCAACGGTCGCTTGGTGCCAGGAGAAGGATGCTTCCCCATCAAAGAGATTTTACAGGCCCTGCCCAGCCAGGTGCCGCTGGATGTTGAAGTGCCCTCTCAGGCCAAACAGGCACAGGGCATAACAGCCCTGGAGCGCGCCAAAGCCGCTTTTGAGGCCAGCCAGAGACTGCTGGCTGGAAGCTAAAGCTACCGTGAGGTTGGTCACTGCGGGTATAAACCCTGTCTGAGTTTTTATAATCCGCGCTTTTATACAAGGTACCCGCACGTGGCAACACGTTCTGAAAAGAGAGAGCTGTCGGCAAAAGCCCTGCTGCGGGCCGCTGAACGTGTCTTTGCAGAAAAAAGTTATTTGGGCGCGACTGTCCGCGACATTGCCGACGAAGCAGGCCTGAACCTTAGCCTGATCAGCTACCATTTCGGTGGCAAGGAAGCGCTGTTTGCCAAAGTGATCGAAGATCGCCTGCCGCAGCTGATCCAGGATCTCGATACAGCACTGTCGTCCCAAAAAGCCGATAACAGCGCTCAGGCACTCATCGGGGCCTTCGCCGATGTCATGCTGGACAAGTGCACCGACTTTGAATCGGGCTGGGGCTACTACATACAGCTTATCAGTCGCTCGATGAGCCCCTACCATATTCCCCAACTGCGCCCGGCGCTGACTGCTCTGACAACCGTCGGCGAGGTGCTGCTGGACGCACTGGCTGAACTCGACCAGCGTTGCGATGAATTCCAACGGCAACTGGGCGTCTACTTTATCGAATCGGCCATCACTTATATCGTTCAAGATGAGTGGGTGCTCAGCGCTCGAGCCTCTGCCCTGCCTACCTGTACAGCCCGCTCTCCCCAACTGCGTGAGGGACTGGTGACTTTTTTGAGTGCAGGCTACAAAGCAATGACCTCATAGAAGCCAGCGCTCTAAATAACTGCTAATCTTGCGCTACCAAAATCCCGAGTTTCTCCGATGCTCCTGTTCTTCGCCAGCCTTGCCATACTGCTTCTCGGCTACAGGTTCTACAGTCCTTTTGTTGAAAAACAGGCTGGGATTGATCCCCAGGCAGTGACACCCCAGGAACGCCTCTATGACGGTGTCGACTATGTGCCTGTCAGCCCGGCCCGGGCCTTTCTGATTCAGTTCCTGAACATAGCCGGCATCGGCCCTATTTTTGGCCCGATCCTGGGCGCGCTCTATGGCCCTGTCGCCCTGGTCTGGATCGTTATCGGCAACGTGGTAGGCGGCGCAGTACATGACTATTTTTCCGGCGTCATGAGCCTGAAGGAAGATGGCAAAAGCCTGCCTGAAATTGCCGGCCATTATTACAATGTGGTCTTTAAGGGCGTTATGCTGGTCTTTACCTGCCTGCTGTTATTTTTTGTCGGCGTGGTCTTTATCATGAGCCCGGCAGGGCTACTGAGCAACCTGTCCTATTTTGAGGGGACATTTCTGGCGGGCCACACTTTCTGGGTACTGGTGATAGTGGCGTACTACTTTCTGGCCACATTATTGCCAATCGACAAGATTATTACCAAGCTCTACCCGGCCTTCGGTTTGCTGATGATCGTGATGACCACTCTGGTTGCCCTGGCAGTGTTGCTGGAAGCACCGCATTTGCCACAGGTCAACGATATTTTTGCCTATTTTGACGGCCACCATGAACACGACTTTCTAATCCCCAACCCGGATGGTCTGCCCATCTGGCCACTGTTGTTCCTGACTATCACCTGTGGTGCCATCAGTGGCTTCCATTCGACACAGTCGCCGATGATTGCCCGCTGCCTCACCAATGAAAAGTATGCCCGTCCGGTATTTTATGGTGCGATGGTGGGCGAGGGTATTGTCGCTTGTGTCTGGGCGATGGCAGGTATCGCTACCTTTCCCGGCGGTTACGTCGAGCTGAAAGCCATGCTTGATCTGGGCGGGCCTGGCCTGGTGGTCAACCACATAGCGACCACTTACCTCGGTGTTATTGGTGGCATCATGGCTATTTTGGCTGTGGCCATCTTCCCCATTACTTCTGGCGACACCGCTTTCCGCTCATTGCGCTTGACCATTACCGATGCCTTCAATATTCGGCAGTCTGCCCTGCACAGACTCGCCCTGGCAGTCCCCTTGCTGGGCGTAGCCTATCTGATGACCTTTTTGGACTTCTCCTTAATCTGGCGCTACTTCGCCTTCTCCAATATGCTGCTATCCACCAGTGTCCTGTGGTTGGCAACCAAGTACCTGTGGGATAGAGGCACTTTTCATTGGGTGGCAAGTATTCCAGCGGTAATAGGCACTGCTGTGACACTGTCCTATATCGCCACCGCGCCTATTGGCTTCAACCTCCCGGAGGACTACAGCAAGCCGATAGGTGTCGCCATTGCTATCATCAGCTTGATCGGCCTGGTTGTTCAGCACGCCAAACGCCGCGACGACATTCCTCTGGAGCCCGGCGCCTAGTGGTACAGCGACAGAGCGACAAGCATATCTGCGCGACTATCGACGATCGCGCGCAACCCGATCTGTTTCAGACCCAGGGCAGAGGCGGTGCTTGCAGAGGTTCTCCCTCATACCCAGGCACAGAACCAAAACGCTCTCCGCCCTGTTCCCAGTCGCGATGGGCTTCGACAATCTCACCCCGACTGTGGCCAACGTAATTCCACCATATCGTTATGTCCTCACCGAGAGGCGCACCGCCAATCAAGATGGCCCGGCCCCCTGCGGACAAGCGTGTCTCGATCTCACTTTGTCCTCTGCCCAGATAAGCCAGCTCATCGCAGGCAAAAGACTCACCGTCGACCTCCAGCCCGCCCTCCAGTGCCAACAGAGCGTATTCGAAGTCCTGCCGCAAAGGCAGTCTCAGGTGCGCCGCCTCACTGGCAGTAATATCTACCCCCACCAGTGGCGAGAAAGTCAAAGTCGGCGCCTTGCAGTCCATAAACTCCCCTACCAGCAGGGTCAGCTCGGCACCCTGCTCCCGCCAGCGCGGCAAGTCCGGATAATGATCGAAACGGGGCGCCGTATTGCGGTGGGCCTTGGGCAAGGCGATCCACAACTGTGCGGCATGCAGATGGCGCTCGCCCTCCGCTGTCTCCTCGGTATGGCTGATGCCGTAACCTGCGGTCATCAGATTGACCTGTCCGGGTCGAATCACCTGCAAATTGCCCAGACTGTCGCGGTGCAAAAGCTCACCCTCTATCATCCAGGTAAAGGTCTGCAAACCAATATGGGGATGAGGGCCAACCCTCATCCCGCGATTTCCCGGCTCAAAAGTGGCTGGTCCGGCGTGGTCCAGAAAGCACCAGGCCCCCACCAGGCGCCGCTGTCGATAAGGCAGCACTCGAGCAACAGGAATGCCACCCACATCGGCGATACGCGGCGCTATCCGCTGGATTTGGCGCTGGCTTCTGTCAGCCTGACAATCAGTATCTGACGCGCCTGTAGGAGACCTGCGCTCTTCACTATCATTATTCATAAGGGCACCTGCTAGTGGAGTAAAGTCCGATTATGCTCCATCAGGCGATGCTTAGCCTATCTCAGCCCAATCAGACACCGTTCACTCGGCAGGCTTGACACAACTAAAAACGTATATACAATGTAGATATATTTTGAGTTGAAATTCATTTACCTGTGTGAGCGCGCCCATGTCAGATAAACCCAGAAAAGTGAAACTCAACAAAAAAGATAGCCAGTTGCTGATACGGATCAGCAGTGCAGAGCGCGACCGGTTTGTACAGTTGTGCGAACAGCTAGACACCACCGCTGCGCGCGAAATCAGGCAATTTATTCGCGGCTTTATCAAGAAGCACAAGTCCGTCGAATAGCCTCTCAGATAAGGAGACGTTTCATGTCCAAGAAAGCTAAAGCAGCCGACAAAAAAGTAAAATCTATCAAGCAGCAGATCAAGGCTCGTACAGCCAAGGTCGAAAAGCATGAGAAAAAGATCAAAGC
>Ga0265293_10013450_pt1 | contig 10621 bp, 20 predicted proteins | sample Munlanlewell138R_FD_192505 | JGI IMG/M metagenome (GOLD analysis project Ga0265293, IMG submission 192505) | Leachate microbial communities from a municipal landfill in Southern Ontario, Canada - Leachate well 138R | ecosystem: Engineered > Solid waste > Landfill > Unclassified | place: Canada... | reverse complement strand
CAAATTCTTTAACTTCAACTTCAATGTAATATTCGTCATCTTCTAATATTTTTTTATTAACACCCTCAGAAACCATAGATTCATATACTTCTTGAATATCATATTTTTCTTCAAAACCTAATGCAGAATAATCATCTCCATAAACATAAAGAAAAACACTCTTGTTCATATTTACTCCTTTACTCCTTTCTGAATAATGTAATCAAACATGGATTTGGTACTAAATATGTATTATTTAGATTTATATACTACAATCATACTTGGAAATGGCGCAGGAGATAGTTTATAATCTCCTTCTTTATTCCAACTTGGCAACAATCTATTTGTAAATTTTAATCTTCCTCTTAGAAATCTTATGTCTGTTGCTTTATTATAAATATAATTATGAAAATACGATGTATCTGTCCTTGCTGGAATAAGCATTACAACGGTTACTCCTTTTTGGTATTCTTCATAACACTTTTTAACCCAATTACCTATTGCACGACCATAGGGAGGATTAACAAAGACAACTTCACCAGACCAATTTTTATTTAATCCATCGTCTTCTTTAGTGTAATATTTTTTGCATTTATGATTTTCATAGGTCGCACAAGGATCAAGCGTAAAATTAAATTCCTTATTAAGTTCATCAAATAAATCTTGGGGAGTTTCCCACTCATCGGATAAACTACTGAACATTAAGTCTGTATTAATATGTATCACCTACTTTTATTTTTATATTCATTTAATTCTTCAAAAGTCATATCAAAATACTCTCTTGCTATTTTTGGATACTGAATTTCAAACTCTTGCATATATCTTAGTGATGAGTGTATTTTTTTAGAATTTCTTCTTTCTGCATCTGCAATACACCATTCTCTGAAACTTTTCTTTTTAAAGAAATTAGGTTGATTACACCATGTAGCTAAGTTAATATAAATTCCTCTAAATGGACTATTATAATAATTTTCATATCTCATTATGTATGGCAAACAACCAAATTTCATTAACACCTTAATTCTTTCAAAGGTGTTTATTATATCTTGTATCCAAAAATCAGTATCCCATTTATTATTTCGGTCATAACCACAGAATACATATAACTTAGTTGTTTTGCTACAATTATTTTTCCATAGTGCTAATTTCTTTTCAATAATTTTTCTTTCATCAATATTATCAAAAGCAAAAATATAATCACCTATATATTTACTTTCAGTTAATACCCTTGCTTTCTTTTCTGTCATTAGTCTCATATCCATACCCTGTTTAAATTCAAATCTTTTGTTAGTAGCTTGTACTGACTTAAAAATATTTTCCCATTTTCTATAACCTAGAACATTATCGTCTAACAAACAAATATACTTCCTTTGCTCATCAAGAAATTCCTCAATAGGACTGTGTAAAAGAACTTGATTATAATTTTTATTTACGCAAAACTCACATTTTCTAAAACAACCCCTAGTCATAAATCCGATAGAATAATCAGTATAATATCTAAAATCTAGTGGTTTACACCCTCTTCTTATTTGCTCATTTACCCATCTATCGTATAAGTAATAATCCGGCATATGGTGCTCTATGTAGTGAGGTAGGGGGTCTGCTTTATCATAAAAGAAACCAGTTCCTCCTATTTCAACATTAGGTAAACTTAAAATCCGCTCGGGCACTATGGTATCTGTAAAAGCCTTAGAGATATAAATTTTATTGTAGTTTGCACAAAGTTGTGCATAATCTGTAATTAATTCAACTTCATGGTTTTTAGATTTTAGGTATCCACTAATTTTCATACAAGCCAAATTGGGAAATCTGTGTTTCTTTCTGCCAATAAGGTCGGCATCTATTATTGCAATATGTATTATTTTCACCACCATTATTTTTATAATTTGCACCAAACTTTAATTCTATATTAAATATTTTTTATGTAGTGTATATTTATAAATATTATTCTTCAATATCTTTCTGTGCTCGTGTATATCCTTCATCGTATCCTTCTTGCCTTGCCTCGTCTAAACATTTTTGACAAGGTTCAACACTAAAACTTGAATCTTTTGAATAAAACCCTCCCCTTCCTTCATTAAATGTAGTCTGATTACAAAGTCCTGCTCCACATCTTGCACAGTAAACATCTATGTTTATGGTTATGTTTGGCACATTAATCTCCTTTCGTTATTTACCCTTATCAATAATTTGCACAGCTTTTTCCCATAATGATAGGGGAATTAATACATGGGGTTTAGTATAATCATCGGGACAATTAGAATAATCAATATTAATAATATCCCATGCAGCCTTATATCTTCGCAATTCTGCATTTTTATTTTCCAATTGCTCTACACGAGCCACCAATTTCACACAATTCGGGCAAAACTGTGTCACCGGCTCGGTATCACCGGGAAAGTCAGGAATGGGGCAAGATTCCCCCGTTTCGTCTGTGTAAAATACGAGAGTATCTTCCAGTAAAGAGCATTTCTTATAGTCAATATCAGACATCCTTATTCTCCTTTGAAAGAACTTCATCAATTTTGTTTATATTATATATATTTTCTAATCCATAATGTTTAATAATAATTTTCCAAATTATATTTATTGTTTCAAGTTCTAAGCGGTAATAACTTATTAATTCCCGCGCCTTGTCAAGCTCCCTGCGGGCGGTTTGGAGTTCGCTTTTTGCTTGAGAAGCAATTTGCTCATCATGACTTGATAATGTTTCGTAAGCCCATTGCAACGTCTTGGCATTTTCTAATTCCATCTTTGCTTGCTCCAGTTTCATCTTCGTCTCTCCTAGATCATTTAGGGCGAAGGTGGCAAAGAGTAAAACATAGGGTGTTTTTTAGGATAGTTAACTACTTTCCAGCTTTCAATTTTATTATCTAATAACAAAACGCTTGCATAAACACTATGGGGATATTCATCTGACCAGTGCATTATGAATTTTCCTCCTCATATTCATCCTCTAACCAAAACTTGCGATCTTTCCCAAGCAAATGAAGAGAACCGTCTAGATTATATGATGGATTGCACTTGGGACACATTGATTTGCCGAAATCCCAATCATCATCTTTTATTACAGGGTGATAGTGCAAACAAAGGCAGCAAACATTCTCTTGACCGCAAGTTTCACACGTTTTTAATTCATAATCAGTTTTCTCAATATCTTCATCGTCTGGTATATAACCGCACGTTGAACATTGTAATTCAGGGTATATTTTCAAGTTGAGCCTCCTTTACAAATATTTTATTACTCTACCATTCTTCTCAAACACCCAAAAGTAACTATGGAATTTTCTTGCATTCTTCTGATTCTTTAGTTGCCAATTTGCCACTATGCGATTCTTTGCCAGTAAGATAAATAAATCTTTGGGGTAATATCCAATTTTGACAGCCTGATTATGTATTAGGCAATGCGACATAAACTGCTTTGACGAACTTACCTTGTCCTGGCATTTAAAAATCAATATTCCTTTATCGTTTAGTATCCGATAAAACTCCCGCATTGCATCAACATAGAATTGGTGTAGTTTCTGTTCGGTTGGATATACCCCAAATCTTTTATTAATTTTGTTGTTGTCGTCATCTCCTTTTAAACTAGGGCCGGAAGTGCTCAAAAATGGAGGATCAAACATTACACAATTAATACTCCCATCCTCTAAAGGTAAATGTCTTGCATCAGCCCGAACAACATCATCAAACTCCGGTTCTATATCAAATTTATATTTAGGTTCAGATACGCCATATTTTTTATAGAAATTACCTTTAGAGTATGTAGGGTCACAATCTATATATCCCTGTGGCACATGTAGTTGCAATATCCAATTTATTATTTCTCCCTGGTCATAAGATATTGATTTAATCATCTTCTGGTTGATTGTCTTTAATATATTCTTCTAACTCATATAACCCATTAAATTCTGTTGTTAATTTTGCTATTTTGCAAATTAATTTTTCTCTTTCATTTTTAATTCTATCAAAATTACATTTATCATCTCTATTAAGTAGTTCCAACTTGCACCCAAAATACTCCCCTATATACATCGGGCATCCCGTCTTTAAGCACTTATACATCGCTGATGGCATCTTCTTTTAGTCTGAAACTATCTAAAAAATCTTCTAGACAAGAATCGCAAATATCAAAACTAATACGGCACCCGTCAAACCTGCTACCATATCCTAACTTCCCTAAATCAATAGTATGAAATTGATTTTCCTTGATATAGGCATTGGGGTCATATTTATACCAACTTCCTGCTTTGGTACATCTGTGACATATCATAACAACCTGGGGGTTACAACTTTCCTCATGATTCAAACATTCCTGCTCATCATCAAAACACTTATCGCACTTCTCGCAAATGTATATTTTCTTCAAGGCGATTCCTCCTATGTATTTTTTTCTTCCCTTATTAGTATACTATTATTTTTGTATAATGTCAATACTTTCTGTAGCGTTCCCTCATTTCTTTTTCGGTCTTATAACTTGGGCAGTTTTCTAATTCCTCTTTAGGGATATTTTTTATTTCTTCTCCGTCTTTAAAATCACAAGTTGTTTTTCTTACGGTTTTGTTTTTGTGGTCAATATCAAGGTGTAGGTAAAAACATGGGCCTTGGGCACATTTGATCATATAAACTATTTCACCCCCGTTGAATTAAAACCGCCTTCACCCCGGTTGGTATCAGATAATTTATCAACAACATTCAAATTAAATTTTTCTACTTTGTGAAATACTAATTGCGCTATACGATCTCCTTTTTTGATGACAAATGACTCTTTCCCTAAGTTGATTAAAATAACGCCTATATCTCCCCGGTAATCTTCGTCAACTGTCCCTGGCGTATTAAGAACAGTAATGCCATGCTTTAATGCTAGCCCGCTTCTTGGTCTAACCTGTGCTTCTGTGTTTGGCGGTAATTCAATGTGCAATCCCGTCTTAACTAAAACTCTATCTCCGGGCATCAATATAAAACCTAATTCACAATCAAACTCCTTCTTTGAATCGGGCAAGTAAATTTTCCATGCCCTTAAATCCATTCCTGAAGCGTACTGTGATTCATACTTAGGTAGTGTAATATTAAAGTCATCCATAGTGCAATTAATCTTTTTCATAAAATCCCCCTTTGGTTTTAATTATGTACTGATTTTTAGAAGCTAATTTGACACCATAGCAAATATTATTATTACATATTAAATCTTTATCATAACATCCAAACTTTATATATATATTTTTCAAATAATATATATCTGGAAATTTGTACCTAAATATTTCCTCTAACATACCTGTATGAATCATAACATCAAGATAACTCAATCTTGTTAGGGCCACTAATTCTTTCATTTCTTCAGGTTGTAACGTCCATTCTAATCCCGAAAGTATAACCCCCTTATTAAATGGATTTGCGGTTATTTCATCAATAATCTCCAGCGAATCAAGTTCTAATATTGGCAATTCTTTTAAGTGCTGATTAAAACACTCCGGACAATTAAATTTGCAATCAATAGCACAAATCATTGCCCCTATAAAGGGAGCATCTTCTGACCTTTCATGAAATATACCCTTAGTTCTTATTATCATAACTGCTTTCTATCCTTAAACTCTGATTTTTTACCGGCATTATAATATTCAACTTTCCTTAGGTATCCGGTAATTCTTTGATACATTTCAACGGGCTTTTTACATTGCGGACATTTATCAACTTTATCCTCAATATAACCATGATCGGGACAGTATCTATTGAGAGGTGATATACTTATATAAGGCACCTTATATTTTTCACACACGGTTTTAATAATATCCTTTGCTTGTTGCCCACTTATTGCACCATTCATAAATAAGTGAATTACTGTACCGCCAGTAAACAAGGTTTGTAAATCATTTTGGTGCTCAAATATTTGATGGATACTTTCAACTTTATTAACGGGGATATGACATGAGTTAGTATAATAAGGTGCCTCTTTGGTGCCTCTCGTAATAATATCATCAAATTCTTCTCTGTCCTTTAGGGCCAATCTATAACAAGTTGATTCCGCAGGAGTTGCCTCATAATTATAAAGATTACCTGTTTCTTCTTGGTATTGAATTAATTTATTACGGATAAAATTACTTACTTCAAGAGCAAACTCTTTCCCTTGTGGAGTCAGAATATCAATTCCTTCTCCGAAGAAGTTTTCGCACATCTCATTCATACCAACAATACCGATAGTGCTAAAATGATTTTTTAGTGTACCTACGTAAGTGCAAAAAGCAGGGATAAGTTTTCTATCTAATATATTTTCCTGTAAAAATTTTCTTTTTAACTCAAGACTATCTTTTGCTAAATCTAAGGTTCTTCCTAAATCTCTAAAAAACTTCTTTTTATTTTCGCTATTAAGATATGCTATGCGGGGTAAATTAATTGTTACTACGCCGCAACTTCCGGTTGAATCTCCAGCACCAAATAAACCACCGTTTCTACGGGCTAGTTCCTTTAACGATAGGGCCAAACGACAACACATAGAACGAATATCACTAGGTTTCATTTCGCTATTAAGGAAATTAGCAAAGTACGGATAACCATATTTTCCCGCCATTTCCCATAACATATCATTGTTTGGGTTATCCCAATCAAAACGTGAATGAATATTGTATGTTGGTCATCAATACCCCTGTTTTCACAGTACTTTGACAAGTTTTATTTCAAACTTGGGATTAGACTATATCATCTTCTTTAAACTAAAGAAGTGTGGCACTTCCAAACAAGGAATTTCACCTTGAATGTACTCCCTTACGGGATAGTCGTTTGAGTTTTCTAATTACACATGAATATGTTTCCAAGTTTTTCTTATCAACACATCTCTTATTGTTGCTTTTGATACTCCATAATTATCGGCTATATCTTGGTATGTTCCACATTTGCCATTTTTTAAGATTTCTTTAACATTTTTTTCAGTTAATATAGCGTTATAGAAATCTTCGCCCCGAAATTTTAGGTTAGTATCATAAGCGTGTTGATTATTTTCACTATAAGTAGACCATTCAAGATTTTCATAACAGTTATTTAATTTATTTCCATCTTTATGATTAGGAACTGGTAAATTATTGGGATTTTCAATAAACATTTCTGCTACTATTTGATGAATATATTTACGATAAGTTTTATTATTTTTTCTCAAACTAACAGCTAAATAACCTCTACCAGCCCTGCACGGTTTTAATATTCTTTCAGGTATTAATTGTAATTTACTATGGTTTTGAATATATCTACTTAAACTTTTGACCTGACCATATTCATTGATTTGATATAAACCTTCATAACCCCTTATATCTTTCCACATAAAATCAACCCCTTTGATTTCATGTGTAATTAGACTTACCACAGGATTACCATATCATTTCTGACTTAGGCTTCCCCTGTTAGCACAATTGTTAATGTGTCATTTCCTACACAAACCCAGAGGCAACTGCACACCCTGTATTTACAGGTTCACCACATTTTCGATATACATTACTGTATAAAGCGACTACCATCAATCGGGTACGCAAAAGGACGTTTATTTGCATCGCCATTAAGCATTAATTCATAGAACGCCTTATTAATCAAATCCATTTCAGCTTGACAAGATTTATAATTAAAATCCTGCAATTCTCCGCCAATAACTACATTTTCATAAAGCAAATCTTCAGGAGGGGTTAAATCTAATGTTATGTTGCTGAAAGCGGGTTCAGCCCCTCCTCTCGAATTTGAGTTGATACTAAAGATAAAGTTTTGCATATTTTGTTTTACTTCTTTATACGATAGTTTGTCTACTTTTACAAATGGAGCAAGCAAAGTATCAAAAGAGTTAAATGCTACTGCTCCCATTATTTCATTTTGAAATACGGTAACTAAGTTTGCTAACTGGTTAAGAATAGCATCAAAATGTTTTGCGGGTCTGGATGTGGGGATGTTAGGTACGCCCTGGACACCCATCAACAGAATATCTTTAAGAGAATATCCGCAACAATAAATCGAAATGCCGCCCAAGTCATGAATATGCATCTTTCCATCAAGATAGGCTTTGGCAATCTTTTTATTATAAACATGCCTTAACCAATAATCCTTAGATACTTCTGCCATAATATGTTTATTTAATCCACCAAAACTATAAGGTGAATTTGAATTTTCGTTTACTCGCCAATCTGTTTTGTTGACATATTCTTCGATAATTGCTTTGCTATCCATTCTTTATCTCCTTTAACCAATTAAGTGCGTTATTAAAATCCATAACTTGATCATTAGCTTCTAACATGGGGACTGATAAAAATCCTTTGCTGGTCATAACTTTCATATCAGAACATATTTTATATTTAATATTTCTTTTATCAAGTGCATCTTTTAATATTCTGCACCTAGGGCAATTATTTGTGTAAAGTGTTATTTTAATAATCTTTCCCTCCCAATTTGATAAACCTCTTCATTAATCTCAAACCCAACAAACCGCATACCCAACTCCTCACAAGCTACGCCAGTAGTCATGCTGCCACCAAAAGGGTCAAGCACAACGCTATCCTTTTTAATCCCACTTAATTTAATACACCACAATGGTAACTCAACCGGGAATCTATCTTTATGCAATTTCTCATCCTTACGTCTAATGGTTGCGTAAGGTATACTCCACGTATTCCCCCTGCACTTCAAATCAATATCAGAATATCGCCCCACATTACTCTTATCCGCATACGGCACTCCAATAGACAACCTATCCAAATGATAATTTTTTCCTTTAGCGAACATGAAAATAAATTCCGTAATGTTGTTTACCCGTTTATCACCCTGCACAGGACTATAATGATTTTTCACCCACATAATGGTGTCAACCCATTCAAAACCAACTTTCTCAAATTCTAAGGCAACCTTAAATGGTCTAGATTTAAATCGTGCAAGATGCCCGAAATTAATAAAACAAAGTGAATTATCTTTTAGAATCCTGAAACTTTGTTTTGCTACATCTTTTATTAGAAGCCAACTAAATCCATCCTGCTCTTTATACGGCGGGGAAGTTACTATTAAATCAATACTGTTATCTTTTATGTATTCGACTATGCCTGAAATACAATTTTGATTATATATCATACTTTTTGTAAATTTGCTTCGGGGAACACAAAAGTATCATCTTCTTTAAAAGTGTAAAAACTTGTACCTTTATATTTCTTCTCTTGTTTTGCAGTAAAAATTCTGTGTTGATTTTCTTTAATATAATTAAGAAAATATGCGTTATATTGCTTTCTATTTTTTTCGTAGTTTTCTATAATTATTTTTACCTTCTTGCCTTTAAGAGTCAAATTATCATTCTCCTTTCTTAGTGATAAAATGCCATATATAAAGAACCGCAATAATTATAGGCAACTGCTATTAATTTTGGTATATTTTTAATTTTTGATTTATACTCACAGCCATTTGAATCATAAATTAGATACTTCATTATTTCTCCTTTCTAAAATTGTAATCAAAGATATATTTTATTCAAATATTCTTACTATATATAGTGCATTATATTGTTTACCAACTTCTTTGTAAGCTACCGCCATACACGTTGAGTTTTTAACAATTTCCTTTATAGTGTCATAATCCTTTCGGAATATCTCTAATTTTTTACTCATAAAAATACCTCCTTACTTTTATTTAATTATATCACAACCTTTTATTTTTGTATTACTATTTTTATATTACTATTTTTAATATGCTCCTCAATACGTTTATTTGCTAATTCAAAATATGTATTATCTAATTCAAAACCTATGTAATTCCTATTGGTATTTAAACACGCTAATGCAGTGGTTCCAGAGCCTATGCAATTGTCTAATATCAATTCACCTTCATTTGTATATGTTCTAATTAAATATTCAAACAATGGAACTGGTTTTTGTGTAGGATGTAAACCACTTTCTCTCATAAATTCTAAAAGATTAGTAGGATACCCTTTGTATTCAGATAAATTTTCATCATTATGTTTTCCATAATTAGAACTACCTACTGATTTTGATGATCTCTTTTTTATTCTTGGACAATATTCTAATCCTTGAGGATTATAGGTAGGAAGATTTTTATAAAACACAAGAATGTTCTCAGTTTTCTTCATTGGCATCTTCTTTGCATTTAAATGACCTGTCGGACTTAGTTTATTCCATATCCACTCATATTTTAATAGTTTTAAATTACTACATCCCAAAACTTTATCAAAGGGAGTCTGAGATGTTAAAACTATTGCCCCATTAATTTTAATAATTCTTTCATATTGTTCCCACAATTTATCTAAGGGGATAATGCTATCCCATTTATTTTGAGTTGTCCCATATGGTAAGTCACAAAGTATCATATCTATAGATTTATCATCTATGTGTTTCATCCCTTCTAAACAGTCCATATTGTATATTTTATTTAATTCAAGCAAATTATATTTAATACTCCTTTCTAATATCGTGATGAAAAGATAATTTGATTCTAATCTACAAAAATTACTCTAACTACTCCCCAACTTTCACCATCAACTAATTTTTCAAATCCTTTTACTTTTCTTATTCTCCATTTTTTATGATTTTGATAAACTATACTTTCACGAAAATCCACTTCTTGTTCGTTATCTGTTTTTTCTCCATCGTAATACATGTGATGTTCACTTTTAACTTTC
>Ga0265293_10013449_pt1 | contig 10622 bp, 12 predicted proteins | sample Munlanlewell138R_FD_192505 | JGI IMG/M metagenome (GOLD analysis project Ga0265293, IMG submission 192505) | Leachate microbial communities from a municipal landfill in Southern Ontario, Canada - Leachate well 138R | ecosystem: Engineered > Solid waste > Landfill > Unclassified | place: Canada... | reverse complement strand
ATAAAACATTTTAACATTTTATCTGAGTCAGATTGATTTCTGAGTTTTTCAAGGGCTTTTTGCATGACTTGTGCCGCGTCAAAGTCTTTTCTGCCGAAGAACTTGTCTACGAGCTTTGTTAATGCATCTTTAATCGGCGAAAATATTGCAGCAATTACTAAAATTGTCACGACTTTTGCCCAACCGTCTGATGAATCTAAGACGTTTTGCATTAACTCTTGAACAAGTTCCATGCATCCTGCGAGTGCTGCTGTTGTAAGCGTGTAAACAAGACCTATAGAAAAAATAAGATCAATTTCCATTAGGTTATATCTGAGCATTGTATATGTCAGAATAAAGCTCATGATTATTCCCAATACCGGAAACAAGCCCAGCCCGTAAATAGTTTGTCCGCCCAAGAAGAATTTACTCAATGCGATTGTTATTGAGCCTGCGGCAATTGGCAACAGCATTGCGGCAAATGTGTATTTAAGCCTAAGAGACTGTGTGGGGGTTTGTGTGTTTTTATTTGACTTAGAGAGTGTGAGTAGCGACAACAGGAGATACCCGATAATTATTCCTTTAATCACGAATTCATTTTTCCCAAAAACTATAGTGAAGCCATCGGCGATTGTTTCGTATGAGGCGAAAAAATTATCTGTAAACAGCAATATTAATAAGTATAGTGCGGGTAACGCAAACAGAAAGGAGTTTTTTGGACTTTTGATTATGTGCGCATCCGGCTGTGGTTCGGGAAATACTGCCGTAAATATGCAAAATACGTATGAGAGCAAAATTGCGGGTGTGAGCAATATTTTAATGTTATTTGAGGTAACACCTTCGTAAAAAATAACTATTTCGCCGATATTCCACGCGACAAAAAGCAATAGCAACAAACAAAAGAGTCTGTTTTCTATTCTTTTGGGTCTTTTAGCTATAACAACCAGTGCGAGTATTGTCTGAATAACTGCTGCCGCATAACCTAAGAATACGTGTAGGTTCATCTCAGTTTCCAGTTAGGTTGTCTTATTCTGGCTGCTGCGGGGCGCAGGGTTGTTGATGTGACTAGGGTTGCAGATTCGCCAATGTTTTCGAATTGTAGTTTAATTCTGACAAAGGTTATTTGTTTTCTTTGTTGTGAATCATTGGTTTTCATGTTGAACGGATAATAAGACCAGCCTGTCGGTGATTGTTCGTCAGTAAATTCATAATAAGGCTCGAAAAGGTTTTCACCGATTTTTTGCAGAGATAAAAGCTTGTTTGGGTTTTCTTTGTTTTCGCTTCGCCAGAGAATGCACTCTCTTTCGCGACGCTCGACTTCATACAAAACTGTAACTAAGGCATCTTCGCCCGGATCAGGTTTTTCGGCGGAGTATTTGTAAGTTCTCATTTTTACCGAATCGGGCGAGATTTCCAGTATTTCTTTTGCGTTTCTGAAATCTGCTACTATTCTTTCGGTTTTATTTCTAATTTCAGAGGTTAAAAGCAGTTGAGAGGTGCCTTTTCTGACTGTTGACATTCCTGTTGTTTGTAAAAGATACAACACGCCGATAACTAATACGGTCAAGGTCATTGCTATGAGTATTTCGACTAGTGTAAATGCTTTAGAGTTCTTTGTCATTTGTGCAATCCGATTATGGTCACGAGGTTTGCTATTCTTTTATTTTGTTCATCAAATACCATAACAGTGATTTTTTTTAGTTTTGACGGCATAGCGGACTCGCTTATTTGTTCTACTTTTGTAACTCTTCGCAGTTTTGAGTATTCGGGGGGATAAAAAGGAAGGGTCTTTAAAAACACTTTTGGGTAGAGAAGTTTAAGTCTTGTGTGGCTTGTTTTGTATTCGCTGTCTACGAGCATAGATTCAGTGAATACATCTGAGAAATATTTTTCGAAAGACTCTTCATTGAAGTAAGCTTCATCATATTTATATCTGTCTTGGAATACATCTCTGAAGTTTTCATAGTCAGATTTAATTTGCTCAAACGGCAGGCCTTTAATTTCCTCGATTTTTTCTCGGGCAAGGTTAAACCCAAGGACTTGCTCGGCGTTGTCATTGCTTCCTCTGACGCCAAAAATGAACATATTAGTAAATGGCATAGCTACCATGCCAGCCAAAACTATAACGATCAGGATTTCCACTAACGTGAAAGCTTTGCAGAAATGTTTTGTATTCTTTCCCATAATGTTCCGAATAATCAGTTTATAGTACAGAGTATAACAAATATATAGATTTTGCAAAGATTACATGTTAGATAATAGTAAATAGTTATTTGGGAGGCTTATTGTATGTTAAAAAGAATGTGCACGCCCGTTTTTTTCGGGTTTTTTATTTTGTTAACATTTTTCTTTTTTACAAATCGTTTGAACGCATATTCCTTACCAATTACTGTGATTGAGGGCGGGGTGCCTTTGGGAGTTCCGTCTCAAATGATTGAAGAGGGTATGCGCTTAGGTAATATTGAAATGCTCAGACGCGCATGGGAGCACTATAAAAAATCAGCGATTTTAGACAATAAAACAAATCGTGCTTATCTTGAATTGGGTCGTATTTATTTTTATTTATCATTATTAGGCGAAAGCACGGAGCATGATTTTGCTTTTGCAGAGCAACAAGCGCGAGATGCTATTGCCAAGAATCCCGAAGACTCAGACGCACATCGTTCATTAGGCTTAATATTGGCCGGTCGCGGTGCTTTTTTGGATGCATACGAGGAGTTGACTTTGGCTTTATCTCTAAATCCTACAAATGAATTTTTGATTTGCGATTTGGCAACATTGCACCTTGCATTGCATGAGCCGCGCAAAACCATTTCATATCTTGAAGGTTACAACCATAAGTCAGGTTGGGCTTACGTTGTTTTGGCTATGGCTTGGTCACAACGAGAACAAAAGGGTAAGGCCATTTTGAACCTGCTTAAAGCAAAGAAATTAGGTTATTCGGGTTATTGGATAGATACGATGTTAAAGCAGTTTTCGGATGAGCTTGGTTTGCCTTTAACTGAAAATTAGATAAAATCAATAAATGGCCTTGTAGATAACATAAACAATCGTTATTGCAAATATTCCAAATAATATCGTTGAGATTGGGTTCATATTAAAATGGTATATCATCAGTTCTGAAAAAGTTTGTCTGTAGTTTGTCCAGTGTAGCATGCTTTTGACTGCTACACTGTATTCCGGTATTTTTTCATATTTAGAGTTTATTTTGCCCATCATTGCGTGCTCATGATATTTAAAGCTCACGGTTTTATCTCCGTCTATCACTCCGTGCAGTTCACAGCACCACTGATAGTCTTTTGACCCCAGGCTCGCCAAATAATATCTGCAATCAAGGGTCGGTGGTGTGGGAAGTTTGTCGAGAACTTCGAAAAGCTTTGTTTCCTTATAAAAAACTTCTAGGGGTCTCCATGGTGGGAGGTCATAGTTATGTTTTTCGAGCATCTTTTGTGTGCTTTCATTGAGCAGTTTCAAATTTGTGCGACATTTATTATTGATTATTTTTCCCGTGTTTTCAGCATACAATGTTGATGCTGTAATAATTAAAATAATCAGTAAAGCTATCTTTTTAAGGGTGGTTTTCAATTTTGCTCTCCAAAAAATAAAGATTAACAACTTGATTTTGCCAGAAAATACATGTATTATGCAAGATATTAATATTATGCGCCTATAGCTCAGTTGGATAGAGCACAGGATTCCTAATCCTGGGGTCGCAGGTTCAAATCCTGCTAGGCGCGTTTTAGTTATAATAGAATGTAAATAAACGGAGGAATTAAGATGGAACAGAAATTTTTTGTGTGCAAACATTGCGGAAACATTATTGGTATGATTCACAGTTCAGGCGTTCCCATTATTTGTTGCGGTGAAGAAATGGGTGAGATGAAGGCTAATACCAGCGATGGAGCTACTGAAAAGCATGTGCCCGTTGTAACTGTTGAAGGCAATAAAGTTGTTGTAGAAGTTGGGAGTGTTGCTCATCCTATGGTGCCTGAGCACTTTATCGCCTGGATTTGTCTTGTAACCGATAAGGGTCGTCAAAGAAAAGAACTTAAGGCCGGGGACAAACCGCAAGCAGTTTTCTTCATTGAAGAAGGTGAAAAAGTAGTAGAAGCTTTTGAATATTGCAACCTTCATGGTTTATGGAAAAAGACTCTGTAATTTAAGTTGTATACCTGAGGCAGAAACCGAGCGTTTCTGCCTTTTTTATTTTAAAAAGTAAATTATCAGATAAAGCTAAATGATCGAATTATAAATATATATTGCTTTTTAGTGTTTATGTGTTTATAATCTACGGCATGATTTCAAGTTTAACAGGTTTTGGACGTGCATCCTTAACAGATGAAGCCGGGCGCGTGAGCGTCGAGCTAAAGTCTGTTAATAATCGTTTTCTGCAAATTGATCTTCATCTTCCATATGGTTATAACTGGGCAGATGGGTTGATTCGGCAATATTTGACCGGTCGAATTTCTCGGGGTAAGGTACACTTAAACCTTGATGTTGCAGATTATAACCCCGATCAAGATGTTATTATCAATAAGCCTTTATTGAAAAAGCTTATTGCGCTGAACGATGAAATTTCAAAAGACACGGGCAAAACGCTTGTTACCGGATATGACGGGCTACTTTCTTTGCCGGGGGTAATGAAAATAGACTCGAAAGAGGTTGACACAGAAAAATTATGGCAAAGGATAGAGCCGGTTTTAGCAGAGGCAGTTGATGCTTTTGTTGCTTCACGAGTTCGTGAGGGGCAAAATTTGGCCAAAGATATTTGCGCTAACAGCAACAGTTTACGAGAATCGCTTTCGAAGGCAGAATTGCTGATACCCGAATACAGAAACGCATTTTGCACTAAATTTACCGAGCGAATAACAGAGTTGGCGGGCAAAGCCAATTTAGATGAATCCAAATTGAATACCGAGATCGCTCTTTGGGTTGACCGAAGCGATGTCAGTGAAGAAATTGTAAGACTTCATAGCCATTTGCAAGAGTTGGACAATATTATTAATAGTGACAAACCGGCAGGACGTCGACTTGATTTTCTTGTACAAGAGTTGAACAGAGAAGCCAATACTTTAAGCAGCAAGATCAATGATTTTGCAATAACTCAGCTGGCCCTTGACATGAAATGCGCTATTGAAAAAATACGTGAACAGGCTCAAAATATAGAGTAGAGGCGGTTTATAATTGATGAAATCTGTTTTGCTTAATATTGGTTTCGGAAATGTAGTTGTGGCAAACCGCATTGTTGCCATTGTAAGCCCGGTTTCTGCACCGATAAAGCGTTTAAAGGAAGATGCTCGCGAGCAGGGTAAGCTTATTGACGCCACTTATGGTCGTAAGACCAGGGCTATTATTGTAACGGATTCAAATCATGTTGTGCTTTCGGCTATTAACCCTGAAACTGCAGCATTGAGACTTATGGGTAAAAAGTCAGGACAAGACATGGGTGAAAGCCATGACGAAGATATGGACGATTTAGAACTTGAAACCACGGAGGCCGAAGAATGAAATTCCGATCAAGAACCGAGATTATTAAAAAAATTCCTAACAAATACGATGCCGTTATGGCCATTTCAAATCGTGTTAAAATGCTTGTAGAAGGTAAAAGACGCTTAATTGACGAATATGATGAAAATTTTGTAAAGATTGCTATGGAAGAAATAGCATCGGGTGCTTTAGACGTTGAAATCCAGGACAAAGAAAAATAATAAAATTAGTGTTTTTTTGGCATTTGGTAAGGGCATTGCCTGTGCAGACGCAATTTGGCCGGCAATGCTCTTTTTGCATGCGGGTTTTAAGGTTTACCCGGTGTTTTTGGAGGGTGCTTCCGAGTGGGTGAGCGAAAAAGCCATATATGAATTATGCGGCTTTAAGCCGGCCTATTGTACTGATATCTCAGACGGTAATTTGGATAATGCCAAGTGGCTTAAATTTTCGAAGTTAAATTTTGGATTCGGCGTTTTTGTTAATCCCGGCAGGGATGAAATTCTTGATTATTTTATGGCAGAGCCCAAAAATAAAGTTTTGTCATTTTTGAAATCTCGAACGGATAATACCTACTTATTGTTTGAGGGCGGTTTTGAGGCAGAGGGCATTGATTTAAACTATTACAACTTGTCTAAAGACGTATTAAAAAATCGCGATACTTTGTTAAAAGTTTTTTCACAGGCGGTTTCAAATATTTCTGCACAAGCCTTGTTGAGGGAGCGTACATATTATATTGAAGACAGTATTGTTTTTAAAAATAAATTGAGCGAGTCGTTTGAAGATGCCTTTATGCGCTCTGTTATGAACTCCTCAGATGCAGATTTATGTGTCAAGGGACTTTCAGAGACGGTTTTTTCTGTTGAAATGAGAAGCCAAAAGGAGTTTCAAGTTGAATACTGCAAAGCGGGTCTCATAGTGAGATGGGGTGAAGAAGCAAGATTTATGCCCGAAGTCATTGGACAAAGTTGTTTTAAGCGTTTTACATCGTTTCTTGTGATTGAATTATCGAGATTAAGCGAGTCGCTATAAAATGCAATTATATGCAGATGTATCATTACCCATACCTGTCAATGACGGTGTTCTAACCTATCATGTTCCTGAATCTATGCGCATTTTGCAGCTCGGCTCACGAGTATTGGTCAATGTTGTCACTCGCAAGCTTATCGGGTATGTGGTTCGTTTACACGAAGAAACCCCATCATTTAAAACTCTTCCTGTGGTCGAGGTACTTGATTCGGAACCTCTAATCTCTTCAACCATGTTTCGTCTTGCCGAGAGGGTTTCGAAAGACTGCGTTTGTGCTATGGGTGAAATATTGCATTGTATGCTTCCTGCCGGCATAAAGCAAAAAATTAAAAAGTGCGTATTATGCAATAAAAGTGATGGCAGTGAGGCATTAGACTGGTTAATCGAGAATCCCGGTGTTTTATTCAGTAGTTTTGTCGAGAAGTTCGGTTTGTCTTTGTCGCAAATAAAAAAACACATAGATTCCGGTGATTTAGAGATAATTTACAGTATAACCGAGCAACAGGGGCCAAAGTTTATTAAAGTTTTGCGCCCGGCGGATGATGTTGAGTTTTTACTTGATCGTATGACCTTAAAGGAGCGCCAGGTGATGGAGGCGTTGATGACTTTTTCTTCTGCCCCGACCGCTTCGTTTTTGGCAAAGAAAGCAAATACCAGTTCGGCTCCTATTAACCAACTAAAGAAAAAAGGTTATATTATTGAGATTGAAGAGCGTGTTTTGCGGCAGGTTGGCAGAGAGGCCTATTACAAGCGTGATGTCGTTTTACCTCCCGAACTTTCTTCAGATCAAATTCGGGCTCTTGAAAAGATCAAGCATTCTTTTGAAAACGAGAAAAAACCTGTTTTAATACGGGGAGTGACTTGTTCCGGCAAGACCGAAATATATTTGCGCTGGGTTGCCGAGATATTGAATCTAGGTTTAACGGCTATTATTCTTGTTCCGGAAATATCTCTGACTCCTCAGATGCTCAAGCGTTTTACGGACCGTTTTGGAGAAAAGGTTGCTGTTTTGCATAGCAAGCTTTCAGACGGCGAGCGATTTGATCAATGGGAGCGCATAAGAAGGGGAATATTGCCTGTTGTGGTCGGTGCCAGATCGGCCGTTTTTGCACCCTTGCCGAAGTTAGGCACCATAATCTTAGACGAAGAGGGAGAGCCTTCTTTTAAGCAGGGCGAGTCTCCCAGATATCATGCCCGCGAAGTGGCTTTGGCGAGGTGTGAAATAGAGGGGGCTCAGCTTGTTATGGGTTCCGCCACTCCCACTGTTGATTCGTTTGAGAATTGTTTGAGGAATAAGTATGAGTTGGTTGAAATAAACAGTCGTGTAAGCAATCGACAGCCTCCTCGTGTTAAGGTTGTTGATATGCGCAATGAGCTTGTAACAAAAAAGAACCGCTCAATATTTTCTGAGGCCTTATGCAGTTCTGTAAAAGCCGCTTTGTCGAACAAGAAACAGGTTATTTTGTTTCTTAACAGGCGCGGATTTTCCAGTTTTGTGTTTTGCAGAGAGTGCGGAGAATCTATTTCTTGTTCACAGTGCAAGGTATCGTTGGTTTTTCATGATAAAAGCAGGGTTATGCGTTGTCATTACTGCGGTCAGCTACAGAATGTACCTACTTTGTGTCCGAAATGCGGGAGCAAGTCGATTAAATTCTTTGGTGCAGGCACCCAACGTGTAGAAGCGGAGGCGCGTCGTTATTTTCCCGGCGCGCGAATTCAGCGTTTGGACTCAGATTGTGTAACGACAAAAGGCAGTCTGGAAGATATTTTAGACCGTTTCGGCAATCGCGAAATTGATATATTGATTGGTACACAGATGGTTGCAAAGGGGCTTGATTTTCCTGATGTAACTTTGGTCGGTATTCTTGCTGCGGACAGCTTGCTCCGAGTTCCTGATTTTAGAGCTTCGGAGCGCAATTTTTCTTTATTGGCACAGGTTTCGGGACGTGCGGGACGAGGAGACTGTCCCGGGGATGTAATTCTTCAGACTTACAGTCCGGACCACCATTCGATTACATATGCTTTAACGGAAGATTACGCAGGTTTTTTTAAAAAGGAATGTGAGTTTAGAAAAGCTGCAGTTTTTCCTCCGTTTATTGAATTGGCTTATTTTATTATATCCGGAAGCGATCCTATTAAGACGGAAAAATCTGCACGCGATCTACTTGCCAATATTACAGGATTTTTAAAAACCAACGAGCAAGAATTAAGTTCAAAGTATGAGATTTTTGGCCCTGCGCCTGCCAGTATTGAAAGAATCAATAATCGATACAGATTTCAGCTGATGCTCAAAATGTCTGACTTGAATTTGTTGACAAAGGCTGTAGGCGATTCTGTCAGGAAAACAAAAAGAACCGGCGACATAAGGGTGGCGGTGGATATAAATCCGTTTTTTGTAATTTAGCTTGTATTATTTTAGAAGGCGAAAAATAATATTTTTCACAAACCTTATGCTGTGCTATAATACGGAGATATAAAGTTAATTTGGCGCAAGATTGTATGGGGGTAAAATGAAATATAGAATTTTACATTATGGTGAAGCAGAACTAAGAAAATCCTGTGAGCCTATAAAAGAAATAACCGAAGAAATAAAACAGTTGGTTTCCGATATGTTTGAAACAATGTACGAAGCTAAGGGTGTCGGTTTGGCTGGTCCTCAGGTGGGCAAAAACATTAGGCTTGCTATTATTGATATCGGCGATGATCCAATTGTTATGATTAACCCCGAAATAATTAAAAAGTCAGGCAAAGAAACTTGTTTAGAAGGTTGTTTGTCTTTTCCCGGTTTAAGTGAAAAGGTTGAGCGTGCTTTAAAAGTTACAGCCGAATACACTGATTTGTCCGGGGACACTTATGAAATTGAGGCCGAAGGTTTATTGGCGCGAGCAATACAACACGAACTCGATCACTTAGACGGAATAGTGTTTGTTGATAGGATATCTAAGGCCAGGAAAATTCAGATAAAAAATGACCTAGAGGCTATTAAGAACGGCGAAACGTTGTATGAAGAAGAGTACGAGGACGAATACGACGAAGAATACGACGAAGATTTAGAAATATGACGAAAACTCCTTACAAAGTAGTTTTTATGGGGTGCCCTGATTTTGCGGTTCCCAGTCTTTGTATTTTGGCTACCGACCCTGATTTTGAAGTTGTTGCGGTTTATTGCATGCCTGACAGACCTAAGGGACGCGGTAAGACTTTGACTCCGACGCCTATAAAGGAATTCGCTCTTCAGCACGGCTTTGAGGTTAGAACTCCTGTGAGTTTTAGGAAGCAGCCTGAAGAAATAGAAGTTTTGAAATCTTTTAAACCTGACTACTTGGTTGTTGTTGCTTACGGTTTAATTTTACCTCAAGAGGTTTTAAACATACCTAAGATTGCTCCTGTAAATTTGCATGCTTCAATATTGCCTGCTTATCGCGGTCCTTCTCCTATTCATTATTCTTTGATTAATGGCGATTCAGAGACCGGTAATACTGTGATGTTGATGAGCAAGGGTATGGATGAGGGTGAAATACTTTCTGTTTCTAAGACTCCTATAGGTGATTGTGATGATTTAGGCTCATTGCATGACAGGTTAAGTGTTCATGGCGCCGAGCTTTTGGTTAAAACTTTAAAAAGTTATGCGCAAGGTGATATAACTCCTTTGGTGCAAGACCATTTAAAAGCTACATATACCGGCAAAATTTCAACAGACACGGCTCATATAGATTGGAAAAAGAGTGCAATAGAAGTAAGAAACTTAATTTTTGCGATGAGTCCTTGTCCCGGGGCGTGGTTTAATGATGGGCGAGAGCGAATTAAGGTTTTCAGAGCTAGGGTTGAGGACGAGTTTTCTTCTGAGCCGGCCGGTACAATATTGGTTCAAGACCAGAATTTAGGAATCAAAATTGTTTGCGGAGACTCACGGGTTCTAAGTTTACTTGAATTGCAACGCGCGGGAAAAAACAGAATCTGCTGTGCAGATTTTGTTTGCGGTTGCCGTTTGTCTTTGAACAATTTATGCGATGACGAAACAGAGGAGTAACTTGTGACAAAAAATCAAACCCCCCAGGCTACAATAAAACGTATGTCAATTTATCTTCGATATTTGAACGGGCTTGATAACGATGGAATAAAACTTGTGT
>Ga0265293_10013447_pt1 | contig 10624 bp, 13 predicted proteins | sample Munlanlewell138R_FD_192505 | JGI IMG/M metagenome (GOLD analysis project Ga0265293, IMG submission 192505) | Leachate microbial communities from a municipal landfill in Southern Ontario, Canada - Leachate well 138R | ecosystem: Engineered > Solid waste > Landfill > Unclassified | place: Canada... | reverse complement strand
AAGGAAGTTCGCTCGATAGCTGAAAAAATGATAACTTTAGCGAAGCGTGGAGATCTTCATGCCAGACGCCAAGTAGCTCAATTTGTGCGTGCTAGAGAAGCAGACACAGAAACGGGTCAGGACGCCATTCAAAAGCTATTCTCAGATTTAGCACCACGTTACGAGAATCGTCAAGGTGGATATACTCGTATCTTGAAAATTGGCCCTCGTCGTGGAGATGCTGCATCCATGGTATACTTGGAACTAGTACAAGACTAAGAAGAAAAGGCATTTAGAATCCTAGATTCTGAAAGCCTTTTTTTGCACTATCAGAATATATATATTTAATGTTGATAGTATAAGTGCAACTAGGGCATTCTCTTCGCCAGAGGCTAAGCGAATGCCTAGTTTTCTTTACATAAAAAAAGTACCATTTATTCATTATGGGGTGAAATAATGGGAGATAAGACAGCTGCTAGATATGCTATTATTGAAGCTGATCAGGTAATGTTTTATTATGGAGACAATATAGCTTTGTCTAATATTTCAATTGATATTACACAAGGGCAACATGTAGTGATCTTAGGAGCAAATGGGTCCGGTAAATCAACCATAGCAAAACACTTCAATGCATTGTTGACGCCCACTAAAGGCGATATATTAGTAAAAAAAATGAACACTAAAGATGCTAATAATACTTGGGAAATACGCAAAAGTGTAGGGATGGTATTTCAGAATCCTGAGAACCAAATTATTGGGGCAACAGTTGAAGATGATATTATCTTTGGCATGGAGAATATCGGATTATCTACAGAGGAAATTGCAAAGCGTCTTGAACAAGTCATAGATATGTTGCAGCTACAAGCAATTCGTAAGAAAGAACCATATCAGCTTTCCGGAGGACAGAAGCAACGAGTAGCAATCGCAGGAATATTAGCAATGGAGCCAGATGTTATAATATTTGATGAAGCAACATCAATGCTCGATCCGGAAGGACGTAACGAGGTACTGAAGGCGATAGCAGCATTAATAAATGAGCATTCAGCAACAATTATTCATATAACTCATGATATTGAAGAAGCCATAGTCGCAGATTACGTGCTAATCATGTCAGCGGGTATGCTAGTTACAGAAGGTACACCAGAGCAAATATTTACATATCAGGGCAATTTAGAAGCATATGGGCTACAATTACCTTTTAGCATGCAGTTTTACAAATTATTTTTGGATGCAAAAGCTGACAGTTCTACAGTAAATTATGATACAATCCCAATGAATATAGATGAGTTGGTGGATGCTTTATGCAAATACAGTTTGAAAATGTAAGCTATACCTATATGCCTGGAACACCTTTTGAAGAAGTAGCATTAGAAAATGTAAGCTGTACAATTCCTAGTGGGATGTTCGTAACTGTGTTAGGCAAGACAGGCTCAGGGAAAACGACTGCGTTGCAATTGATTAAAGGACTGCTAAAGCCAAGTAGAGGCAGAATAATCTATACAACAAGTACAGAACACGCATATAAATGCGATAAACAGTCAAAACAAGAAAAACAGCAACTCAATGCAATCTGGAGTTCGATTGGCTATTTGTTTCAATATCCGGAGCATCAGCTATTTGAAGAAACTGTGGAACGGGATATTTCGTATGGGCCCAGAAATCTTGGAGTTACTGAAGGCGCTATCAAGTCGAATGTACTTGAAGCAATGGAAGCGGTAGGACTATCATATGAGCAATTTGCCGAGCGTTCACCCTTTGCTTTAAGCGGTGGGCAGATGCGACGTGTTGCTATAGCTGGAGTTCTAGCAAGTAAACCGCAAACAATGATTCTTGATGAGCCAATGGCAGGACTAGACCCGATTAGTAAAACTAAGCTGATAGATATGCTTTATCAGCAGCATTTAGCTAATAATTGGACGACGATATGTGTGTCACATCATATCGATGAGATATGGCAGCATACAGATCATTTTCTAATATTTAATAACAAACGCATCGAATTCATTGGTAGTAAACAACAGATTTTACAAGCGTGGCAGCAACGACAAATTGACATAGAACCACCGTCAATTGTTAAATTAGCATTACTGCTAATAGATAAAGGAATCATCAAAAGGCCATTAACAGAATTATCTAATGAGCTACAATCTAGTGAAGCTTTTGCTAGATATTTAGGGGGAGTTTAATGCTTGATCAGATACTTATAGGTCAGTATGTAGCAATAGACTCCTTTTTACATCGTCTCGATCCGAGGACTAAGCTGATAGCGATGTTTTTAATAGTAGTTAATATATTTATCGTAGCTGAGACATATCAATATTTGATTATTATGTCATTGGTAGTTTTAGTGTTTTTGCTATCCAAGATTGGCTTTAAGCATTTATATCGAGGCATGAGACCGATTCTATGGTTTGTGTACTTCACATTCTTCTTACATGTGTTAATCAATAAAGATGGTGAGTTACTCTGGCAGTATGGATTTCTATCGGTGTATTCAGAAGGGATTATACAGGGGTTTATTATTAGCTTTAGATTATTTGTACTTATCTTCTTTTCTACTATATTAACCTTAACGACAGCGCCCATGACACTAACACAAGGCATTGAGGAGTTATTGAAACCATTAAGAAGACTTATACCAGTACATGAGATTGCGTTAATGCTAACGATTTCGATTCGGTTTATTCCAACTATTCTGCGTGAAACTGATAAGTTAATTAAGGCGCAAACAGCACGAGGCGGCTCAATTGGACAAGGTAGTATTCTTAAACGGGTTAAGCATGTAATTCCGTTAGTAGTACCGCTATTAATAATTAGCTTCAAGCGTGCCGAAGAGTTAGCAATAGCGATGGAAGCTAGAGGTTATCGCGGCAGTATTGGTAGAACCAAATATAGACAACTTACATTTAATGCATTTGATCAACTAGTATTATTGATAATGATACTTATGACTTCTTTGACTATGTTTGTGCTGTTTTCATAATAGTCGGTTAACAGTAATGAATACTTGTTTACCAGTAATGAATACTTGCTTTACGGTAATGAATACTTGTTTACCAGTAATGAATACTTGCTTTACGGTAGTTAATACTTTGTTAATAGTAATTATGGTGGTTATTATAGGTAGTTAATTAATAGGTAGTTAAGATTGGTTTGATCACAGCGAAATGGAGGTTAGTGCTATAGAACGCATAAAAATAATTTTCGGATATGATGGTACTGACTTCTACGGTTATCAAGTGCAACCATCAGACAGAACTGTACAACAAGAAATAGACCGAGCATTAGCAGAAGTCTGCGGGTGTGAAATTCAGACATTTGCCTCAGGCAGGACTGACCGTGGCGTTCACGCAGTACACCAAGTAGCGCATTTCGATGTGATAACGACAATTCCAATAGATAGATTACCTAAGATAATTAATGCGAAGCTACCTAACGATATTGTCGTCAAGCACGCTCAGGTTGTACCTTCGAATTTTCACGCACGTTTTGACGTTTCTAGTAAGACATATTGCTATGCTATCGACAATCAACCGATTCCAGATATTTTGCAGAGGCGATACTCATATCATGTTGCTACTAAATTAAATGTAACACACATGAAGTTGGCAGCCGAATATTTAATCGGAGAACATGATTTCACCTCTTTTTGCTCACAAAAAACTACTGTAGAAGACAAGGTGCGCACCATATACTCAATAAATATTCGCAAATCAAAAAATAATATCCGTATATTAGTGACAGGGAATGGCTTTCTGTATAACATGGTTCGTATCATAGTAGGTGCTTTAATTGAAGTGGGTAAAGGCAGACTAAAGCCAATAGATATTAAATACATACTTGAGACTAAGGATCGTACGAGTGGTTCAGTGACTGCACCAGCTCATGGGCTAATATTGTGGGATGTAGTGTATTAATAAGCTTTTATAATATATTTTCTAAAAAAATACACGTGGTTGGGTTGACATCAATATTGCTGCGGTGTATAATGTTAAACGGTATTCTAAATTCCAGAGCCCCGGATTTTTGGACAATGCCACGTTACTCGTCACTAAAGTCAATTGATAAATTATATGAAAAACAAACCGACAGATTGTCGGGATAACATAAACATATCGTAAGGAGGGACCTTTCAGATGCGTACAACCTTTATGGCAAATGCAAGTAATGTACAACGTGATTGGTACGTAATTGATGCAACTGGCAAAACGCTTGGACGTCTTGCAACTGAAGTTGCTAAATTATTAAGAGGAAAACATAAACCTGAATTCACTCCGCATGTAGATGCTGGTGATTTTGTAGTTATAGTTAACTGTAGTAAGATTGTATTAACAGGTAAGAAATTAGATCAAAAGAAATATTATCGTCATACATCATATACGGGTGGTCTTAAAGTAACGAAAGCAAAAGATATGCTTAAGAACAATCCGGAAGAAATGGTATTCAAAGCAGTTAAAGGCATGATACCACACACTAAATTAGGTGCTGCACAAATTAAGAAACTTCGTGTTTATGCAGGTCCGGAACATGAACAACAAGCACAACAACCAAAAACATGGGAAATTAAATCGTAAAGGAGGCTATCTCTCTTGGCTATAGTACAATATTATGGAACTGGAAGACGTAAAAACGCTGTTGCTCGCGTGCGCTTAGTGCCTGGCGATGGACAGATTATTATTAATAAACGTGATATCGATGAGTATTTTGATTTAGAAACACTTAAATTAATTACTAAGCAACCATTAGTACTTACTGAGACTTTAGGAAGCTATAATGTATTAGTAAATGTTCATGGTGGAGGATTTTCAGGTCAAGCAGGAGCGATTCGTCATGGTATTTCGAGAGCTCTTTTACAAGCTGACACAGAATTCCGTATACCATTGAAACGTGCAGGCTTCTTAACTCGTGACTCACGCATGGTAGAACGTAAAAAGTACGGTCTTAAAGGCGCACGTCGTGCACCACAATTCTCAAAGAGATAGGATCACTGGAATGCAAAATCCCTCAAACGATTTCGTTTGGGGGATTTCTTTTTCAAAAACTCATGAGATTTTTTTATTTTATATATATTAACCTATCCTTGGTTTTATACTTTATGATTTTATTTGAGAACTTTATCGGCTTTATATTTCTTTTCTGCATTTTATCATTAAAAAATTTACTGGAGGTTTATCTGGATTCTCCTTATATATGTCATCAATCTCTACAAAATCTACAAGCCCGTAATTTCCAAACTCTTTCTCTATAGACTTAGAATCATAGAAAAACAGTTTCACCCCATACGTTGTTTCATAATAATTTTCAGCAAGCTTATTGCCATTACCGTACATTGGAGCTTTTTCCGAAACGGCCGTAAAAATCATATATCCATCTGGTTTTAAATGGTTATAGCAATCATTAATAAACTTTTTTCTTTCATCTTCATTTAACAAATGAATAAGCGCTAAGCTAGCTACACCATCATAAAGTTTGTTTTCAAAAGGCATATCTGACACTGATCCATGATAAATTTTATTAGTAATTCCATTTTGACTTGCTATATTAATTGCTGATTGAGAAATTTCGATTCCCGTAACTTCCATGTTATTATCAGTAAATGGTTTTACATTTCTTCCATATCCAATACCTGGTATTAAGATGTCCTTTAGATTATTTTCAGCAAAGTAATCTGCTACTATAATTGCAGTACTTGATGGCTCAAACCCCCACATTGCTTGCTTTTCTGCAAAACTTTTTTCCCAAAATTCTGACATATAAACATCTCCCTTAAAATTTTATAATTACATTATTATACAAAATTGGTACAAATCTTATTTTAATCAGGTACATTACAGACTGTATTTATCTATAATTAGAGTAAAAAAACCTATGAAACTAAGGCATCTTTATATAATTTCAAATATTTTTTTGTTTTTAAGATAAGTTTCCGTTATATTCTGGGCTTCTTCCATTGCTTTTTGGATTTTGCAGCCATGATTTTCATCCAATTCACACATAAACATAGGGCTGCTTCCTTCAGTTGCCGTAATCACATCTAAAAGTGAAATATCATCTTTGTTTTTACGCAAAACATAACCACCATTTACACCAGGGGTTGATTGAATTATATTAGCTTTTACTAACTGTGTTAAAATCTTTGACAAATAACTCGGGGAAATATTTAAATGGGTTGCCAAAGGCTGTAAGCTTAAATTATCTTTTTTATCATATTTGATCATATATGCAACTATATGTAATGCATAGTTAGTAGCTTTGGTATATTTCATATTAATCCTCCACGCATCATTAATCGGATATTACAGACTGTATTTGTCTATAATACGCCAGTTTATACTTTCAGTCAATACTTATTAAAGGGATGTTTTCCAAATTGAAAAGCATTCTTTTTCTTTAAGAAAGATAATTTTATAGGCATATTAATGACAGCAATTTCATAAACATATATATACGAACATATGTGAAACTAAATGTATGAACAACTAGAGACATATTAACTATATGATAGCGTAGCATCAATTTTTGAAATAAAGCTATTAAACGGAGTTGATATTATGGAATTGCTACGAAAAAAAACAAAATCATTACTGATATTTTCGATTGTATTCGCAATGGTATATTACATGTTACCAGATTTTCAAGAAACGCAGCAGACACTTGGTTTACCTTTATCGGGATCGGTCATTGCAATTGATCCTGGGCATGGTGGTGTTGATGGTGGCGCTGTAGCTGAAGATGGCACAGTAGAGAAGGATATAGCATTAGAAGTATCAATGCAGGTGCGTGATTATTTGCAACAAGCAGGCGCTTTGGTTGTAATGACTCGTGATGGTGATTATGATTTAGCTAATGAAGATACTAAGGGATATAGCAAGCGAAAAACAGAAGATTTAAAAAAACGCACAAAATTAGTTAATAGTTCTGCTGCAGAACTATTAGTAAGCATACATTTAAATGCAATCCCGTCTAATAAATGGTCGGGAGCACAATGTTTTTATTCTAAAGGTAGAGATGATTCACAGTTATTAGCAAAATTAATTCAAGATCAATTGAAAGATATAACTGGCAAGACGGATAGAGTACCGCTAGCAGACGATAGAATATATATTATTAAAGAAGCAAAAATGCCAGCAGTAACTGTAGAGGTAGGGTTTTTATCAAATCCAGAGGAAACAGCGCGGATGAAACAATTAGATTATCAACGGAAGCTAGCACATGCTATTTATCTTGGGATTGCACAATATTTAACGGAAGTGGCAACTATGGGAAATGAACAACCTCCAGATTAGTGCGACAAATCACTAGTTTGGAGGTTAACTTATATTTAGAGGTTAATTTATTTATTACTACTTTTTTCGCCACCACCACTACTTTCTTCTTCACTGTCTTCACTACCTTCGGTTTTACTGTCACTTTCTTTACCTTCTTCTTCGCCGCCTCCCTTTTGTCCACCTTCGCTTAGTTTAATTTCTAATTCCTCTTGCTGAATCTTACGTAATAACTCCATTAATTCTAAGCGAGCGGCAGGGGTTGTGAACGCTTCCTTGGCAGCTTCTTGCATTTGCTTGCGCATTGCGGAGCCTGTCAATAAATCAAGCAAAATAGACTCAAAATCGGGCTCCTTTAATACTTCGATCAACAGCTCGCGATACTCAGGATCTTTCAGTAGTGATTTTAATAATTTTTCATGCTCCTTCTGAACGTTCTTGGCGAATTCTGCGGCGAATTTAGGGTCCTTAATAGTGTCTTCTAGTATTTTTTTGTTTTGTGGATCTAATATAGAATCTGCCACCGCCTTCTTAACATCTGTATCTTCAATAATAATTTGGTCTTTAATTGAAGGGTCACGTAACACTTCGCTTATTGCATCTCGACCTTCCTTAGAACCAAGTGAGTCTGTAATCATCTGTTTAATATCTTGATAATTAGCTTGTCCTTTTTCTTCGCCTTCGGATGACGAACATCCGCCTAACATAACAACAAGGACTAATGCTGCAATTACATATGCTGCGCTAATTTTGATTTTTGATATTGGAAAATATATTGGAGAATATTTTGGAAAAATAGAACGCATTATTGTACCTCCTAAATAGCATGTATATATGTTCGTTATCTATAAAGATAGCTCATTTTTTATTAATCTTTTTAATGACTCAGTTTTCTTTATAGTATGTGGAGTAAAAATATTTATACAGATAATAATAACAATATATATAGCTAAATTTTTAATGGCGTTACAAATTATGTTTAGGAGGCGGATAAATGAGTGAGGAGCAAGACAAATGGCAGCAAGAAGCCCGTATGCAAATACATAACAAGAATGTCGTAGACAGGATTCTTGCTGCTGATGAACGTATTCTTAACTCAGAGCAAAAACAATATTTAGGTTATGAAAAAGATAACGTTATTGCTTATTATAGCAAGAAATCTATAATGTATAAAAACACAAAAGGCCAAATTGAAAGCTTATTAAAGCGCTCGAAAAATGTACGTATCATTCTGAGCGCATCTAATGAAGGTCAAAATATGGAGTTTATAAAAATGGCAACAAACACAAACCATTCGTATCGAATCGTATCTGACGAGCAATTTAAAGAAGACACTGGGCTAGTTGTAGTGCAGGAATAACTGTGGCTATTCTATTTGTTTGTTTACGGTTGCATTTTCAATTAATTGCGAAACAGTAACAATTTGAAAACCACGCTGATGTAGTCCGTCGATAATCTGAGGTAATGCCTCAATTGTCTGCAACGCAGAATCACTGGCATGAAGTAAGATTATATCGCCTGGATAAGCCTTTGATAAAACGTTTTCAACGATACGATCTGATCCAGGACGCATCCAATCTTTAGAATCTGTATCCCATTGAATAACTGAATAACCTAAATCGGTAGCTACTTGCAGAGTTTTTTTGTTGAAATCGCCGTTCGGAGTGCGAATTAAGTTAGGTTCCTTGCCTGTAATGTCCAAAAGTGTTTGATGGGCTAGAAGAATTTGTTCTTTTACAAATTCATCCTTATATTCGCTGTAATTAACGTGTTTCCAACCATGGCTAGCTATTTCCATGCCTAATTTATCAATTCTTCTTACTATATCCATGTTATCTTTAGCCCACGGACCAGAGAGAAAGAATGTAACATTGCGGACGTTTTTTTGTTCAAGGATATCAAGTATTGGTTCGGGTGCTTGTTTTCCCCAGCTTATATCAAAAGTTAATGCCACCATTTTTTGCTCAGTATTCACCTTATAAATTGCAGCTGGATTCTGGGTAGAGAATACCGACATATAATTTCTTTCAATATAGATAACACCTACAGCAAATAGAAATAACAGGACAAAAGATAAACCCTTCAATATAACCTTACCATTTATGACCCATAATAAACGCATTTGATTGCCTCCTTAATTGATGCCAAATAGTTATGCTATTAGACATACTGTTGTTACAATATTCATATGCGTTGTTTTATAAGCAAATTACTAGTCGTACACATTTCTCTTTGATATTATGAATAAGTATAGGTGTGAGAATAATGAAAAGATAAACGGAAGTGGAGCGTATATGGGGAAATCAATTGAGATCATTAGGCATAACTTAAAATATATTATATTTGCGGGAGTTTTACTATTTGTAGGTGCGGTAATAGGTGGGATTCTGGGTGACCAATTGTATGGCTTTATAGAGGAACAGTTAAGTAAGATTCAAGAACTAGGTGAGAAAATCAGCGCTAACGGAAATCCGCTATATGCATCATGGGTTATTTTTTGGAACAACCTTCAGGCAGCGTTGGTTTTTATTATTTTAGGAAGTGTTTTTGGAATAATGCCCTTCTTGGGACTATTACTTAACGGTATGCTAATTGGTGTAGTATTAAGTTTAGTTGGCGACACAGCCATATCTTCGCTGATGGTTTTCGCGGTTGGTGTATTACCACACGGAATTTTCGAGATTCCAGCAATATTAATTGCAGGCGGTTTTGGTCTTAAATTAGGCACTGTATGGTTAAAGCCAATTGCGGGGATGAAACGATGGGAGAGTTTTAAATATACCTGGGCAGAGATATTAGATATTATCGTATTTGTAGTTATGTTATTAGTGGTAGCGGCATTGATAGAAGGATTAATTACACCACTATTAATGAATATTTTCATAGGACAGCTAAGCGTATAACGATAGTAATGGTGCTAATGCAATGATTGAGGCATGAAGCGGTATGAGCAATAGATTATGAACAATAGATTATGAACAATAGATATGACTTGTAAAATAACAAAATTTTAAATAATAACGAGTATTTATGAGATAAATAATAATATTGGCGGAATATCATGATATTTTCATTGGTTGATGTTTGAACAGCAACTTAAATCATGTTAATATATATCTCACCGCTTAAAAATGGTGGACAGGCATAACTCGTTAACTTCTTTCGTTTTTTATTATGGTGGAAGTTGGCAACAAGAAAATCAAAAAAACATATTGACGAGACAAACAGCCTGTGATATTATATAAAAGTCGCCGCTGAAACGGCAGACAAAAACACAAGTTCCTTGAAAACTATATAGTGAAATCAAAACAACGTCGATTCAAGGATTCGCAAGAATCCAAACAGCAAATATAATTTGCAAACAGCAGATAAAACTGCAA
>Ga0265293_10013445_pt1 | contig 10624 bp, 10 predicted proteins | sample Munlanlewell138R_FD_192505 | JGI IMG/M metagenome (GOLD analysis project Ga0265293, IMG submission 192505) | Leachate microbial communities from a municipal landfill in Southern Ontario, Canada - Leachate well 138R | ecosystem: Engineered > Solid waste > Landfill > Unclassified | place: Canada... | reverse complement strand
GTCCACGGCTTCTACCCGCCGATCGTCGTCTACCAGGCCATGTTGGACAAGCTCAATCAACCCAATTCCTCAATTCAATAAATCGGTGTTGCACTTGGTGCTTGACTCCGCCCTGCCTATTGTCTGAAATCGGAAGATCGCAAACACGTTCTAAGGCTCAGCGAAGCAGCGCAAGCAATTGGGCTGCATTGCGCGTACGGGTCTTGGCCATTAGGCGCTGCCGGTAGGTTTCCACGGTGCGATGACTCAGCTTCAGAACTCGGGCAATTTCCTTGCTCGTCATCCCCTCCGCCATCGCATTCACGATCTCCCGTTCACGGTCAGACAGTACCGGGGGCTCCTGGGGCGGCGTGACCGGCTCGAAAGCACAGGCAACCATCATGTACGGGTCTGCTTGGTCGCGGCAACGACCCCGCACGCGCATATGGACAGGGTAATTGCCGCGACGCACCATGGTCCTCTCGTCGCAGTGACCTCCTGAGGACGCGAGAAACTCGCGCCATTGCTCTCCCCGGTCGATGAAGTCGCGGCGCGACGGATACAGAATCTCCAGCGACTCACCAATGAGCTGGTGAGGCTCGTAGCCAAACATCTGGGCGAACGCGGTATTCACGTTCGTGATGATCCGGTTGTGGCAAAGCACAGTGCCCACGGGTAGCAGGTCGACCAGCATCTTCGCGTCTCCGCCATTGAGGCTCACAGCTTTCATGGTTGTCTCCTCACCGCTGTAGTACGCAGCGTTTGTCGTATTTTCACGGACTTTTCGCAGTCCGGATATTCGGGGAGCATCGGTTTCCAGAACATGGGCAACCGTAATGGCTCATTCACAAAGCTTCCTCGAAACTCCATGAACATTGCTCTGCAGCTTCTCAATCGGGCACGTCAGTATACCGACGCTCCGGCGGTTACGGACAGCAATCGCGCCCTGTCGTTCGCAGCCCTCGCCGACAGGGCGAGCCGGTTGGCAGGCGGCCTCGCTGACATGGGCCAGCGAAGGCCCGGAGAGCGTGTCGTCCTGTGGATGGAGAACAGCGCCGAGTTCATCGAAAGCCTGTTCGCCTGCTGGATCGCGGGCTTGTGCGTCGTGCCCGTGAACCCCAAGCTGCATGGACGGGAGGTGGCCCACATCCGATCCGACTGCGCGGCGCGCCTGGTCATTGCCAGCGAGTGCTTCGCCCAGACGGCGCACGAGCAACTCCTGTCGACGGGCCACGATCTGCAGATCCTGATCGCCGGCTCGGCGCAGTACCACAGCCTCGCCGAGGGACCGCCGATGCCCTGCCAAGTGCTGGAGCCCGTGGAGCCGGCCTGGATCTTCTACACGAGCGGAACGACCGGGTTTCCCAAGGGCGCGGTCTTGTCGCACCGCAACCTGCTGTTCATGGTGATGTCCTACTACTCCGACATCGAGCAGGTCCATCCGGGAGACACCATGCTGCACACCGCGCCGCTGTCGCATGGGTCCGGGCAGTACATGCTCCCGCATCTGCTGGGCGGTGGCCACCAGGTCGTTCTCGATCGCTTCGACGCGCCGGCCGTGCTCGAAGCATGCCGCCGCTACGAACGGGTGTCGATGTTCGCCGTGCCAACGATGATCACCCGGCTCGTGGCCCAGGCCCGCCAGGAGACCAGCCCGGCCGCGCCGAACCTGCGGACCTTCATCTATGGCGGCGCGCCCATGTACGTGGCCGATCTGCTGGATGCCCTCGACGTGTTCGGCAACCGGTTCTACCAGCTGTACGGCCAGGGAGAGACGCCCATGACGATCTCGGGCCTGAACCAGCGCGAGCACGCCGGAACACGCGACGCGGCCCACCTCGCCCGCCTGGCGACATGCGGCGTGGCTCGCACCGGTGTCCAGATCCGCGTGGTCGGCGAAGACGGGCGAGACCTCGGTCCCGGCGAGATCGGCGAGATCATCGTCCGCAGCGACTGCGTCATGTCGGGCTACTGGAACAACCCACAGGCAACGGCCGTCGCACTGCGTGACGGTTGGCTCTGGACGGGCGACATCGGCACGCTCGACGAAGCCGGCTACCTGGCGTTGTGCGACCGCTCCAAGGACATGCTGATCAGCGGCGGCAGCAACATCTACCCTCGCGAGATCGAGGAGGTGCTGCTGCGGCATCCCCACGTCGTCGAGTGCTCGGTCGTCGGCCAGCCCCATAAGGACCTCGGCGAGGAACCCGTGGCCTTCGTCGTGGTCGCCGACGGCACTGCGGTCAGCCCGGACGACCTCGACGCCCTCTGTCTCGAGCACATTGCCAGGTTCAAGCGGCCCCGGGAGTACCGGTTCGTTGCGTCGCTGCCCAAGAGCAGCTACGGAAAGATCCTGAAGACAGAACTTCGGAAGTGGCTGGCGGCGCAAAACCCGCAGCCATCCTGATGAAACCCAAGCAACCCTGAAAAAAAGGAGACAGTATGCAGAACTCAAATTCCAGCCGCCTCGCCCTCGTTGCGGCAGCTGCCGTAATGGCGATCCCTGGCTTGGCCAAGGCCCAGGTAAAAGTCGGCGTGATGCAGGGACTGAGCGGCCCGCCCGCCATCGTGGACTTCGGCGAGTCCTACCTGCAAGGGGTGAAGCTCGCGCTGAAGGACTACGAGGCCAACGGCGGCAAGACGAAGATCGAACTCGTCGTGTACGACGATGAGGCCAACCCCCAGCGCGCCGTATCCCTGGCCCAGCGTCTTATCCAGAACGACCGGGTGCCGGTGGTGATCGGAACGGTCAGCAGCGGCAACGTGTTGGCGATGGCGCCGCTGTTCCAGAAGGCGGGCGTTCCGCTGGTGGCAGGACCCGCAGCGGTGACCAGCATTACGCAGCAGTTCATCAACGAGAAGCCGAGTTACATCTTCCGCTGCTCGATGGTCACGCGTTTCGAAACCAATGCAGTGACCGACTGGGCCGCCGCCAGCAACCGGAAGATCGGGCTCATTCACTCGACCACAGGGGCGGGCCTCACCGCTGTGAAAGAGATCGACGAAGACCTGAAGGCCAAGGGCAAGTCTCTCGCAGTCGTGGAAGCCGCTGCGCCCGGCGTGAGCGACCTCACGCCGCAGCTCATCAAGATGCGCGACGCGGGCGTCGACCTCGTGCTGAACTTCCACGAGTCCTACGAGCTCACCTTCCGTCCGCTCTCCCGCATCAACTACCGGCCCACCATCGCCGGCCCATGGGGCTTGTCCTCGATGAAAGTGCCGGATATCGTCGGCAGGGATGCGTTGGAAGGCACGATCATGAGCCAGGCCTTCGATGCCTCCACGCCGCGCGGAAAGTCCTTCAACGAACGCATGCGCCAGGAGTACGGCAGCGCCTACCGCTGGCCCCTGGTCGCCTCCCTCGGCTACGACGCGGGGCAGATCGTGTTCAAGGCCGTGGAGCACGTCGGAAAGGCCGATCCGGCGGCGATCCGTGACGCAATCGAGGACACGGATGGCCTGCAGGCTGTCACCGCGACACCCACCAGGCCATTCAGTGCCACCGACCATGAGTGCCTCGATAAGAAGGATGTCTTTCTCGGCGTGTGGAAGAGCGGCACCGTCGAACGGGTGAAGTAAGCATGACTTTCGCCACACTTATCCAACTGATGATAGGCGGCATCGCGTCCGGCTCGATCTATGCACTCGTCGCCCTGGGCTTGTACGTCACCCACCTCACGGTGGACAAGGTGAACTTCGGCCAGGGCGACTTCATGATGGTCGGTGCGTTCCTGCTGCTGTCGACCCGGGCCGCCGGATTGCCGCCGCTGGTCTGCGTGCCGTTGGTGATCCTGGCGCTGGGGCTGCTCGGCTGGGCGCTTGAGCGGGTCGCTATCCGGCCGCTGGAGAGGGCAAGGCGCTCGCCGCTGGGCAGCTATTCGTGGATACTGACGACTGCCGGGGTGGCCTTCATCCTGCAAAACGTGATCGAACTGGTTCATGGGAGATCGGTCCAGCATCCGACACCGCTGCTGCCGGGCGGGCACGACGCGATCGTGCACATGATGGGCGTTGGTTTTGCGCTGGAGGAACTGCTGGTGGTCGGTGCCGTCGCCGTCCTGGTGGCCGCGTTCTATTTCTTCGTCTTTCGCTCTCGCTGGGGCAGCAGCATTCTGGCGGTTGCCTTCAACCCGGAAGCCTCTTCGCTGCTCGGGGTGAACACGCCGGCGATCAAGACGGGCGTCTTCGTGCTCGCGTCGATGCTGGCCGGCGCTGCCGGCGTGTTGATCGGAACGCTCATCACCCTGCACCCGCACATCGGCCTCATTTTCACGATCAAGGCCTTGATCGTGGCTGCCGTCGGCGGGTTCTCGAACCCGGTGGGCATCTTCGTCGGCGGGCTGCTGTTCGGGGTGGCCGAGTCGCTGTCGAACTACGCCGACTCCAGCTTCGGCGACCTGTATCCGCTGATCGGCGCACTGTTCGTGATCGCGATCAAACCGTCCGGCCTGTTTGCCGAGAGGGCTGCCCATGTTCGCTGACACGCGCTCACTGCCACGACACGCACCCCGCCCCGCGCCGGGTGCCCGCCGCGGCCTGTACGTCCTGCTGGCGCTGTTCATCGCGGCGTTGCCATGGCTGCCGGTGAACCCGTTCATGATTCATCTGGCGGAGAGCTTCTGCTACACGGCCATTGCCGTCATCGGCCTCAACGTGCTGCTCGGACTGTCCGGCCAGATGTCGCTGGGCCAGGCCGGCTTCTACGCGCTGGGGGCCTACGGTTCTGCCCTGGTGTCCCTGCGGCTGGGTTGGCCCATCCCCCTGGCGATGCTGTTCGGCGCAGTCCTGGCCGGGGTCGCCGGGGCGCTGGTGGGGGTTTTCGCTCTGCGCACGCGCGGGCTGTATCTGGCGATGGCGACGATGGCCGTGGGCTTCGTCATCGAGATCCTTGCGCAGCGGTGGACCGACTTGACCGGTGGCCCCCTGGGTCTCGCGGGGGTTCCCCAGCTCGACCTCGACTGGCTCGGCAACGCGGCCTTCCTGTACGTGGCGGGTGGCTGCCTGTTGCTGGTGCAGGTGGCCGCGGACTACGTCAACGACTCGGCGGTGGGCCGGCGCCTGCGGGCGATCCGCGAGTCCGAGGCCTTTGCCAGCGCGGTGGGCATCGCGGTGCCGATCTGGCGGGCCGCGACCTTTGCCGCCTGTGCCGCACTGGCGGGTCTGAGCGGCGCCTTGTTCGCGCACCAGTCGGGCTTCGTGGGCAGCGATGCCTTCACCATCCGCCTGAGTGTCTCGCTGTTGATTGCCGCGGTGATCGGCGGCCTTGGCACCCGCATGGGCCCGCTGCTCGGCACGCTGGTACTGCTGACGCTGGCGGAGTTCTCTGCCGGCGTGGAGAAGTACGGGCTTATGCTGAATGGCGGTGTCCTGTTGTTCGTCCTGTTGCTGTTTCCCGAGGGCGCGGCCGGCTTGCTGCGCCGCTGGATGCGCCAGCCGGACACGGAATCGCCCGATACCGGTCACGCAGAAAGCGCCGCAGCGAAACTGCCTCCCATGCCGTCTGGCTGCGCGCTGTCGGTGGCCGGCGTGTCCAAGAGCTATGCGGGCGTGCGCGCGGTCAACGACGTCACGATCGACGTCACGCCCGGCTCCATTCACGGCCTGATCGGTCCCAACGGGGCAGGCAAGTCGACGCTGATCAACGTGATTTCCGGCCAGTTCGCCTGTGACAGCGGAAGCGTGCTGCTCGCTGGCCAGGACGTGACGGCGTTCGACACGCCACGGCGGGCACGCAGCGGCCTGGCGCGTACCTTCCAGAACCTGCAGCTGATCGAGGCGCTGACCGTGGAGCAGAACGTGCAGCTCGGACAGCAGCCTGCCGTGGCGACCTGGAAAGACTTCGTGCAGTGGTGGAGGCGGCGCGGCTTCGAGGAAACGCAGCGCGCCGAGGTGCGGGCCATCCTGCAATTCCTGCAAATCGAGAATCTGGCGGGCAAACGCCCGGCCGAGCTGTCGTATGGCCACCGCAAGCTGGTCGAGCTCGCCCGCGCCGTCGCGCAGCGGCCCCGCCTGATGCTTCTGGACGAACCGATCGCGGGCCTGAACACGTATGAGGCGCGGGAAGTCGCGCTCGCCGTGAAGCGGCTGAACGAGGCGGGCGTGACGATCGTGGTGGTGGAACACAACATGGAATTCGTGATGTCGATTTGTGACCGCGTCAGCGTACTGGATCATGGCGAGCTCATCATGACCGGTACGCCGCAGGAAGTTCAGCGCGATCCGCGCGTCCTGTCGGCCTATCTCGGGGGGACTGGCGATGATTGAAGCCCGTGGCATCCGCGCCCGCATCGGCGCCAGCGAGGTACTCAAGGGCATCGACGTCGACGTCAGGCCAGGCCAACTGATGGCCGTCATCGGCGCGAACGGGGCCGGCAAAACCTCCTTGCTGCGTGTGTTGTCGAACGTCCTGCCGGCCATCTCCGGCAATGTGAAGTTCGACGGCGCGTCAACCCATGGGCAGTCACCGCACGGGCTCGCCCGCGCCGGGCTCGTCCACGTCCCGCAGGGGCGTCAGATCGTTCCCGGCCTGTCCGTGCGCGCGAACTTGCTGTTGGGCACCCAGCATCTCCACGCATCGGCGCAGGAAGTGGCGCGGCGGCTGGAGGCGGAGTTCGAGCGCTTCCCGGTACTGCGCGTGCGCCAGCATATCCCTGGCGGCGCGCTGTCCGGCGGCGAGCAGCAGATGCTCGCCGTCTCTCGCGGCCTGATGATGAACCCCAAGGTGCTGATGCTCGACGAACCGTCCCTGGGCCTGGCGCCCAAGGTCGTGCGCTTGATCCTCTCCACCTTGCGCCAGTTGGCGGACCAGGGCCTTGCCGTCATCCTGGTGGAACAGGCGGCCATGTTGGCGCTGGAGCAGGCCGACACGGCGCTCGTGCTGCGCAATGGCGAATGCGTGGTTTCGACCGATGCGGCCTCGCTGCGCGGCAGCCGGGTGCTCGTCGACAGTTATCTTTCCTGAGGTATGTGATGCCAGATGTCTTCGTGATCGGAACCGCGTGCACCCCGTTCGGCAAGCACGCCGACAAGTCGTTCAGCGCGCTCGCGCGCGAGGCCTACCTGGAGGTGCTGGCCGACTGCGGGCTCGGCACGGGCGACGCCCGGCTGATCGAGCAGGGCTGGTTCGGCAATGTGGGCATGGCCCAATGGGGCCAGGGGGGCATCCGCGGCCAAGTCTGCTTCACGCCGATGGTGGAGGAAGGGATCTTTCCCGAGCGAGTGCCCTTCATCAACGTGGAGGGCGGCTGCGCCACCGCTTCCTTCGCCTTTCACGGCGCGTGGAAGGACGTGCTTTCCGGGCAGGCGCAGGTGAGCCTGGCCATCGGCGTGGAGAAGCTGGTCAGCCCGGACGATCCGGCCCGGGTCCAGGCGATCTTCAACACCGCGATCGACCAGATCGAGCCGCAGCGTTGGCATGACTACTACAGCCGCGCCGGCGAGGAAGCGGGCAAAAGTTTCGAAGTCGGCCCCGACCGCACGGTGTTCATGGACACCTATGCCATGCAGGCGGCCTGGCACATGAAGCGTTATGGCACCACGCAACGGCAGATCGCCATGGCGGCCTCCAAGAACCACCACCACGGCAGCCTGAACCCGAAGGCCCAGTACCGCTTCGAGGTGTCGGTCGAGCAGGTGCTCGCCGACCGGATGATCAGCTATCCGCTCACACGCTCCATGTGTTCCCCCATCGGCGATGGCGCCGCCGCCGCCCTCCTCTGTTCGGAAGCCGCGTTGCGCAACTTTCCCGCGCACGCGCAGGCGCGCGCCGTGCGCATCCGGACCAGCCAGATCTCGGGCGGCAAGTACCGCCGCCTGGATGAACCCGGCTTGTCGATGGTGGCGGCCCAGAAGGCCTTTGCCGCGACCGGCCTGTCGCCTGGCGACGTGGACCTGATCGAGCTGCACGACGCATCGTCCTTCTCCGAGCTGTTCCAACTGGAAATGATGGGCTTCTGCCCGCTGGGCCAATCCGGATCGTTTATCGAATCCGGCGCGACCATGCTGGGCGGCCACCTGCCCGTGAACCTCTCCGGAGGGCTCGTCTCGAAAGGTCACCCGATCGGCGCCACGGGCCTTTCGATGGTGTACGAGGTGTGCAAGCAACTGCGCGGCGAGGCCGGTGCGCGCCAGATCCAAGGGGCGCAGATCGGCCTGATCGAGAACGGGGGTGGCGTGATCGGCTTCGACGAAGCGGCCTGCGCGGTCACCTTGCTGGAGAAGGACCGATGATGCGCTCGCCATCGAGGCACTGGGATAGCAGTGCGCTGCGGGCCATTGCGGCACCGAGGCAGGCAGCATGAGCGGCCGACTGGAAGGCAAGGTGGCGCTGGTGACCGGCTGCGGCTCCGTGGGGCAGGGCTGGGGCAACGGCAAGGCGATATCCATGCTGTTCGCACGCGAGGGCGCGTCCGTGCTCGGCTGCGACATTAACCTGGACGCGGCCAGTGAGACCCGGGCACTGGTGGGCTCGGAGGCCGACGCGGGCCCCATGGAGGTGGTGCGGTGCGACGTCACCGACAGCGATCAGGTTGAAGCCGCGGTGCAGACGTGCCTTCGGCACTTCGGACGCCTCGACATTCTCGTGAACAACGTCGGCATCGTCGAGGTCGGCGGACCGATCGACACGCCGCTGGAGCGGTGGCACCGTGTGCTGGACATCAATCTCACGTCCATGTTCCTGACGTGCAAGCACGCCATCCCGCACATGTTGCGCGGCGGTGGAGGCAGCATCGTCAACATCGGCTCCATCGCCGCCATCCGATACACGGGCGTGCCGTACATCTCCTACTACGCGAGCAAGGCGGCGGTGCTCGGGCTGTCGCGCGCCGTCGCGCTTCAGTATGCCGGCGAGGGCATTCGCTCCAACGTCATCATGCCCGGCCTGATGAACACGCCGCTGATCGTCGAACCGCTCAAGGGAGCCTATGGCCAGGGAAGCGTTGCCGCGATGATCGAGAAGCGGAATTCACAATGCCCCATGGGATCGATGGGAGACGCCTGGGATACCGCCAGGATGGCGCTGTTCCTGGCCAGCGACGAATCGAAGTACGTCACGGCGGGAGAGTTCCTCGTCGATGGCGGGATCACGGCCAAGTACGCTTGACCGTATTGTTCTCCTCACCAGTCATAGAGCTGCAAGTGGTAGTCCCTGGACGGCAGCCTGAGCCCAAGCGAGATTGCCGGTCACATGGCGGAATAAGCACAGAATGTCGAGCATTCACAGACTATCAGGGTCTAGCTGTGAAGGCACAATAGTTTGTAATTGTTCATCTGAGCTCGGAACCCTCAAGAAACTCAGCCAGATGAACATCCATAAGAATGCCTGACTTACGCTGGTGTGTCGAGTCGAAATGGTTCAAGATATCATAATGACTGAGCACCCGTGCAGCCGCCCAGGCCCACGGCGTGAACGTGCTGATCATGCGCAAGTGGCTAGCGCTGACGGAGTCAGGCCTGATCCTGCAATACCTCGAAACGCTGGTGCCCCCCTATTCGCCGCCTGACGCCGCCGGTTGCTTGCGAGAAAAGTGTCCAGATCGTCTACGAGCGCCAGTTGCGCCCGCCCGAGAAGCAGCACCAGCCCTGGCGGGACCGGGTGGAGCAGCAACTGCGCGCCGCGTACGCGGAGATCGAGCAGCGGCTGGTGCGACAGGACGCGCTGCGGGCGACGACGGCGTTCGCGGTCCATCCCCGGCTGGTGGCCTAGGGCCTGTTAACACGTTCTCAGCCCATCAGCGACAAGGACGAAGCTGATGAAGCCCAGGAACATGAGGTCGAGTTTCTCGAACCGCGAGAAGATGCGTCGATAGCCCTTGAGCCGACGGAATAGGCGCTCGACCTCGTTGCGACGCTTGTACATCTCGCGGTCGTACTCCCAAGGTTCGATCCGAGTCCTCATGGGTGGCACAACCGGAATGAAGCCCAGATCAAGTGCCAGCTGCCGCGTCTCGTTGCCTTCGTAGGCGCGGTCCATCAACAAATGCACCGGTCTGCTGGTCGCCCCAAGGCTGCTGAGCAAACGCCTGCCTTCTGGTGCGTCGTGCGCTTGTCCTGGCGAGAGGCAGAACGTCACGGCCGTTCGAGCATCCGCGGCAACCAGATGAATCTTGGTGTTCCATCCGCCTCGGGACTTTCCGATGGACTGTGGGCCGTTTTTTTTAACGCTCCGGTGCCGTCTGGGTGAACCTTGATGCTGGTGGAGTCCAGCGAGACCGCCTCAATCTTGATACGCACGACCTGCGCCCGCTGCAACTCTTCGAACATGCGATCCAGGACGCCGGCCTTGGTCCAACGGTTCATGCGCGTGTAGATCGTGTGCCAATTGCCGAAGCGCTTGGGCAGTCCGCGCCATTTGCAACCGTGCTCGGCCACATAGAGGATGGCGTTGACCACCTGCAGGTTGCTCAGGCTGACGTTGCCACGCTGCCTGGGAAGACAGTGCTCAATCGTGGCGAACTGCTCGGGTGTGATTTCCATACCCGAGAGTGTCCGTCGTCATCTCAGTGATTGCTATTAGTGTTAACACGCCCTAGCCCACGGCGAGGCTTGGGGGGCCGGATACCCGCCCCGTCCATGCGCTCATCACTTCATTGGATCGAATTCACCAAAGGTAATCCCGCATGCGCCTCATCCTTGCCATCCTTCT
>Ga0265293_10013444_pt1 | contig 10624 bp, 11 predicted proteins | sample Munlanlewell138R_FD_192505 | JGI IMG/M metagenome (GOLD analysis project Ga0265293, IMG submission 192505) | Leachate microbial communities from a municipal landfill in Southern Ontario, Canada - Leachate well 138R | ecosystem: Engineered > Solid waste > Landfill > Unclassified | place: Canada... | reverse complement strand
CAGCACAATATCATTTACCGCATAAAATGTTTCAATTTTATTTTCTTTTTCAGCCATTATGTCAACTTTAAGTATAAGTCTTTCCTGAATAAAAAATCTTGATTCAACAAGCTTTTCAAGATAATTTTGAAGTTTTGAAGGACAGATTTCATTTAAAAATCCAACTCTTCCGACATTGATTCCAGTAACAGGTATATTATATTTAACAGCTTCTCTTGCATATTTTAAAAATATTCCATCTCCACCGACTGATAAAATCACACTGTGCTCGTTTCCAATGATAAAACCTGCTTTATCTTCTGCACAGACAAGGTTTACTTTACAATTTTTTTCTTCAAGAATTTTTTTTGTCTGACAGGATATTTCATAGGATTTTTCTTTTTTATTTGAATAGCATATATTGAAAATTTCAAATCTCTTCAAGGAGTTTCTCAATTTTCCCCTCCAGATTGCAAACTTCTGTTTCGCTGTTTTTTAAAATTTTAATTAAAAATTCAGTATTACCTGATTTTGCTCCTTTTATTCCTGAAATGCAAATATTTTCGACAACATCCCCAGTATTTTCAATAAATTTAATTACTTTATCAAGTACTTCTCTGTAAACATTTTTATCGCTAATCAGACCTTTTTTACCAACCTGACTTTTTCCTGCTTCAAACTGAGGTTTTACAAGAAGTATTATTTCACCATTATTTTTGACGTATTTTCTTACATTTTCATATACTTTTGTTATTGATATAAAAGATAAATCACCTGTCATGATGTCGATTTTTTCATACAATTCTGGATTATCATAGTTTCTGACATTTGTTTTTTCAATATTTATTACCTGAGAATTGTTTCTCAGTTTGTAATGAAGTTGGCCATAACCTACATCAAGAGCATATACTTTTATTATTCCGTGTTGAAGCATGAAATCTGTAAATCCACCTGTTGATGCACCTATATCCATTGCCACTTTATTTTGAAAATCAAGATTAAAATTTTCATAAGCTGTCTGTAATTTAAGCGCTCCACGACTTACATATGGGAATTCTTCGACTACATTTATTTCAGCCAATTCATCAAATTTTTCACCTGATTTATCAATTTTTCTGCCGTTAACAAATACCCTGCCAGCCATAAGTGCTGCCTGAGCCTGATTGCGGGTTTCATAATATTCTTTTTCAACAAGAATTATATCTATTCTTTTTTTTGCCATATTTTTTATTTTACTTCTTCTCTTATTTTCTGGACTGAAAAACCAAGGTCATCTCTTAAAATATTCTGAGCACCATGAGGAACAAACATGTCTGGTATTCCCTTTAGAAAAATTTCTGGTTTTTTGTTGAAAGCAGCCATTTCTTCAAGAATTGCACTGCCTAATCCACCGATTATGGAATTTTCTTCATAAACATATAATTTTTCATAATTTTCAGCAATTTCTTTAACAGCTTCTTTATCAATAGGTTTAATCCATTTAAAATCATATATTGCATAATCAGTATCTTTAAGTGCTTCCTGCACATTATTTACAAGATAACCACATGCTGCTACACAGATTTTACTTCCCTGTTTAACTTTTTCAGCTTTTCCTATTTCCATTACTTTTCTTTCACGAGCTTCAACAAGTTCAGCTTTTCCACGCGGATATCTTATTGCATATGCTTTTTTTTCTCTTAATTTTGTAGCAGTAAACATCATATCTTTTAATTCTTCATTGTTTCTTGGAGTACAAATATTAATATTCGGTATGTATCTGAGATAAGAAAGGTCAAATGTTCCATGATGGGTTGCACCATCTTCGCCTACAATTCCGCCTCTATCTAAAAGAAATACAACAGGTAATTCCTGAAGACATACATCGTGGATTATCTGATCAATACTTCGCTGTAGAAAGGTGGAATAAATTGAAACAAATGGAATTTTCCCTTCAATTGCAAGTGCTGCGGCAAATGTTGCGGCGTGTTCTTCAGAAATCCCGATATCAAAAAATCTTTCAGGGAATTTATTACAAAACGGAAGTGTTCCAGTTCCATCTGGCATTGCTGCTGTTATTACATTAATATTTTCATTTGTTTCTGCCATTTCAATAAGTGTTTCAGCAACTATATCTGTATAGGATTTGTCGCTTGATTTTGCTATTTCACCTGTGTCTATGTCAAATTTTCCAACACCATGAAAAACTGATGGATTTTTTTCAGCAAATCTGTAACCTTTCCCTTTTTTTGTGACAACATGAATTATTTTCAATCCTTTTATTTTAAATACTTTATCAAAAGTGTCTATTATTTCTTCAACGTTGTGACCATCTATCGGTCCATAATAATCCCAGCCAAGCTGAGTGAAAAACACTCCTGGTTCAATAATTGTCTTAATTCCTTTGGAAACTCTGTCAATTACTTCAACCATGTTTTTTCCGATTGTTGGTATTCTTGACAGCGCATATTCCATGTCATCTCTTAATTTTGTATATGTAGGTTCACTTCTTAATTTATTAAAATATCTTGATAAGGCACCAACATTAGGTGAAATTGACATTTCGTTATCGTTTAGTATTACTGTCATATCAATATCTTCAATATGTGCTGCCTGATTCATGGCTTCAAAAGGCATTCCTGAAGAAATCGAGCCATCTCCGATTATTGCAACTATTTTATTATTTTTTCCATTCTGTTTTGAAGCTACTGCATAGCCTAATGCTGCTGATATTGAAGTCGAACTGTGACCAACCCCAAAAGCATCGTGAATGCTTTCACTCATTTTTGGGAATCCTGACATTCCTTTATACTGTCTTAATGTTGTAAAAAATTCTTCTCTTCCAGTTAATATTTTATGTGCATAAGCCTGATGACCTACATCCCAAATAATTTTATCTTCAGGAGTATTCATTAAATAATGACAGGCAAGAGCTATTTCAACTGCTCCAAGACTTGAAGCAAGATGACCACCGTTTTTACTTACTACATTAATTATATGCTTTCTTATATAATGAGCAAGGGTTTCCAGACCTTCTATATCAAGTTTTTTTAAATTCGCAGTCAATTCTTTTATTTTATCAACTATCATTCTTCCTCCTCATTCCAAGCTGTGTTTTTTTGGGGTCAGATCCCTACAAATGCATATTTTTTAATATAAAATTATATTTTTAATATTTTTATAACATATACTTGTTTTTAGTTCAATTGTAGGGATCTGACCCCACCAGAAGGCAGGTGGAGAGGGCTTTTACACCTTCACCACTGCCAGTAAATCCAAGATATTCTTCTGTTGTTGCTTTAACACCAACATTTTCAAATGGGATTTCAAGAACTTCTGAAATTCTCTCTCTCATTTTATCAATATATGAAGCTATTTTGGGTTTCTGCATTATCACAATAGAATCTATGTTTACAATTCTGTATTTTTTTTGTTTTATAAGCTCATCCGCTTTTTTCAATAATATCATACTGTCAATATCTTTATATTTATTATCTGTATCAGGGAAATATTTCCCAATGTCACCGAGGGCAAGCGCACCCAGCATTGAGTCCATTATTGCATGTATGAGAACATCAGCATCTGAATGACCAAGCAATCCTTTTTCGTAAGGTATTTCTACCCCGCCAAGTATTAGTTTTCTTCCTTCGACAAGTTTATGTACATCATATCCAATACCTGTTCTGTACATTAATAATCTCTCCTGTATATAAATTCAACAAGTTCATGATAAAGATTATCCGCTTTGAGTTTATTTAATGTTTTTTTAATTTCTTCATAAGTCTGTTCTGCGATTTCACGGGTTTTCTCAACTCCGAAAAATTTAATATATGTATTCTTATTTGATTTTGCATCTTTACCTGGAGTTTTTCCAAGTTTTTCTGCACTTCCTGTTACGTCAAGAAGATCATCTGTAATCTGAAATAACAGTCCGATATTTTGACCAAGTTTATATATTTCTTCCATTTCAGCTTGTTCAACACCTGCAATAATTGCAGGGATAATAATACAAATTTCAAGTAATTTTCCCGTTTTAAGTGAATGTATGAATTTCAAGTCTTCAAATGTTGTGTCTGGATTATTTTCAAGCAGCATATCAGCAGTCTGCCCTCCAACCATACCTTTAAAACCGGAATATTCAGAAAAAAGTTTGATTATTTTTGTAAACTGTTCATATCCTACATGCTCTGAAATATGACTTAATACATAAAAAGCATGGGTAAGCAGTGCGTCTCCTGCCAGTATTGCGAGAGCTTCACCATATACTTTGTGATTGGTGGGTTTTCCTCGACGCAGATCATCATTATCCATTGCTGGAAGGTCATCATGAATTAAAGAATATGTATGAACCATCTCTATTGCACAGCAGAAAGGAATCAGTTTTTCTTTTTCTACTCCAAGCATGTCTGCACTCAGCATTGCAAGCACTGGTCTTATGCGTTTTCCACCTGCAAAAAGTGAGTATTTCATTGATTCAATTATTTTTGAAGCCTGATTTTCTTCCCATAAGTGAAATTTTTCAAGCTCTTTTTCTGTCTGAACAGAAACATTTTCAATATACTTTTTCAACTGTTCATTCATGTTTTAAATCCTCTATTTTATTATTTTCAATAAGTTCGGATATTTTACCTTCAGCTTCGTTTAATTTTGTTTCACAGAATTTTAATAATTCAGTTCCACGACGAAATTTTTCAACTGATTCATCAAGTCCAATTTCACCTTTCTCAAATTCTTCTGCAATTTTTTCAAGTTCTTTTAATGCGTGCTCAAAATTTTCTTCTTTTTTCTTTGCCATATTATATCTCCTTAAAACTTCCAGTCAGGTTGTAATAAATTAGCATGCATGAACTCAAGTCTTACACCAGTTACTAAATCCAGTTTTTCTCCTGAAAGTTCTGCATATAACCGAATTTTGATATAAACCAGCCGACTCTGTTTTTCTGTGTCAGTATAATCAGGCTTATATATTGAGGCTTTACCGGTGCTGCTGTCCAACATGTATGGAGTAAACATTGGTATATTTTTTTCATCTTTGATATTTAAATAACTTGCGCTCAGAATTACTTTTTCCTGATAATTTTCAACTCTTTTGAGCTCTCCGTTTCTTCTGTCAAGTATGTAGGTAATATCAATTAAATCATCCACTCCGAACGCACTCATGTCTTCAACTTTATACGGTTTCATTTTAAATCTTATATTGTCAACTGTCATTTCTTCAATTCTTTCAATTCTTGCAAGTTCTTCTGTCATTATATTGATAGCATTTTTCACTCCTAAAACAAGTTCGGATTTTTCTGCACCTGAAAAAAAAGCACGTTGACTCATCATGTAAAATCCTACAACTGCAAATAATACAAATGTGCTTATGAGTGCTGCCATCATTACTTCAACAAATGTAAAACCTTTTTTTGTATTCATTATCTATAATCTGATATCAGTGTGACCAGTTCAACTGAAAGTTCATCAAGAAAAAAAACTTTTACTGTAATTTTTCTCATGTCAACACTGCTATCCCCTTCTTTATAATCCTCTACAATGGTGTATCTTCTGTATAAATCAAATTCTTCTGGATATATTACATAATCAACAAGCGGTTCATAATTCTGATATATGCTTTCAAATCTACTGAATATTCTTGGATACTGCTCTTTTTTACTTTCAGTCCATATATCAGAAAAATGTTTGTAAAACTGTTCTATATCATCGCTTGCACCTCGATATTCACTGTGTATGGTATCTCTGTAAATATCCCGGTAAATGTAAAAATCTTCATCCAGATTTTCGAAACTGAACAGCTTCATCTGCTCTATTCTCTCACGGGCAAGGTTTATTGCGATTAAATCATCCTGGGTTTCAATAGCATATTTTGTTCCTGATAAGAAAATTGTAAAAAAAGGAAGCGCAACAAGACCAAGAAGCGCTACAGTTGATACAACTTCTATAAGTGATAAACCTTTTATAAATTTACTTCTATAAGCCATAAAAACCTTTGAAATTTATTAATTATTACATCTGCTCCATAATACAGAGTTAACAGACAGGATAAAGCTATGTAAGGTCCAAAAGGAATAAAATCTTTTCTTCCTTTTATTTTAGTCAGTATGAGTAGTATTCCGCCAACTGCTCCTATTGCAAAAGACAGTCCAAGAACTACACCGGTGAATTTCATTCCAAAAAAAGCTCCTATTGCTGCAAGTAGTTTTATATCACCGCCGCCCATTCCACCATCAAAAATAACTGCAATCATAAAAAGAAATCCTGCACCAAGAAGTATTCCAAGCAATGGGTCGTAAAGGTCAAGCTCATAACCAAGCAGAATTTTCATCTGAGAAGTAGTAAAGAAAAACATCAGGAAATTAAGCATTATTCCTGTTATCATTGCCCCAATTGACAATCCGTCTGGGATTATAAATAAATCAAAATCGATAAATGATATTATTATCATATAAGATATTACAGCAAAAGAAAAAACTGTTATCGGGGCAAAGCCGAAATTATAAAAAAATGCTGCAAAGAGTGAAGCTGTCAGTAATTCAACAAGTGAATATCTGAAACTTACCGGCTTTCCACAATATCTGCAAAGTCCACCTGTAAAAAGGTGGCTTAATACTGGAATTAAATCTTTTACAGAAAGTATTGTTCCACAGTTCATACAATGTGAGCGCGGAGTTACAACAGAATAACCTGATGGAATTCTGTATATACATACATTTAAGAAACTTCCGACAAGTAATCCAAATATAAAAAAAATAAATGTAAAAATAATCTGTTCCATGAATACATATATTAAATTAAAAAAACAAAATCTGCAACCGGTAAATCTTAATTGAATGAAAATCTTTCAGGGGTCTGGCCTTCCAATTTTCAATAAAAGAAAATTTGACGGCACAAACCCCGCCCAAAACAAAATTTTCATTTAATTTACCGGTCTGCAACCGGTAAATTAAATCTTGTTTATGACTGATGTATTGAAAATTTTTTTAATTAATGTTAATTTTAAAGCAGTGAATAATTAAGAAACAGTGAAAGATGGAGCAGTGAGTAAGTGAATAAGAAAACGCTTTAAACCTTCCAGTCTTACTCACCGAGGAGTAAAACTCCGGTTACTTATTAACTGCTTTAAAAAATTTTTCAAAAGAAAATATTCGGAGGTTTTTAATGGGTACTTTAGTTGGAAAAGTGGTTATAGCACAGGGTGGTGGACCTACTGCGGTTATAAATCAAAGTCTTGTGGGAGCTGTTCTTGAATCCAGAAAATTCCCTCAGATTACAAAAGTTTATGGTGCTGTTAACGGGGTAAGAGGAATTATTAACGAAGATTTTCTTGACCTTACTATGGAAACCACAAACAATCTTGAAAAAGTTGCCATTACTCCTGGTGCTGGATTGCTTTCAACAAGAGATAAACCTGATGTTGAATACTGTAAAGAAATTTTCAGAGTACTGCAGGCACATGATGTCAGATATTTCTTCTATATTGGCGGAAATGATTCAGCTGATACAGTTAGAATTGTTAATGAACAGGCTGAAAGCGTAAATTATGAATTCAGAGCTATTCATATACCAAAAACTGTTGATAATGACCTTGTAATTAATGATCATACTCCTGGATTCCCTTCTGCTGCAAGATTTGTTGCTCAGTCTATTATGGGTGCAAATCTTGATAACAGAGCATTACCAGGTGTTTATATTGCAGTTATCATGGGAAGACATGCTGGATTTTTAACAGCTGCTTCTTCGCTGGCAAAAAAATATGAGGATGATGGACCACATCTTATTTACATACCTGAACATCCATTTGATACTGAAGAATTTATTCGTGAAGTAGATTCTGTTTACAAAAAACTTGGTCGATGTATAATTGCTGTCAGTGAAGGTATTTGTGATAAAGATGGAACACCTATTGTGAGTAAACTAATGAGCTGTGTTGAAAAAGATGCTCACGGCAATGTTCAGCTTTCAGGAACAGGTGCTTTAGGCGACCTTCTTGCAGATATGATTAAAGAAAAGCTAAATATTAAAAGAGTAAGAAGTGACACTTATGGTTATCTTCAACGTTCATTCATGGACTGTGTAAGCAACGTTGATGCTCAGGAAGCAAGAGAAGTTGGCGAAAAAGCTGCTCAGTTTGCAATATGGTGGAATATTGACGGCTCTATTGTAATTAAAAGAAAAGCAAATTATTCTGTTGATTATGAACTTGTAAATCTTGCTGATGTTGCTGGTAAAACCAAAACCATGCCAGCTGATTTTTATGACCTTGCAACTAAAAATGTAACTGATAAATTTTATCTTTACGGCAGACCTCTGCTTGGTGCAAGTTTCCCCCAGCCACACAGAATAAGAGCACCGAGAGTGGCAAAAATTTTAAATAAAACTCATTAAAATATTTAATTCCTGATAAATTCGGGGTTTGAATAATCAAGCCCCGTAAGGAATTTAAGAAAAGGTAATTATTTTATGAATCATTTAGATTTATTTCTGCTTTTTATAATTGTTGCAATACCTGTTTACTCAACATTTCGTGGTGGTATAAATGAATTTTTCGGATTAGTTTTATTAACCACTGCTCTTATTTCAGGATATAACATATTGAAAGTAACCTGGAATCCACTTTTAATAATATCAATGTATGTACTTTTATTTCTGCTTTTCTTTATTATAAAAAAGCTTACAAGTAATTATATTGAGAAAAATTATGCTCTCTCAAAAAAATGGATTTATATTTCTGGAATGATTATTGGATTTTTAAAAGTTTTTCTTATTATGATTTTTGTTACAACCCTTGTCAGTTTCATGTCATATATGAATGAACAGTATAAAGAAAATTTTGAGTCCACAATGACAATTTCTCTTTTTAAAAAAATTACTCCTTTTATTAATTATGAAAAAACAGCAGTTAATTTAGTGGCTGACTTTTTATCTTCAAAACCGGTTAATTCAACAAATAATAAGGCTGTCAGTAATTCCAAATCTACAACACCAGAACCTAAAGAAATAAAAATTAACAATATTCCTGAAATGGAAAAAATTACCAGTGAGCTTCTTGAAAATCCTGTTTTAAAGGAATTGCTTGAAGACGAAGAATTTATCAATAAAATCTCTTCAATTGATTTTAATAATGTATTATCAAATCCTGGCGAAATTATAACTCTTTTAAAAGATCCTCAACTGAAAAAAGCACTCAGCGATCCTGAAATCAGAAAAATCCTTCAAAGCAGTGATATTAAAAAACTTCTTGAAGAACTTAAAACTCAGAAATAATCAAAATCCTTGATATATTCCTGACATTGTTGAAAATATATTACTTATTATCATTAAAACGACTATAAAATAAAAAATACCACTAACTATATAAACAATAAATTTAAGTTTAATACTTAATTTATCTTTAATAGTCTTTCCTGCTCTTTCAAGACATTCATCAAGTTTACCTGAACATTCCCCTGCCCGGATAATATTTATTGTATCCAAATCTACCCCTTCAATATTTGAGGCAAGTTTTGTATAATTCTCAGCATTTCTATCATTAAAAAAACTTCTGACAGTTTCAAATCCAATACCTGATTTTGAACAACTTGCAAGCAAAGTCATTTTTTCTGCCGCCTGTGTGGATTTTTCTACAAAACTGTCAAGAGCTATAAAAATTGCCACAACTACAGCAAAATATACCGAAGAATATACAAAAAAATTAAAAATCAGACCTATTCCTATTCCATTAAGAAATAATTTCACCCCAATCTGAATCATTATAAAAACAAAACCAAGAAAAACAGGATAAGCCATCGAGATTAACATTTTTGTTAAAATTGAAAGTTTTTCTTCGTTCATATGAAGCAAAGTTTGAAATCCTTCCTCAACTTTACCCATGGTTTCATACTGTTCGAGTATTTTAGCCTCATTTTTTTCAATTTGACCAGTAACTGATAAAGAATAACTGATTGATTTGCCGGATTTTAAAAGATTGTAGAGATTAGGATTTTTGGAAACTAAATCTACTATTGTATTAAAAGAACCTCCTGAAGCATACCCAGCATGAAGAGATTTTAAAAGTGAAATTTTAGAAGGTAATTTTAAATTATTGGCAATTTTAGCAATTATATCCATAAATCCCCCGATGTGAGAACTTCTATTAAAATATAATATCATATTTTTTTGAAAACATTAAACTGTTTCACCATTTAATCGTATAAATAACCTCTTTGTTCCGGGTCCTGGTGTCGGCACGGTACACCGAGTGGTCAAACCACATTTCAGCGACGAACAAAAACAATATCACTCACCACAAAGCGCGGGGTCAGGCCGCATAAGTAAGCTTAATCTTAGGCGCGGCACAGACCCCAATGCTGACCTTCGACAATTTTCAGGTTTCCATCTTCATCTGATTAATGCTTTATTCTTTTATTTCTCCGTTATTGTTCGCTTTAATTGTTTTTGTTCTTGCTTTTAAGGTTTTTCCGCGATTCTTACGCGTTTCACACGCGTTTCAATCCCGTTTCATTCGCAACTTCTAAGTTTTTGATTTTTCTTACTCACTTACTCACTTATTCACTACTCCATCTTTCACTGCTTCTTTTTTACTTACTGCTACTAATGTTACAAAAATTGGTTGATTTTTTTTTAATTTATGATAAAATATAGTTTGTTAAAAAAGTAACGAACTTGG
>Ga0265293_10013442_pt1 | contig 10625 bp, 8 predicted proteins | sample Munlanlewell138R_FD_192505 | JGI IMG/M metagenome (GOLD analysis project Ga0265293, IMG submission 192505) | Leachate microbial communities from a municipal landfill in Southern Ontario, Canada - Leachate well 138R | ecosystem: Engineered > Solid waste > Landfill > Unclassified | place: Canada... | reverse complement strand
GCAAGGTCTATCTCGCTGACGGCAAGACCGTTTTCAAATAGTGAAGTTTGGGCAAGAATTGTGCCGTTTTCCGCAACAATATTATGCCCCCCAAACACTAGGTCGGTACTTGACTCACCGCTACCCGCACTTGCATAAACATATCCGCATACAAGGCGGGCAGATTGCCCTTCAACTAGGCGCTTGCGATAGCTAGCCTTGCCAACAAGTTCATTGCTTGCCGATAGGTTAACTATTATAGTTGCGCCCGCCTCGCAATGCCTAACCGAAGGCGGGGAGGTTACCCATAAATCTTCGCAAATCTCTGCGGCGACTAATAGTTTGGGGTTGTCGCTTGCGGCAAAAAGCAAGTCTGTGCCAAAGGCGCATTCTTCACCATTTACCGATATCGTAAGCGTTTCGCATCCAGCTCCTGCAAAGTGCCGCTTTTCATAAAATTCATTATAATTGGGGAGGTATGTCTTGGGTACAATACCCAAAATTTTGCCGTCACAAAGTGCGGCGGCAGTATTAAAAATGCGTCCCTTAAAGAGCAAAGGCAAACCAACAAAAACTAGCATTTTCTTTTTTTCGGTTGCTTTTTGTATCTCTTTTAGGGCAACAAGAGCGGCATTTTGCAACGCCTCTTGATAGAATAAATCCCCCGCCGTATAACCCGTGATAGATAACTCGGGAAACACTAAAACTTTGACTTTAAGCGTTTCTGCCCTATTGATATCGGCAATTATTGCCTGTGCGTTATAGGCGCAGTCGGCAACTCTTATTTGCGGCGTAGCCGCCGCCACCTTAATATATCCGTGTTTCATATCTCTTTCCCTTGGTTGCTGTTACGCTAGATTTGGTGTTGTTATTATAATTAATTATTGCTATTTTTAGAAGGGGCTAAACATTAGCCCCTTTACCGGTGATACCGTAGCCCGAAATTTTATCAACCCGCCGTAGCAGGTGGGCGAACTATCTTAGTCGTCTGTTGTCCCCTAGCGGTATGTCGGGGGCGTAACATAGTACTAATGGAACATCGTAAGCCCAATTTTTAAATTTGGGGTTAAAAAACCTTTTCGGTCTTCGTGTATCCTAGTACTTATAGTATAGCACATTAGTCAAATTTTGCAATAGGAAAATTATACCGTGCTTTACGCTGTTAATCTATTTTATCCTCGTCTTGCGTTACTTTATCTGCATCTTTTGATGAGGCGGATACATCGGATAGTTTTTTTGCCTTGCGGTTTTTGAGCAACACGGTAACAAATGCGCTGGCTATTGCAAACACGATAAACAGTCCCAAAGCAAGCAGCATAATATAACTTCTTTCACCAAGAAGTAGGGTTGCGCCCAAAATAACTATCGCACCCACAAAGTTGCCAAGAATAATAGACGGCAGACTATACCTAAACTTGAGGTCTATAAAGGCGGCTATTGCAGAGCCTGTCCAAAGCCCCGTCATAGGAAAGGGCAGAACAACAAACAAAAATAGCCCCAAAGACTTGTAAAAAATTCGTTTTTTCTCGCTTAATACAATACCTTGCCCAATATCTTGCGCCTCTCCAAGCGGTTGGTGTTCACCCTCTTCTCCGCTTTCATTTTCGTATGATACCTGTTGGTCGCTTGCCTTTTGGCTCGCTTTTTTTTCAAATAACTTTTGTTCCGCCCCTCGCTCCTCTGCTTTTTTTTCAAGGTCCGCCGCACGGCTTTTAAAATTCTCCTCAAGAATAAGTGCGATTTTTTTGAAAAACTTGGTCTTTTTGAATGCGTTTAGCACGGGTTTTAAGCAAAGAATAATCACCGGACATATTAGCACAGAGCTAATTGAAGTAAAAAAGTATGCTGTCACAGGATGTATGCCAAGTTCTATCGCTATGGGGATAGAGCCGGTAACCTCTATCATCGGCAGTAATGAAACAACAAATACGGTAAGATAGGCATTGCCTGCAAAAAACTCTTGCAGCGTTGTTACCATTTGGTTAATAAAAGCATCCATATCTTTAAGCTTGCCCCTCCTTAGTAAGGTTTGCGAATAACTTTTAGGGCGCTATCCCTCTTTCTTAATCAATCCTGCATTGCGAATGATACAATGTCCTAGCGTCCTTGAAACGGTAGACCCAGTGTTGCTACTTCCGCCCAATGAGGAAAGCGAAAGTTTGTGATACTCCGAAGGGGAAGTGAGCATACCGCTATAATCATAGTATCTGCTAGGTAGCACAACTTCTATTCTCAATGTTTTTTCAAAATGTTCGGGTCTTAGCGCAATATTGTAAAACCCGCCCTTATCTGTCTTGCCCTCCAGCACAACCGTTTGGTTGCCCGATGAGTCTAACTCCACCGTCACCCTTACGGTGATGCCCTCAAGTCTTGCATCCAAGCCGTAGTTTACATAAACGGTATCGTATTTTCTCCAATAGACATAGCCAGCTACGGAAACTTGGGTTAAATCCGAACTCTGATAGTTTTCCGCCAAAAACTTAGGGAGGATGTAGGGGTTTGGCATACTCTTGCCGTCAGCCTGTGACCAGATATAACGGAGCATCTTAAAATTCACTCCTCTTAGCGCACGAATATATGAGGTTGGCGTCCAAGCGGATACCGAATAGCGCACATATGAGCCATAATAGCCATCGCTGTTGCGGCTGTCCATCATAGGATATGTGCCGTTGTAGCCGTTGGTTGTTTGGTTACTCATTGCGCTGTCGTCCGAACCGTTTATGCTGTACAAGTACCAGTCTCTAACCGCCCTGTCAAGCGCCTTGTACTCCTCGGTATAGTAATTAGAATATTCCTCTTGAAACTCAAGATAAGCGGTTTGCTTTTGTATCTTTTTGTAAAGCTCGGCGTCACCCGTATCCCCAAGAGTATAATTGATAATTTTTTCTTGCTCCTCTGTTTCCTCGCTTTCACTTTCGGTATTTGCACCGTTTTCGGTATCGTCCAACACTTCTACCAAGCCTGTGTAAGGATGCTGATATGACAAGAAAAACTCCCTGTCGCTTTCTATCATCTCGAATACTGCGCCGTTATCTGCAAGCTTTTGTATGAGGGTTGCGTTGTAATCAAGCACGGACTTTGCAACCGTACCGTTTTTGTATTGTACGGGGATGTTTATCTCTGTGTTATCTAAATGCGGATTTAACAAGCTAATGCGTGCGGGAACAAAACTGCCGCTAATATGACCTCGGTAATACAAATCATATAGGTAGTCTGCCGCCGCAACCGCTAGATTTGCGCCAGAGCCGTTGCCCACAAACCTTACCTCTATGTTGTGATATGGCGGTGTAGAGCCTTGCGGAGCGCCAATAGGTGATACTTGCATAAGTTTTAGCCACTCCATAACAAAAGCTTGCGTAAGAGTGTATTCGGGCAGGTTTTGGGTTACGGCATTGCCGTCCTTGTCTTTGTAAGTCATTGCGGATTTATTATAAAGCTTTTTGTTTAGGTTTTGGGCGGTGTCATCGGCAAAGTTTTCATAATGGAAAATGCCCACATTAAAGCCCATTCTTTGCCAATAAAAGGCAAGCTCTGTGTCTATATTGGCAGAGTTTAGTCCCAATGCCCCATCGGTTGTTGTCACGCCGCTATAATAATATATTTCCTCATCCAGTTTCAAACTTTCTTTTTGGTCGTAGTATGATACGCCGTCAAATAATATCATAACTCCCCTGTTGGGGTTAAAAGTAGTTGGCTCGCCCTTGCTGTTTACCCACTGCAATTTGAGCGCATAATCGGGCAGATTGGCGGGAGTTTGGTAATTTTCAATTTGAAATATGTCAGGAACAATATCGTCCTTGGGTTTCTTTAGGAAAAAAACCAATGTCGACACCACTGCCGACAGAATTGCGACTATCAAGACCGCAGAAATAATTGCTTTGCGTTTCATTCGTATGTTAACCTCTCTTAAACCCTGTATTAATTATTATAAGCGATTTTCGGTGCGGCATTATAAATAAATCAGATGCACCCGAATCGGGGTTGATATCGTTGTTTAAAAGCAGAATTTTATCTGCACGACGGGTTATGCTTGTTAAGGGCGGAATGCTTATTTTTACAAAAAGCTCATCAAAGCCGTTAGCGTAGAGTGCGGGTACTTCTATTTTGTAAAAACCCGTGATATCGGTAGTTGCAGTACCCAAAAGTCTGTTTTCAGCGCCCGATTTAAGGTAAAGCTCCACCCTCACACCCGACAAGCGGGATTGTATACGCTCATCATATGCCCCGTTTTCGTTGGTATCCAAAAAGGCAAAGCCTGCCACATAAGGTGCATCTATGTTGGTGCTGTAAATAATATCGTCTGCGCCCTCGGGGGTAAAGTTTTTCTCCATTTCGTATATTATGCCACGGCGAGCCATTATTACAGATAGCGGCATTTTGCCCGATACCGTGTATTCCTCGCTGTTTTCCATTGCGCTGTCGAAAATATAATCCTCCGTAAATGACTCCGAATACCAAAAGCGTCCGCCGTTGTGTGACTCTGCAAAATTTGTTAGCACAGGGTCTTTTACCCAATCGGTACGAAATTGGAAAGTTTGCGCCTCGGCATAGAGGGCGTCTAACCCCGCTGTACCCCGTTCCATATGATAAGCCACCGCCGGCACTACACCTGTAACAGTAGGCACTATTTCAAGGGCGATTCCCCGTGCGGTTAAGCTCTTGGCAACCTCGGCAACAAACTCTGCGTTGGTTGTGTTTTCTCTAATTACCTCGCCGCTCTCATCTAGGAGCGGAGCGCCCATTGTCCTATCCAACCAATCTATATAAACATCATTTACAAAAAAGGAAAAGTATGGGTCAAACAGCGTTACTCTATCAGGAAGCAGTGAGGCGGGAATAACACCCTCCGCCTCTTTGGTAACAAGATACGACACGGACGACAGCGCCATAGCCCCGCCCATAGAATGCCCCGCTATCCAAATTTCTCTCCCCGAATAGTGTGAGTAATCTGCCATAAAATCAAGATAAAATGCGGCAAAGATTTTGGCAAGGGGAACATCGGGAATATCTTCTTTTTCTGCTATACCGCTAGGGGGCATCCATTGCATGCCAAACCTGCCGTTAACTCCCCACATTTTTTCCTCCAAATCCCACGGGAATTGCGCATCGGAAAATTGACTCCAATTGAAAACAGCGGCATTATATCCGCCTTTTAGCCAACCGTCTACCCGCATAAAACCTTCGTTACCTGTTCTGCCCGAGTTCAAACCCATACCATGGCAGAAAATAATTAGCGGTTTTGTTGGGTCAAATATCTCCCTCGCCTCTGCCGAAGTAGATTTATAATAGCCCATTTCCCCATCGGACTCCTCCTTGATAAAGAAAATACCCAAACCGTCATCTCTTAAGCTATCGGGCAGATAAATATCGCTTAGGCTAAGCGGTTTTTCTACGGACGGTGGGGGGGTAGAAGAGCTTTTTAATAAGGTTAGGCTAAGAGCGGCGAACACAATCGGAATCACCACTGCAAAGCAAACAATAATAATAAATAATTTATTTTTCATACTAAACCCTTATTTGCATTTGTCTTATTATAATATAATAAGGTGAACTTAGTCAAGATGAAACCAAAGAGTTTTTAAGGTATTGACTAATTACAAGGAGAATGGTAAAATTAGGTGAAAATAACAGTAGACAGGTGAGATTAATGAGGAATTGTTTTTTGACTAAGCAACAAGAGCTGCTAGACAGCAATGGCTACCCCATAGAATTTGGATGCGCATTTACCCCCATTATTCATACAAATAGGGAAAAAGCTTGCCAATTTCGCTTGAAAGAATGGGATTTTTATCAAATATCTGACGAAAGCTATACTCTGCAAGTAACCTACGGACATGTGTCCTATGCGGGAGCAATTAATGTTTGCCTATTTGGCTACAATAACGAGCGCTACGAGGTAACTCTCCCGTTAATTTTCCCCTTTGGCAGTCTTAACCTCCCCCCAAAAGCCGACACCCCCTACCATCTTTTTAAACACACAAAAAACTTCAAACTTGACATTACGCACTCGGGAGAGGGGGAGCGGAATATCACTTTTAGGGCAAAAAGTACCAAGCACGGCGATTGTTCAATAGACCTCAAACTAACTTATCCCAAAACCGATGAGGGCATACTCGTTGTCACCCCTTTCAAGAACAAAAAGCACTTCTACCACAACTACAAGCAAAACTGTTGGCGGGCAGAGGGAACAATAGTTATGGGCGGCAAAACCCATACCTTTACCCCGCCCAAAGCATTTGGGCTTATCGATTGGGGGCGGGGAGTGCTGCCCTACATCCATTCTTGGTGGTGGGGCTGCGGAAGCACCGATATGGACGGCAACCGCTTAGGCTTTAATATAGGTGAGTTTGGCGACACTCACTTTGCCACAGAGAATACCCTCTTTTACAATGGCAAAGCGCACAAACTAGCAGATATCGCCTATAAAAAGATGGGCGGCTACAACGACAAAATGGTGTTTACATCCACAGACGACCGTTTTGAAATGGTGTTTACCCCTATATACGACAACTACACCAACCTTAACTTATTGGTAGCACACAACCGTTGCCACCAAGTGTTTGGATATTGGAGCGGCACAGTCATATTAGATGACAGCACAATTATACAAGTAAAAGATATGTTTGCCTTTGTGGAGTTTGCAAAAAACCGCTGGTGATAATTAATAGCCGCCACCGCCGTTAACTAATTTAAAAATTATATGACTATGTAAATATCCTTATCGCCCCAAACGCTTAGTGCATAGTCTTTTAGTATGTTAAGTGCGCTAATGCGGCTGTAATCGGTGTTTTTTAATGCGGATACCAATGGTATGTTTAGCGCTTTGGCATATGCCTCTTTTGCCGTCCAAAGCGCAAAAAAACCATCCTCACTTTGGGGAACAATTTCAAAAAATCTATTTGCAATTGCCTTGTAATCAAGGCTTTTTTTGTATTCAATATCTATCCCAACGGGGTTGAAAGAAACCGCAACTGCCACCGTTTGGCGTGAGTGGGTAAGACTGATATGTATGGGCAAGTTGGTGACAATAGGCTTGCCTCTCTCCCGTTCTATTTGTGGAGCAGCAAAGGGAATGCCCTCTATGCGGCAAAAATTAAAGACCGCCTTTTCAATGGTTTGGGCAACCATATTTTTGTCAAAAGATACCGTAACAAGCATTTTATCGCATTGTTCTCCCGTACTTGCGGTTTATGGAAAGAATGGTAGGTATAGCAATTTCGTCTATTGCCGTTTGGGTAATGCGATATTCCCAATTGCCTTTTGCAACCCCGGGAATATTTATTCTCGCATCAGCGCCATAGCCGCACAAGTCCTGAAAAGGTATTATTGCAAGCTTTGCAGAGCTTTGCATCACCGCTTTTATTGCCGCTATTACCGCAGGCGCTAAGCCGCCGCCCTGCCCCCAATCGCCTTTAACATCTAAAAAGTTTAGCACTCCCTCCCGTGTTGCGCTGTCCAATTCATACAGCCATCCTAGTGTTGTGTTGTTGTCGTGAGTTGCGGTATAGGCAACGCTATTGATAGGATAATTGTAGGGGAGATGTGGGTTTGCCCTATTGCCGTCAAAGCCAAATTGCAACACCCGCATACCGGGAAAACCCGTTTTTTCTAGCAGCCTTACCACTTTTTCATCTATACTGCCAAGGTCCTCGGCAACTATGGGCGGGTTATCTGTGAGTTTGTTAAGTGCCTTCCAAATAGCCATTCCCGGCGCTTTTTCCCACTTGCCCAACTTGGCGGTCTTTGCACCCGCAGGTACTGCCCAATACTCGCTTAGCCCTCTAAAGTGGTCTATGCGCAGTATGTCGTAGAGCTTTAAATTATGCAGCAGCCTATCCGTCCACCACGAATAACCGTCCTCTTTCATTCTTTTGTAGTTGTAAATTGGGTTGCCCCAAAGCTGCCCGTCCTCTGCAAAATAATCGGGCGGCACGCCTGCAACCTTCTTTGGTGTAAAATTAGTGTCCAGCGCAAAAACTTCGGGCTCTGCCCATACTTCCACGCTTTCTAGCGCAACATATACGGGCAGGTCGCCAAATATCTTAACACCTGCAACCGCCGCTCGATTTTTTAAGTTTTCCCATTGTTGATAAAAAATTGTTTGCTCAAAATAATAATAAGCAATCTCACTAGACAATCGGCTTTGGGCGGCTTTGAGCGCTTGTGTATCACGCTGTTTTAAGCCCTCGCTCCAATTTAAAAAGCCCGTACCGCTCTCCTCTTTTATTGCCATATAGGTTGCGTAAGAGGATAGCCACTTCATATTTTTCTTTAAAAACGCATTTATTTTTACTCTGTCGTCACTATTAATTCGGGAAAAGGCAAGCTTTAACAAGCGTTTTTTTGTTGCAAGCGCAAAATCATAGTCAACTTTGTAAGGTGAGCCTTGGTACAAGCTCTCCTCTTTTTCCTTGCGGCTAAGCAGCCGCTCGTGCAGCGCCTCAATATCTATTAGCGCATAGTTGCCGGCATAGGAGCTTTCTCCGCTATAAGGCGAGTTGCCCTCGCCTATAAGTGTGATTGGCAGCACTTGCCAAACGGAAAAACCCATATCCGATATCAATTGGATAAAGGTATCCGCACCTTTGCCAAAGTCGCCTATGCCCCAACCGCCCCGTAAAGCGGAAATAGGAAGTAATACACCCGCTTGTCTTTGCATAAATTCCCTTTCCTTGTTAGGTTTTTATAAAAAAGAAACCGCTTGCCTTTTAATTTTGACTAATCTTAAAAAAGATATGATGCTAAAGGGTTCTTTTATAGGTTACAAATTATACCCTAATTCCAACGCTTTTAGGTTTGCCTCTATAACATAAGGTTTTTTGCTAAACTTTTCTTTTATTACTTGGGCGGCTAAATCAAGTGAAAAAAGCCCGCTCTGCTTGAGAAACGCTCCCAAAACAACAATATTTGCAGTTTTTGCATTGCCCGCCTCGGCGGCAAGAACACCCGCATCTACATATATAGTTGTTATATCGGTGCGTTCCACCTTGTCGGGAATCAGCGAACTATTTACTATGACCACACCATTGGGTCTTACCTTATCTACAAACTTGTAAAGGCTGGGTTTGTTCATTGCAATCAGGTAGTCGGGAAAAGGTATCAGCGGACTTGCCACACGGCTATCCGATACGACAACGCTACAATTACTTGTTCCACCCCGCATTTCTGGACCGTAGCTAGGTAGCCAAGTCGTCTCTTTGCCCGCCGCAATCGCCGCCTGCGCAATAAACAGCCCCAAACTTAGCACTCCTTGCCCGCCAAAGCCGGCAATAATAATTTTTTCGTCCATTTATTTGTCCTCCCCTATGTCTTTGAATACGCCCAAGGGGAAAATTTTTGTCATTTCCGACTTAACATATTCCGCCGCCTTAATAGGAGTCATTCCCCAATTAGTAGGGCAAGTGGAAAGCATTTCTATAAGAGTAAAGCCTTTGCCCTCACTTTGGTATTCAAAAGCCTTTCTCAACGCTCGCTTTGCCTTGTTGACATTGGCAGGGTCGGTTAGCGCAACCCGTGCAATATATGCAGGTCCGTCCAAAGTAGCAAGCATTTCCGACACCCGTATTGGATTGCCGTTAATTGTTGCTAAACGCCCTGCTTGCGATGTTGTGGACTTCTGCCCAATCAGTGTGGTGGGCGCCATTTGTCCGCCCGTCATACCGTATATCGCATTGTTTATAAAGATTACGGTAAAATTTTCCCCTCTTGCCGCCGCATGCACAATTTCTGCCGTGCCTATACTTGCCAAGTCGCCGTCACCTTGATAGGAAAACACCATTTTGTCGGGATTGCATCTTTTTATGCCTGTTGCAACGGCGGGCGCTCTGCCGTGCGCCGCTTGTTGCATATCACAATTGAAAAACTTGTAAGCAAATACCGAGCAGCCCACAGGCGCAACACCAATGATATTGCCCATCTCGCCCATTTCGTCAAGGCACTCTGCAATCAGTCTGTTTGCTATGCCATGAGTGCAACCCGGGCAATAGCTAAACGGAACATCGGTTAACAGAGGAGATTTCTTAAATACTACCGCCATATTATTTGCCCTCCTTTTCCAAAACTAACTTGACCACATCTTCGGGAACCATTACATTCCCGCCTGTTCTGCCATAAAATTCTACGGGTTTTCTGCCGTTTACGGCAAGCCTTACATCTTCAACCATTTGCCCCATACTTAGTTCAACCGTGAGAAAACTCTTTACATTATCCTTTTCGGCTAGCCGCACAAGCGGTTTGGTGGGGAAAGGGAATAGGGTGATTGGACGCAATAGCCCTACTTTTACACCTTTTTCCCTAAGCATTTGTACTGCGCTCTTCATTATGCGTGCAACCGTACCATAGGCAACAAGCACAACTTCAGCATCGCTAGTCATATATTCTTCGTAAGCAGTTTCATTTCTTTCAAGCTCTGCATAGGTGTCAAACAACCTGTGATTTAGTGCCTCTAGCGTGTCGGGGTCTATATAAAGTGAGTTTATCTCCCGCCTTTTTTCTCCTATGCCCGTGCCGTCCGCCGCCCAATCCTTTTTGGGGAAGGTTGAGGGGTCTTTCATAGGAGGCAGCTCCACCGCCTCCATAATTTGCCCAAGCATACCATCGCCGAGTATCATAACGGGTAGGCGGTATTTATCCGCCTTATCAAAAGC
>Ga0265293_10013441_pt1 | contig 10626 bp, 13 predicted proteins | sample Munlanlewell138R_FD_192505 | JGI IMG/M metagenome (GOLD analysis project Ga0265293, IMG submission 192505) | Leachate microbial communities from a municipal landfill in Southern Ontario, Canada - Leachate well 138R | ecosystem: Engineered > Solid waste > Landfill > Unclassified | place: Canada... | reverse complement strand
CGCCGACGACATGTGGTCCGCCGATGGCGGCGACCCGCTCAACGACGTGCAGACCTGGGCCGACCTGCTGATCAACAAGGGCTACACGCCCGACGTGATGATCTGCGGCACCACGGCGGCCAAGAATCTGCGCAACAAGGTGAAGGCCGATGACTGGTTCGACGCGCGCCGCGTGTCCGCGGGCCAGTTCTCCTGGCAGGCCAGCGCCAACTACATGGGCAACCTGGAGGGCATCGACGTGTACCGCTACGGGTCCCAGTACGAGGACGCGGCCGGAGCGGACCAGAACTTCATCGCCGCGGACAAGGTGTACCTGGTGGCGACCCAGGCGAAGTTCACCATCGAGTTCGGCTTGATCCTCGACCTGAAGGCCGGCGCCAGCGTGGTGGGCGAAGTGTTCGCCAAGCAGTGGGAAGAGGAAGACCCCAGTGTGCTCTGGCTGCTCCAGGAAAGCCGGCCGCTGCCCGTGCCCTGGGAGCCCGAGGCCATCATCGAAGCCGACGTCTGCTGATCCATCTCAACCGGCCGGAGGTAGCCCATGAAGGCGATGCTGACCAAGACCGTCCAGCGCGGCGGAGAGTTCTACCGACCGGAAACGGTCGTCAACTGGCCCGCGGCCGTCGTCAAGGCGCTGATTGACGACGACGCCGCCGAGCCCGTGGCGGACATCCGCCCTGTCGCACGCGCCGCCGGGGCGGATGCCGACCCCGACGAGGGTAATCTGTCATGACGGCAGGCGACACCGAGCGCAAACCCGACCGCCGGGTCGGCGATGACCGCCTGGAGCGTATCGAGAACAGGCTGGACGACATCGTCACGCAGCTTTCCTCGATGAAGGTGCAGGACGAGAAGATTCTGCACCTGGAGGGGCGGGTGAACACCCTTTGGGGTTGCTGGGACCGCCTGGTGGGCCAGGAGGGGACGCTATCCCGCATGCGCGATCACCAGGCGAGCTGCCCCCGCGGCCAGATCAAGTGGCTGTGGGTGGTGGTGGTGCCCATGGGCCTGACCCAGCTCGGCATGGCGTTGACGCTGTTTCAGCTTGCGGCCCGGCTGGCGCAAGTCGCCCAGGCGGTGCCGCAATGAGTGACAGGGACACGATACGCGAGATCATCGCGGCGGGTGCGGCACGCCACGGTCTGGCACCGTCCGTGGTGTATGGGGTGTGCATGCAGGAGAGTGGGTTGGACCCGTTTGCCGTGCGATACGAGCCGCATTACCGGTGGCTGGTGCGAGATACCCGCCTGCGCCCGGCGGCATGCAGCGCGGCTACCGAACAGGCGCTCCAGCGCATGAGCTGGGGGCTGATGCAGGTCATGGGCGCGGTGATCCGGGAGCAGGGCCGGGCCGGTTGGCTGACCGAGACGATCGGCGACGACCCGGAAGAAGTCGGTCTCCAGGTCGAATACGGCTGTCGCCACCTGGCCAAGGCGGTGCGGCGCTGGGGATCCATCGAGGCGGGTCTGGCGGCCTACAACGCCGGCAGTCCGCGCCGCGTTGCCGGCGGCCGTTTCGTCAATCAGCATTACGTGGACCGCGTGCTGCGCTTCGCGCGCCAGTGGGAGGGGTGAGCCATGCGGGTTTCGGTGCGGATCCTGGACAACCCGGCCCTGCGCTGCGACGACTCGGGCAACCGCTTCCAGCTGGTGGAGCCCATGCGCTGCGAGGCGCTGGTGCAGCCGCTGGCCGGGAAGCCCTGGCCGGTGCTCAAGCTGGTGGTGCCGTCCGGTTTTATCACCGATTTCGCCAGCATTCCGCGCCTGTTCCATCCCCTGCTGCCCAAGCTGGGCCGCTACAACCGCCCCGCGATCCTGCACGACTGGCTCTACGCCGCCGGCGTTGTGGGCAAGGACCTGGCGGACCGGATCTTCCTGGCGGCCATGGATGCATCCGGCGTTTCCCTACCCCGGCGCGAGCTGATGTTCGTGGCGGTGCGCTATTTCGGCTGGATGGCCTGGTGGCAGCATCGCCGCCGTGGAGCGAAAAATGGATGACGCCGACATCGCCCGCCGCAACGACGAGTTCTTCGGCCGCCTGGCCCTGGTCAACCACCGCGCCGCGTCGGGCGGGGATATCATCGAAACCTATCGTTGCATCGAGTGCGGCCGGCGGATCCCGGAGCGGCGGATCGAGGCCTGCCGCATGGCCGGGCTGGGCTGCACCCGGTGCATCGAGTGCCAGGCGCTGATTGAGGGGCGCAAGCGATGACGTGGACGCTCACCGACCAGATGCTGATCGACACCGACGCCCTGTTCAACACGGACGAGTTCGGCGAGGCGGCGGTCTACACGCCCCCGGACGGCGGGGCGAGCACGCCGGTGACGGTGGTGACGGCGCCCCTGGAGGAAGATGCGGACGTCCGCCGGGATGCCCGCCGCCTGGCCATGACGGCCTTCGTGCCCATGGCCGAGCTGACGCCGGCCTACCGGGGCACGCTCACCATCGGCGCCGAGGTATGGACCATCGCCGCGGCCCCGTCGCCCTACGGCGACGACTGGCGCCTCGACCTGGAGCAGGACCCCAGGCTGCGGCTATCGCAATGAGGAGACAAGCCATGAAACAACTGATGAAGCAAATGTGGGTAATCGGATTGCTGCTGGCGGCCTGCTGCCTGCTGATGGCCGGCTGCCAGACCTCGGCGCCGGATCCGGACGTGGCGACCAAGATCACGGCGCGGATCGCCGCGCGCCATCTGCTGGCGGACAAGCCGGAGGCCGTGGTCGTGCTGCGCGACGTGTGCGCCGCGGCCGACCAGGCGGAGGCGCCGGCGGACTTGTCAGCACTGGCCGCGGCCGCCATCGAACGTCACTCGGACCTGTTCGAGGACGATCCCCTGCTGCGGGCCGACCTGCTGGACCTGTTCGACCTGATAGGGCTTTCGGCCCAACCCATCGCCGGGGAGATACCGCCCCGGCCACCGGCGCTGGCTGCCGTTTGCGGGTTGGTGCGGTGAGGTGATTCGCCAATGGCGATCCTGGTCATAGACAAGAATGAGATCGACGAGGCGACGCGCATGGCCATGACCCTGCCCGGCATCTTTACCCGGGCCCGGGTGAGCGCCCTCAAGAGCCTCGGCTGGATGATCCGCTCTGAGGTGGTCAAGCATATCCGCACCAACGGCAGCGGCCAGTGGCCCCGGGTGCATCCGTTTACCCTGCGCTTCGGCAAGGGGTTCGGCGGCGCCCCGAAACGCCGTCGCCGGCGCTCAAGCTATGTCCCTTATCGGTTTCTCAACCGCCTGGTGCGCTACCGCGTGGACGATGACGGAGAAATGGTGCAGATCGACATCGGCAAGGGTCGTGGCGGCCAGCCCGGGCAGTATGACCGGGAAATGTTCGACCTGGTGCGCCGCGTCAGCACCGGGCAGACAGTGCGTGTCACCCAGAAGATGAGGGGGTGGTTCGGCCTGACCCGATACAAGGACCCGTGGTCCGACACCCCGGAGCCGTACGGCAGGCTAAAGACGGGCGAAACCTTTTTCCCGCTAAGAAAATCCACCACCGAGTTGAAGGTGCCGCCGCGGCCGATTTTCGATCCGGTTTGGCGGAAGACCCGTAGCGAGATACCGGGCCATTTCGCGGATCGATTCTGGCGGGCGTTGAAGCGATACTCAGGCCAAAAAGGAGGCGCCAAGGCATGACCGCCATCGACACGCTCATCGGCTTCGTGGCCCAATCCGTGGCAACCGATGCGGACCTGTGCGCCTGGTGCACCGGGCAGTTCGGCCGGCCGCCGATGGTGTACGTGGATATCGACGACGCCAACCCGCCGGCGCAGGACGACTACCCGGTTGTGGCCATCCACGGCGTTTCCCGCAACGGGTCCCTGGGCCGCAACGGGTGGTCCATCGACCTGGACCTGGCCTGCGGGCTGGTGAACCAGTCGATGGAGAGAGAGGCCGCCGCTTCCGGCGCCGTGATCGTTATCTATGCCGGCATGCCCCAGGCCGCGCGGATGATGGAGTTGGTGGAGCTGGCGGCGGTCAGGGCCCTGCGCGGGCCGTATCCGCAGATTTCCGTCACCGGGGAAAATGGCCAGGTGAGCGAATATCCGCTTTTTGCTGCCTTCACTACGCTGACCATCGATCAGATGCCGTCGAGCAGATCGCCGCGCATCAAATAAGACCGACACCACAAGGAGGATAAACCCATGACCCTGCTAGCGTCCGATCCGAGCAACACCATTCGCTACAACGGCACCGGCCGCGTCTATGCCGCCGCTTACGGCGAATCCGGCTACGTGGACCTCGGCGAGCTGGAATCGCTGACCTTCGGTGTCGCAGTGACCACCGAGAAGATCCGCAGCACCCGTGACGCCTCGCGGGCCACCATCCTGGAGGTGGAGACCGAGCGCGACGCCACACTGACCATCGGCCTGCGCGAGCAGACCGAGGAGAACCTCAAGATGGCCCTGTTGGGCAGCGCCGTGGCGGCGGACAACCAAGCCGCCGGCAGCGTGTTCCAGGCCGAGCCGGCACTGGTGGCCGACAAGTACATCGACCTGGGCAAGGTGGACGTGCGATCCACCAAGATCAGCGGCACCATCACGGGCACCATCACGGTGGGCGATACGGTGCGCGGCGCCACCTCCGGGGCCACGGCCCGGGTGGCCTACGTGGGCGACGATTACATCGAGGTGGTTGAGGTTTCCGGCACGTTCCAGACATCGGAAGAGGCGTACGTGTACGCCGGTGGCGGCACCACCACCACGGCCACCATCGACCCGAGCACGGACATGATCGTGCCCACCAGCATCGCCGAGCAGGAGGACGTGGTGGTGACCAGCAGCGACGGCGCCACGCGGCGGGTCAACGGCACCGACTACAGCCTCGATCCGGACTACGGCCTGATCCGTAAGCTGTCCGCCGGCGACATGGCCGCCGGAGACGTGGTCAGCTACGACTACGAGGCCAAGAACATCAACTACATTCACGGCATGAGCGCCGGCAGCGTGCAGCGCAAGATATTGGTGGTCACCGATGCCGACGACCAAGGCCCGCGCCAGCGTTACACGTTCTGGAAGGTGCAGATCAACCTCAACGGCGAGTTCCCATTGCTGGGCGAGGGTGCCGCGATTCTCACCATGTCCGGGTCGGTGATCAAGGATACCGCCCAGCCGACCGGGCAGCAGTACTTCAAGCAGGAGTCCATGAGCTAATGAGACGCAGCAAGCGGATCAAGATCGATGACCGGGAAATAGAGGTCCTGGAGCTGCGGGTCAAAGACCTCCGGGCACTGCCGGAACTGGTGTCCGGAGGCCTTGACGGCGGGCTGAAAGGGTTCGAGGAGGCCGCCGGCCGCATCCTGCCGCTTTGCACCACGCTTACCTTGCAGGATGCCGACGACATGGCGCCCAGCGAGCTGCGGGCCGTGTGGGGGGCCTTCCGTGAGGTTAACGCCGATTTTTTCGAGATGCAGGCAAAGGCCCGGGCCGCGGCGGGAAGGGTCGGGATATTGGACGACCTGATGACGGCGGTGCGCGAGAGTGTTCGGGCGGAGCTGAGTCGCTCGACCTCGGCCTTTGTCTGCTCATCGAGCGAGGGCACTCCAATGCCGCCGAGTACGGATACGGATTCTTCCTTCGGGCCATCCGGCTGACATCCCGGATGCGGGCAGAGCGCCTGGTGGAGCAGGCCTCGGCGATCCGCGCGGCGGTCTGGTCTGAACAGAAGGACTTCGAGGCATTTTGCCAAAGGATGGCATCTGAGCGGTGAAGCAGCAATTCGACATCATCATCCGGGCCACCGGGGAAGGCATCAAGAACACCGTCCAGGGGATTTCGGACGGGTTCAATCGTGGCCAGAAGGCCGTGACCGCCTTCCAGGCCGCGCTCAAGCAGGGAGACCGGGTCGTGTCTTCCGCCACCGCCGGTGTCAAGAACCTGATCGGCGCGTACCTGGGCTGGCAGGGCGCCAGTCGTGCGCTGGATGTGATCCGCCGCGCCGACGAGGCCATGTTCTCCATGCAGTCGAGCATCAAGGCCGCCTCCCGCGAATTCGAGAACACCGGCAGCATCGATGAATGGGAGGGCGCCGTCGGCCGCCTCAGCGACGAGCTGAAGATCTACAGCGAGTCTGCCCTGCGCGGCGCCATCAGTCGTACCGTGGACATGACCAAGCGCCTCGGCCTGAGCAGCGATCAGATGGAGGAGGTGATCCGGCGCTCTGCCGACCTCGGGGCCGGCAAGACGGACCTTTCCGGCGCCATCGAGCGTGTGACGGCCGCCCTGCGGGGCGAGGCGGAGGCCTCGGAATACCTCGGCCTGACGCTGAACGAGAACTACGTCAAGGCGTGGTACGAGGCGCACAAGCAGACCGAGCAGGCATGGAAGGACCTGGACGACCTGCAGAAGGCACAGGTGCGTTACCAGATCCTGCTGGAGCAGTCCGCGGGATTCCAGGGCCGCGCCGCGGAGAGCGCGAAAACTTTCGGCGGCGCCCTGGAGCTGATCAAAAAAGAGATCGAGGACGCGATTGTCAACAACAAGTCGCTGGCCGACACCATGGGCGACCTGGCCGATACCCTGCGGGAGAATTCCGGGGAAATCGGCGAGATCGTGTCCGCCCTGGTATCCCTGGCGGCCCGTGCCGTGGAGCTGGCCGTCAAGTGGAAGGGAGTGATCCTGGCGCTGGCCGGCACGTCCGTGGCCATCAGCGTGCTGAGCAAGATTGTGCTGGCGGTGAAGGCCATCAACATTGGCTTCGCGGCCCTGACCGGCAGCGGCATTATCGCCTGGATGGGGCAGTTCCGCGGCGCCATGGCAGCGGCGGTCGCTCAATCGTCCGCGCTGGCGTTGGCTTTCAAGGGCTTTGTGGCCCTGGCCGCGGCCCAGGGCGTGGTGAACATCGGGCGCGCCACCAAGGCGTTTTTCGAGATGCGTGACGCCCAGAAGGCCGCCGCCGACGCCCAGCAGCGCATGATGGACACCACCGGGCATGTCATCAACCGTTTCGAGGAATTCAAGGACATCCGCCTGCCGGAGGATTTCGCCGCGCTGCCCGCCGGCGAGCTGGAGGAGTTCTCGCGCGGGCTGCGCGCGGCCCGGGCCTACTGGACGGCGCTCAAAACGCAACTTGAGACCAAGGCCGAAGAGACCACCATGTTGGGCACCAGCACCGAGCAGGCGCGCGAGGCGCGGGCCGAGCTGGCCCAGGTGAACGCGCGCCTGGCCCAGGTGAACGAGGACCTGAAGACGGTGGGCGCGGCCAGCGCCGAGACCGGCCAAAAACTGAAGGAAGCGGCCACGGTGGGCAAGGACGCCCTGGAGGAGTACGAGGCCGCGGCCCGCAAGGCCTACGAGGAGGCCGCCAACAAGGCCAACGAGTACGCCGACAAGGTGATCGCGCTGGAGGAGAAGATCCGCCAGGCGCGCCTGAGCACCGAGGACAAGATCCGGGCCCTGCGCCAGCGGGGCATGACCGACGAGCAGGCTTACGCCGACCGGCAGCGGCAGATACAGGAGAAGCTGTCCGCGGCCCGGGCCGCAGCGGCGGCCAAGGACTACGACGCGGCCGAGGACTACTACAAGGACGTGGTCAGCCTGGCCGAGCGTAGCGTGGGCGAGATCAAGAGCGAGGGCGAGAACCAGAAGGTGCTCATCCCGCTGGACGTGACCCTGGACCAGGCCATTGCCACCATCGAGACTGCCGGCAAGGAGATGGAGCGCCTGGTGCTCGAGCCCCAGCGCAACGCCGCCGAGGAGAGCTACAAGTCCTGGCGGGATGCCGCAGAGAAGATCAAGGCGGACCTGGACGCCGTGGTGCAGGCGCGCCAGGCGGACATCAACGTGGAGCTGCAGCGCTTCAACGAGGCCAAGGCCCGCCTGGCCGAGCTGACCAAGACCGAGACCAAGACCATCATCATCCGCACCATCCGCCAGGAGGCCAAGGCCGCCGGTGGCATGGTGGGGATGGCCACGGGCGGCCGGTTGCCCGGCTATGGCGGCGGGGACCGGGTCCGGGCCCTGCTGGAGGCCGGCGAATTCGTGATGCGGAAAGAGGCGGTGCGCCGCTACGGGGCCGGCCTTTTCGAGGCGCTGAACAGCATGCGCCTGCAACTGCCGGGCATCGTCAAGGCGCGCATCGGCGGGCTGGTGCCGCAGATCCGCGTGCCGGTGCAGCGCTTCGCCGCCGGCGGCCCGGTGAGCGCCGCCGAGGCCGAGGCCATCGTGCTGGAGCTGCGCGCCGGCAACACCTCGCTGACAACCCGGGCCGCCGGCGGGCGGGCGGCCGTCAAGGCCCTGGAAAAGGAGCTGGTGCGCATGGGGTTGGCCTATGCCGGCTAATTTCGCCTTCTATAGTACCGAGATCGATCCGACCACCGCGCCGGCGGCGGCATCGCCGGAGCCCGACACGCTGATCCAGCTCGACCAGGACCCCATCTTCGAGCCGGCCACCTACGATCCCATGGAAGGCCAAGGCGGCCGGGGAAGCGTGATCCGCACCCTGGGCGGGGCGGTGGTGCAGCAGTTCGAGGCCAAGGCCGCCGACCGGCGCATCGTTATGAGCGACGTGGACGCCCTGAGCGCCTCGACGGTGGCGGCCCTCCAGGCCCTCTACGACGCCGGCGCCGAGTTCTACTTCACCGACGGCTACGACGTGTGGAAGTGCCGCTTCGAGCCCGGCGGCCTGAAATACCGCCGCAACCCCCGCGCCGCCTACCACGGCCTGCACCGCTACGGCTACGAGATGCGCCTGGTGCCGATCCTTGACGCCACGCCGTCCGGCACGACCACCACCACGACCACGGAGCCCTGATGCCCTACGGCTGGAAAATAGAGATCGGCGGGGTGGACGTCAGCGACAAGGTCGCCCGCTTCACCGTCACCGCCGAGCGCGGCCAGTTTTGCCGCGAGGCGGTGGTGGATTTCGCCGACCCGGATTTCTTCGACAGCCTCGACTTGTCCGTGCTGCCGTCCGCCCCTACCCTGGAGATTTTCACCCGCACCGGCGAGAGCTGGGTAAGTCAGGGCAAGTTCTTCATCGAGCGGCCCGCCTACCAGACGGACGTGGACCGCGAGGTGTCCAACGGCGTGTGGGGCCGCAGCGCCATCGCGGCCCTGGCCAAGCCCTTCGCGCCCAAGGTGAGCAACACCTGGACCGCCAACACGACCTTTTTCGCCGTCTGCGCCGAGATGTGCGTCCTGGCCGGGCTGACCTTCTCCAGCGCCTACAGCGACGTGGACGACTACACCATCTGGGCCTACGCCTACCAGGCCGACGGGGTCTACCCCATCGACGTGATCGCCGAGCTGGCCGAGGCCTGCGGCGCCTACGTCTCAACGGACCGCGCCGGGCACGTGTGCATCCGGCAGATCGACTACGGCCCGGCCGCCGCCGACGCCTCCGTCACCGACGCCGACATCCAGGGGATCGAGGAGTCGCCCGAGTGGCCCGAGTTCGGCAACCGGATCCGGATATCGCCGTCGGTGGGCTTCTCCGGCTACAGCCTTCAGCTTACCGCCGCCGGCCAGTGCCTGCCGGCCGACGGGGACACCCATCTGCGGCTTTTGGCCCGGGTGACGGACGCAGACGGCCTTCCGGTGGACGACGTCACGGTCGCCTGGTCCAGCGACGCGCAGCACGCTCACCTGCAGTGGACCGAGAGCAACACCGGCGAAATCCTGATCACCAACGAGGCGCTGCGCGCCACCAATTACCATGAGTTTTCCGTGGCCCTGCCGGCGGATTCCGTCGAGTCCGTCTATGCCGCCAGCGACCTGGCCCGCGCCACCAACCTGGCCGCCGGCGGGGCCACGGTGGACGGCACCAGGGTAACGCTTACCGACGCCCTGGCCTACTGCGACCAGTCGCTCATCGTCAACTACCGGGTGAGCGGCACGGCCATCAACTGGATCACCGCGGGCGAGACCCCCGAGGACGTGACCGTTACGGCCGATATCGGCGGGGCTCGGGCGGAGTTGGAGATCTACATCGGCAATCCCTGCCGCTGCCCACTGACGCTGCACATCGAGGCCTCGCCGACGAGTATCCATATCGGCGAGGTTGCCCGGGTACTGGTGTACGCCGAGGAGGACGGCGGGCCCGTGACCACCGGGCGTCCGGTGTGGATGGGCCAGGACCCGCCGGCCAAAGGAGCGCTGACATGGGACGTGGCCCGCCTGGGGCAGGTGACGATCAAAAACGAGGCTGGCAACGTGGTCAACGAACTGGCTGGAAACAGCCAGGTGCTGCTGCGGATGTTTGCCGCGGCGGTGACCTCGGTCTACCAGGCCGACGAGGACGGCAATACGGTGGGCGGCAATCTGTACCTGACCGCCAGCGGCAAGCGCGTGACGCTGACCAGCCGCCTGCCCACCGGCACGCCGGTGCTGGCCAACTACACGGCCCGGGGCGCCGCGGTGAACCGGTTCGCCGGCGAGAGCCTGGGCACGGCCAAGCTGCGCGCCTGGATGCGGGTGACCACCGAGGAGCCCCTGGAGGATGCGTGCACCGTGCAGATCGTGGACGAGACCGAGGCCCTCGACGACGCCCCGGCCGGCTGGGACCCGTCGGCCGATGGCGATGACGACGTGTCCTACGGCGGATCCGGCGGCGTGGGCGATTTTGACGGCTTCGAGGCCGCCGGCTGCCGGACGGACGACGGCGATATCGTGCAATGCGACGAC
>Ga0265293_10013440_pt1 | contig 10628 bp, 8 predicted proteins | sample Munlanlewell138R_FD_192505 | JGI IMG/M metagenome (GOLD analysis project Ga0265293, IMG submission 192505) | Leachate microbial communities from a municipal landfill in Southern Ontario, Canada - Leachate well 138R | ecosystem: Engineered > Solid waste > Landfill > Unclassified | place: Canada... | reverse complement strand
TGCAAGTAACGGGCAGGGCGCAGTTCTGATACAGTTTTTCGATGGTGTAGATGGCAACGTTACCGGCACCTGATACCACGCAGGTTTTGCCTTCAAGGGCCTGACCGTTGGCGGTAAGCATATTTTGGGCAAAATAGACGGTGCCGTAGCCGGTTGCTTCGGTGCGGGCCAAAGAACCACCCCAAGGAATTTTTTTGCCGGTGAAAACACCTTCGTAGCGACCGGTAAGCCGTTTGTACTGGCCAAACATATAACCGATTTCGCGACCACCAACGCCAATATCACCGGCGGGAACGTCGGTGGTAGGGCCAATGTGGCGATACAGCTCGTTCATGAAAGACTGGCAAAAACGCATGATTTCGTTATTGGACTTGCCTTTGGGGTCGAAGTCGCTACCGCCCTTGCCACCGCCAATTGCCAGGCCGGTTAACGAATTTTTGAAGATTTGTTCGAAACCCAGGAATTTGATGATGCCGCTGGAAACGCTGGGGTGAAAACGCAAACCACCTTTGTAAGGTCCGATGGCTGAGTTGAATTCGATGCGGTAACCCTTGTTGACCTGGACTTTTCCCTGGTCGTCGATCCAGGCGACGCGGAACATGACTTGACGCTCGGGTTCAATCATGCGTTCAATAATGTTGTGCTCAAGATATTTTTTTTCTTTCGCAAACAGGGGTTCAAGGGATTCAAGGACTTCTTGCACAGCCTGATAAAACTCGGGCTGGCCGGGACTGGATTGTTGCAGTTTTGTTAAAGTTTGTTCAATATAAGACATGGTTGCGGTGTTATGTAGGTTTTTATGAGTAATTAAATTTTGTTTTTTTATTATAAAAAAAAATGGCCTGCGATGGTAAATAATTCTGCACCGCGATAATGAAAAAAACCATGTTTTTGTTAGCGGGTTGTTTTAGCGCAAAAAAAGAGCCTTATCCTGTGAAAGATAAGGTCTTTTGAGCCAAGTTGCAGGAAACTCAGGATTGAGATAGGGCATCTATGCCTGCCCTGGCAATTTCAGCATCTTCGCTGGCCTTTACACCCGACACACCAATGGCACCAATAAACGCACCGTTAATCACGATCGGAACACCACCTTCAAGCATGCCATCAAGCATGGGAACCGATAAGAAGGCAGTGCGGCCATGATTAATGACTTCTTCATAGCCTTTTGATTCACGGCAACCCAGGGCAGAGGTTTTAGCCTTGGCAGGTGCAATATGCGCGGAAATGGGCGCGGCACCGTCAAGGCGCTCAAGGCCCAGTAAATGACCGCCATCATCAACAATGGCAATAGTTACCGGCCAGTGGTTTTTTTGGGCATGGGCAACGGCCGCTGCCAGCATTTTTTTTACGTCAGCGTGTTCAAGTACAGGTTTTGTTTTCATGGTCATCCTTTTAGTTAAACAGGGCATTACCTGTACATTATAAGGAGCTTTACCGGAAATGAAGCTGTTTTCCGGTAAAACCGTTTTTGCTTAAGCAACCTTGCTTAGCGCAGTTGCCGCATAGTCTTTCAGCAAGCGTTCTTTTTTGCTTGCCGCTTTGTGGATATTATCCTCTTTGATATGTCCATAACCACGAATGTCATCGGGCAGACGGGCCAGGGCAATGGCAATATCCAGGTTGTTTTCATTCAGGCTGCCCCCAAAATCACGCAGCATGTCAAGGTAGTCTTCTATTAGCTGCCTTTCCATTTTGCGTTCTTCGGTTTTGCCAAACAGGTCTAGTTTAGTGCCGCGCAAGCCCTTGAAATGCTGCAATAGGCCAAATGCCTTCATCATCCACGGGCCATATTTTTTCTTGACCAGATGGCCATGGCTGTCTTTTTTGCTTAATGATGGGGGGGCCAGGTGAACGTGTAATTGGTAATCTTTGCCGGGTTCACCTTCAAATTCATGACGTAATTTGTCCAGGAAAGCCGGGTCGGCATACAGGCGGGCCACTTCATACTCATCCTTGTAGCTCATTAACTTGGCCAGATTGCGGGCAACGGTTTCGGTCAGCTGCTGCGAGTTCAGGCCAAGTCCCTGTTCCAGTTTGCGAATATGGGCAACCGCTTCAGTAAAGCGACGGGCATATCTTTTATTCTGGTAGTGCGTCAGATGGATTTCAAGGCGGGCAATCAGCTTGTCCAGGCTTTCGGGCATGTTCACCAATACACCGGCTGGCTTGCTTTGCTGTCCGTTAAGTGGCAATGAAGCCGTGCCATGGTGAGCCAGGTAGCGACCCCATTCAAAGGCATCCAGGTTTTTTTGAACGGCAACGCCATTCAGTTCTATCGCCCGCAGGATATTTTCCAGCTTCAGCGGGATTTTACCTTTTTGCCAGGCGTAGCCCATTAATAAAGGATTAGCAAAAATGGCATCACCCAGTAACATGACGGCGTATCCGTTCGCGTCCAGAAATTCGCAATGATCCGGGCCCAGAATGTCAGTCAGTTCATGGGTGGTGGCTGCGGTGGGGTAGCGCCATTTCGGGTCCTTGAACATTTCGGCCGTTGGGGATTTGGCAATGTTGATGGCGGCAAAGGTAATGCCGTGTTGGGTTTTTGAAGTGATCTCCTTGGAAGCGGCCACAATGGCATCACAGGCAATGATCAGGTCAGCCTCGCCCATGCCGATGCGGGTGGCATGCAGGTCGGAAGGCTGGTTGCCAATCTGGATATGACTGACCACGGCTCCGCCTTTTTGCGCCAGGCCGGTTACATCCAGCACATTAACCCCTTTGCCTTCAATATGGGCGGCCATACCAAGCAGGGCGCCGATGGTGACCACACCGGTTCCCCCTACGCCAGGCACCAGGATATTACAGGGGTGCTCCAGCTGCAGTTCGGCAGGTAGGGGAATGCTGCCCGTATTTTTTTCCACATTGGGCAGATTGATGTGCGGCTTGCGTACCTGGGCACCTTCGGCCGTTACAAAGCTGGGGCAGAAGCCTTTAAGGCAGGAAAAATCTTTGTTGCAGCTGGACTGGTTGATGCGCCGTTTGGTACCCATGGGGGTGTCATGCGGCTCAACCGACAGGCAGTTTGACTGCACACTGCAATCGCCACAGCCTTCACAAACCGCTTCATTAATGAAGACACGGCGGGCCGGGTCGGGGTAGGTATTGCGTTTGCGGCGGCGGCGTTTTTCAGTGGCGCAGGTCTGGTCGTAAATAAGTGCCGTGGTGCCGATAGTATCGCGTAGTTCAATTTGCACTTCGTCGAGCTGGTCACGGTGGTAAACGCCGGGATTTTTTTGCATGCTCACGCCCTTGTACTTTTCGGGCTCATCGCTCACGATAACCACCCGCGTGATGCCTTCGGCTACCAGCTGGTCATTGATTTGCGGCACGGTCAGGACACCGTCTATGGGCTGACCACCCGTCATGGCTACCGCGTCGTTGTACAGGATTTTGTAGGTAATATTGGCCTTGGCGGCAATCGCGGCGCGAATGGCCAGAATCCCCGAGTGAAAATACGTGCCATCGCCCAGGTTGGCAAAAATATGCTGGGTTTCGGTAAAGGCTTTTTGCCCTATCCAGGCCACGCCTTCACCGCCCATCTGTGAGAAGGTGTCGGTGTCGCGGTCCATCCAGATGGTCATGTAGTGGCAGCCAATGCCAGCCACCGCGCGGGAACCCTCGGGTACCCGGGTAGAGGTGTTGTGCGGGCAGCCTGAACAGAACCAGGGCTTGCGTTCAACCACTACCGACAGGCGCTGGTTTTCTTTTTCCTTGGCTTCAATCACGGCAATGCGGGCCTTGATACGGGTATGGACGGCTTCTGGCAAAGGGTGTTTTTCCAGGCGCTTGGCAATGGCCTTGGCAATAATGGAAGGAGACAGTTCATGGTTGGGTGGCAACAGCCATTTGCCACGTGGCACCGACCATTCTCCGCCACCGTCATCACGGGCATCAAATTTGCCATACACGTCGGGGCGCACATCATCGCGCCAGTTATACAACTCTTCTTTCAGGGCGTATTCCATGATCTGGCGTTTTTCCTCAACCACCAGGATTTCATCAAGCCCTTGGGCAAAATGTCGTGCCCCATGGGCCTCTAGTGGCCAGACACAACCGACCTTGTACAGGCGAATACCAATCTCGGTACAGGTTTGCTCGTCCAGTCCCAGGTCAACCAGGGCCTGGCGTACGTCCAGGTAGGCTTTGCCGGCGGTCATGATGCCAAAGCGGGCATTGGGTGAGTCAATCATGATTTTATCCAGCTTGTTGGCCCTTACATAGGCCAGGGCGGCATACCATTTGTAATTATTCAGCCGCGCTTCCTGTTCTAGCGGGGTGTCGGGCCAGCGTATGTTCAGCCCTGCTGGCGGTACCTCAAAATCACTGGGGATAATGGTCTGGATGCGGTCCGGGTCAATGTCAACCGATGAACTGGATTCGATGACATCGGTGACGCATTTCAGGCTGACCCACAGGCCCGAATAGCGGCTCATGGCCCATCCATGAAGGCCAAAGTCAAGGTATTCCTGCACGTTGGATGGGTACAGTACTGGTATGCCAGCTGCCTGCAGATCGTGTTCAGACTGGTAGGCAACCGTTGACGACTTGGCCGCGTGGTCATCACCGGCAATCAGCAAGACGCCGCCATATTGCGAGGTGCCTGCATTATTGGCATGCTTGAAGACGTCCATGGAGCGGTCAAGACCCGGCCCCTTGCCATACCACATGGCAAAAACACCCTGTTTTTTTGCGCCAGGGAAAAGATTCAGTTGTTGTGAGCCCCAAATAGACGTGGCTGCCAGTTCTTCATTAACACCTGGCTGGAAAACAATTTCGTTTTTGTCCAGGTACTTTTGTGCTTTCCACAAGGATAAATCCACATTACCCAGTGGGGAACCCCGGTAACCCGAGATAAAACCTGCTGTATCAAGTCCGGCTTTCATGTCCCGGCTTTTTTGAAGCATGGGCAATCTGACCAGTGCCTGGGTTCCACTCATGTAAACCCGGCCTTTTTCAAGGGTATATTTATCATCCAGGGTAATGGAATCAAGTGCCGCTTGAGCCGTTTTGGATAGAGGGGCATTCATTGTTTGTCTCCAGAATCATTGTCTGTGAATTATTTCTATATTTTTCTATAACAATCAGCCAATTAAACGCGATGTATGCTTGTTAATACGATACCCCTTGTGGCGGTAAAAAGCGAATTGCACTGATCCTTGATGTAAAGTTTATCTTTTTTCCCGGGTATCGTAAAATTAAAAAAATCATTAACGGGTATCTGAAAAACAAATGTCTAAACAGGTTTCGATCAGGCAGTTCCGGTATTTTGCGGCGGCGGCCCGGACAGGGCGGTTTTCCATGGCGGCAGCCGAAGAACACGTTTCACAATCGGCCATTACCAGTGCCGTGTTAAGCCTTGAAGCTCACCTTAAAGTGACGCTGTTTGACCGCTTGCAACATGGGGTAGCCTTAACGGCGGCAGGCCATGATTTTTACCGTCATGTGCGGTTTGTACTGGATGCCTTTGATGAAGCCCTGCATCGGCCCGGACAGCAAAACCACGGGGTGTCTGGTGTGTTGCGGGTGGCCGCTTCCTATACCGTACTGGGCTATTTTTTGCCAGAACTGGTACTGCGTTTTAAAAAAGCCAATCCCGGGATACAGTTTGATCTGGTGGATATGGAGCTGGCCCAGATGGAGCAGGCGGTGCTAAACGGAGATATCGACATGGCGGTAGGTTTAACCTCCAACCTTAAGGAGATTGACCGTTTTGAGCATCAGGTCCTGCTACGGTCGGCCCGTAAATTGTGGGTGTCCCCGTCACACCCGTTGGGTATGCGTGCTTCGGTTACACTACAGGAAATTGCCCCATACCCTTACATCCTGATTCTGGTGGATAATGCCGAAGAGTCTGGATTGCGGTTCTGGTGCCAGCACCGGCTGGACCCCAACATCGTGCTGAAGACCCGCTCCATGGAGGCCGTGCGCGGATTTGTGGCACAGGGTCTGGGGGTAACTATCCTGTCGGAAATGGTGTACAGGCCGTGGTCCCTGGATGGCAAGAGAATTAATGCCGTTCCCATTGAAGATGCGGTACCGGTGATGGAGGCGGGCATGTTCTGGAATAAGTCAGTGCCTTTATGCGAAACCGCACAGGCCTTTAAACGTTTTTTGGTGTATGCATGTCATTAGTCAAGTTAAAGAGCAAGTTGGGGAAATTGAAAAGCAAGACAGGAAAGCTGTTGTTTGCCATGGGCAGTGCCCCCATGGGCGTGGCGTTGTTGTTGTGGCTGCCGCTTTGGTTTGTATTGGATAATTTCCTGATTGCCGGTATGCTGGCCATTTTCATTTCATTCTTATTGGCCATGAGCGTTAGCCTGTACCGGCTGAATACCGAAAAGCGGGAAGCGGGTGAGCAGGAGACGGGCGTTACCACGCGGGAGCGTGGGAACGAGTAATGCTACTTGCTCCCATGCTCCAGCGTGGGAGCAAATATTACCGGCCTGCCGCCTTGGCGCTAATGCCACCGGCCATACCCATGTTTTCTTTGGGGACATCAATGGCCATCACCCGGATATCTTCTTGCGAAATACCCAGGCTTTCACTGGCCGCCTGGCTTAAGGCAGCAATCAGGGCGGCTTTCAATGCTTCAGTCCGGCCTTCAATCAGGTGTACCTGAAGGGTGGCAAATTCATGACCTTCCTGGCCCGAAACCATGACCTCATAGGGTTGGTATTCCTGAATCGTAATACGGATGCTGGCAACCGAAGCGCCAATGCTTTCCTGTACGGCTTTGTTTGCGTTTTTCAAGAGCGCCTGTTTTTGTTCCGTGCTGTGACCGGCAAGAATTTGTGCATTAATAAATGGCATGATTTTCCTTTGGTGTTGGGCAAAAAATTCCCCTTGGCTGGCAAGGGGAAGGAATATAAAACTGATTTAAAACGAATTAATTCATTTTTTGGGCAATAACCGTCAGGATACGACGTGCCGTTGTGCTGGTGTCGGTATTGCCGTTTTGGTCGCGTACGGTGACCAATGATTGGGCACCCTGTGCGTTGACTTCAATGGTGTAAGGTAACGGGGTCAGATTGCCTTTATCACCCCATAAGCGGGTAATGAAATTGGCCTCCTGGCGTTTTTCTCCGGTGTCGGTATCCAGGTAACGAATAACGTAAGTACCGTTTGTGGCGTTTGAGCTTTCAATCTTGAAGCCCGAAGCGGAAAGCGCATTGCCTACCCGACGCCATGCCAGGTCTTGCGATTCGTTCACCGACAAGGCGGTGGAACCCTCAACAAAACGGGTTGTTTTTGGCTGGTTAATGACTGGTGCGGCGGCTGCGGACTGCTTGATTTGCTGTTCGGCCCTGGCTTTGTCTGCGCCAAGGTAGACCATTAGGCGAGACAACATGGCGGCATTCAGGCCCGGATCTTCATTGGCGGGCAACCATTTGAATTCGGTGCCATCGCGGTCCATTTGGGTTTCCACCATGCGCTCGTGGCTAATGTACACTTCTGTTTTACCATTAACGCGTTCAAGACGGGTATGGAAACGTTCACGCTCGCCACTGTCCGATACCATGTCTACAATGGAACCCAGCGCACGACGCAGGAAGTTGCCAGGAATCTTGGCACGGTTTTCGGCCCAGTCGGTTTCAATAATGCCAGCCTTGGGGTTGTCACGGTTAATCGTGAAACCTTCGTCTGACCAGAAAGCGACCAGCTTTGGATAGACAATGTTAGGATCCTGATTGATTTCCAGCCAACGGAGGTCTCCGCTGCGACGTACTTCTATGCCATCCATGGTTGGCAGCACGGTTGCCCCTTTGGCATTGGCAGCATTGGCAGCGGCAACAGACTGGTTATAGGCACTTGCCGAAGCCGCCCCACCAGGTGCTGTGTATTGCGGCTTGATGTCGGCACTGGACAGGTCGGGTGGAATACTTAACGGGTCACCGCGAACGGTGCTTTTGTAATCAACCTGTTCTCCATCTCCCATAAGTTCAGAAACGGCGTTGCATCCGGCAAGCAGGGTTGCAGCTGCAATTAAACCCGATGCTGTAAGATGGCGTGCATTGATGCGCATAAATCTTGATCCTTGATATTAAATAAGGCCCAGGTTTTGAAGGGCCTGGGTAACCGGAGTCTTGTTTTGTTCACTTAGCCCGCACAGGGGAAGGCGATAGCCCAGTTGTGACAAACCAAGCTGGGCAACCGCCCATTTGACAGGAATAGGGTTGGCTTCAATGAAAAGCACTTTGTTCAATTGCGTCAGTTTAGCATTCAGTTCCCGTGTTGTGGGTACATCGCCCATGCGGGCGGCAACGCATAATTCGTGCATGAGTTTTGGCGTGACATTGGCGGTTACCGAAATATTGCCGTTGGCACCCAGCAAAATAAGGGCGGCAGCGGTTGGGTCGTCGCCACTGAAAACCTGAAAATGATCGGGTTTATTAGCCAGTAGCAGGCCGCCACGGGCGATGTCGCCGGTAGCGTCTTTGATACCAATAATGTTTTGTACATTGGCCAGGCGCAAAATGGTTTCATCGCTTAAGTTGGCAACGGTGCGCCCGGGTACGTTGTACAAAATAATGGGCAAATCGCCTTCTTGCGCAATCGCGCTAAAGTGCAGGAAAAGCCCTTCTTGTGAGGGTTTGTTGTAGTAGGGCACCACTGAAAGACCGGCTTGTGCACCTACTTTTTTGGCCTGTTTAGTCAGGTAAATGGCTTCATCGGTTGCGTTGGCACCCACGCCGGCAATAATGGGAATACGGCCGGCGGCATGGGCTACGGCAACGCGGATAAGCTCGGTGTGCTCATCAAAATCCACCGTTGGCGACTCGCCCGAGGTGCCCACTACAACCAGCCCGTCAGAGCCTTCCTGTACATGCCAGTCGATTAGCTTCTTGTAGGCTTCATAGTCAATCTTGCCATTGGGCAACATAGGGGTAATTAGTGCAGGAATACTGCCTGTAAAAATAGGATATGAAGAACTGTCGACTGCCATAATTAAAAAGTCCTGAACAGGGATAAATACAAACCACTAAGCATAACGCTTTTTTGCGGATAGTTTAAGAGAATTAAAGGAGATAGATGGGAATATTGTTGAAAAAAAACACAAAAAAAGGTTTTGCCGGCATTTTTGCCGGCTTTCTCATGCTTTATAGCCCCAGACTGGCGGGGTTGCCCGCACCCATTCGTACCACTTCTGGCGTGCCGGAAGACAGGTCTATCACGGTGGTGGGGGTGCCGGGGCAGCTGCCGCTGTCAATCACACCGGCCAGCTCGTGGCTGTAATGAGCCATGATTTCTTCCGGGTCATTCAGCGGATCGGTTTCGTCCTTGGGAATTAATGTGGTGGAAAGCAGGGGTGAGCCAACCGCCTCGATCAGGGCCAGGGTAATGGGGTGATCGGGAACGCGGATGCCAATGGTTTTGCGAGAAGGGTGGGATACCCGGCGCGGTACGTCTTTGCTAGCTTCCAGGATAAACGTCCAGGGCCCTGGCGTTGCGGCCTTCAACAGACGGTATTGTTGGTTGTCGACCCGGGCAAAATGACCGATTTCTGCCAGGTCACGGCAAAGCAGGGTAAGGTGATGGCGTTCGTCAAGGCCGCGGATGCGCCGTAAATGTGCCGCCGCATCCTTGTCGTCAAGGCGGGCCATAATGGCATAGCTGGAATCGGTGGGAACCGCGATAAGCCCACCGTCGTTAATCATTTGTGCTGCCTGTTTCAGTAAGCGAGTTTGTGGATTTTGTGGATGAACATCAAATAAAATTGCCATATTAGACCCTCTTGGTTGGAATTTTTGGTGATAAATTTTTTGCTAATAAATTTATGGGTTGTTGGTAATAAATTTATGGGTTGTTGTCGCTAAATTAGTGCAAATATTATTAACTCGGGTTAGAATAGCGGGCTTGTGTAGTCTCCGTAGCTCAACTGGATAGAGCACCCGCCTTCTAAGCGGGGGGTTGTGAGTTCGATTCTCGCCGGAGGCACCATTCAAATATTACACCACACCGCCTTATAAAAAAAGGTTAGACGCTGGACACCCCCGAAAGGGATGCCCAATGCAACGAAAATTGCCCTGAAAAAAAATATCTCAACCGCCTATCAAATTGGGCGGTTTTTTTATTTTTTCCTGGGAAATGGCCTATCTCCTTGGTACGCTCTTTTTACCGCGACAGAAAAATTCATAGACTTTTCATGTTTAATTAATAGCGCCTAATTTTTTCTTTAATATACCAGTCATAAAGCTTGGCTATTCTTCCCGTACCTTATTCAAACCTCAAAGGAATAGTATTGTGAAGAAGTCGTTTCGTTTATCTATCTTAAGCCTGGTATTAAGCGCCATTTCTTTGTCTGCTCATGCGCAGCAAGAAATGCCGGCTGTGCTGGAAGGTCATGCAGTTTTACCAGCCAATAGCGTGATTCAGGCGCCAGACAACGCACCCCAAGACCTGAAAGTGGCCGGAAAATATACCACCCGTGCCCGTGTAGAAGAGCCGGGCAGTCTCATGGGTAAATCCAATGGTCGTGAGACGGGCCATCAAGTGCCATTCAAAGGTCAGCCTTTGCAGGGCCATTCGGGTATTCAGGTCATGGACGATGGCAGTGTATGGATTGTGACTGACAACGGTTTTGGCAACAAAGCCAACTCGCTTGACTCCATGCTGTACGCCAACCA
>Ga0265293_10013439_pt1 | contig 10629 bp, 9 predicted proteins | sample Munlanlewell138R_FD_192505 | JGI IMG/M metagenome (GOLD analysis project Ga0265293, IMG submission 192505) | Leachate microbial communities from a municipal landfill in Southern Ontario, Canada - Leachate well 138R | ecosystem: Engineered > Solid waste > Landfill > Unclassified | place: Canada... | reverse complement strand
CGCGGCGAGAAGTCGCCGCACTGGACGGGCTCGGCGAACTCGCCCGCCACGTTCGGCCATTTCGGTCAGTCAGGCACGTTCATCTGGGCCGATCCGGCCGCGAAGCTGGCATTCGTGGTGCTGACGAACCGCAATTTCGGGGACTGGGCCTACCCGCTGTGGCCGGCGATCTCTGACGAAGTCCTGAGAGAATTCGGGGCACACTAGCGCAACACGTGCCACACAGGGCACAATAGACACGCGCGACACACAAACTTGTGATGCTCGTTGGTTCACCGAGGCCGTTGGGGAAGACGTCCCTCGTCGAACTGAAGGAGCAGCCAATGCGTGCGTCGAACCAATTTGCCGACGCGACTACAGGCGTGGTCTACATCCACGCCTCACCCGCGGCGGTATGCCCACACGTGGAGTGGGCTCTTTCGTCGACCCTGAACGCCAGGGCGAAGCTGACGTGGACGCCGCAGCCGGCGATGCCCGGGCAGCTGCGCGCGGTCACCAACTGGGTGGGCCCCGTGGGCACCGGTGGGCAGTTGGCCAACGCGCTGCGGTCGTGGTCGGTGCTGCGCTTCGAGGTCACCGAGGATCCCAGCGAGGGCGTCGACGGTCAGCGCTTCTGCCATACCCCGCAGCTGGGCCTGTGGAGCGGGGCGATGGGCGCCAACGGCGACACCATCGTGGGCGAGATGCGCCTGCGCGCCTTGATGGCCGCCGGCGCCGACACCCTGGCCGCCGAACTGGACACGGTGCTGGGCACCGCGTGGGACGAGTCACTCGAGGACTTCCGTAACGGCGGCGACGGCGCCGAGGTCAGCTGGCTCAGCCGGGGCGTGGGATAGCGGAGGGCTAGCGGCAATGGCGTGCAGTTAAGGTCTGCGGCCTGTTGTCAACCGTCGAGGATCCAATCTTCCACCAGGGTTCGCCGCTCTCCACGCGGCTCTTCGATTGAAACCTGTCACCTGGTGTTGACAGTTGTGCACAGCCTGGGGTGGGTGCGGACCGCACGCCAGGCATCTCTGTGGATGACCGTCACCCGGAGGTGACGGCATTTGATCGAGGGGCCGCCCGGAGACCGCCCCGCCCACTCAACGGCGTGAGCCGCGATTCTCTGATCCGGGACTAACGCAGGCCTAGCGGGGCAGGCCCACGCGGAGATCACTTCGCGGGTGCGTGGGAAAGACGCATCTTGACGTCCGCGGGCGCAGCGCCGGTGACCGTGCAGATGAAATCACGGGCTTGATCGGCCACCTCGGAAAGCCGGCGCGCTTGGGTCGTGTCGCTGAGGTTGATCGACCCGTCGTTGGTCACGCGCTCGGCGAGTTCGGGAACGGTGATCATCCACCACCTATCGTCGCGGACGACGTTGACGTCGTAGGTGGGCATGTCAGCCGCTCCTTGCAGTCGGTGGTAAGAACGTCAGCCTTCACGCTGCCAGAGGCAGTGCTCGCTGAGCTTGATGTTGAGCAGATTCTGCGGGGCGTCGAACGACAGGGGCTGTCCGGCCTCCCCGTTCACGATCCGCGGGTCACTGGCTTTCCCGGAAAAGACTTCGGTGTACTCGACGCCGCAGGTGCCGTCGGGTTCCTGCGGAGTGCCGGTCCATTGGCCGGCCATCACCTCGGGATTACGCATTCCCTGACCGCGTAGCACCAGCTCGGTGCCGGCGGACAGCCACCGATCCGACGTCGAGTACTCGCCGCGAAAGGTCTGCCACTGTCCGTCGGCGCACTCCAACAGGTTCTTGCGGTTGGGCGGGTCGCCGACCTCCTTGGGCAGCGCCGTCAGCGCCCCATCGAAGTTCTCCGCGCAGGCCGCGCCCAACTGCGGGGGGCCGGTTGGGGCGGCCGACGCGTCCGTACCCGGGTCGGCGTTCGCACAGGCGACCACGCCGGTCGCGGTCGCCGTTGCGGCGACCCCGGCGAGTGCGAGCAGGTAGCGGTTCATGGCGACTACGTGATCCGCAGGTTGCTCAGGTCCGCCCGCATCATGCGGACGTTGTAGTCGTTCCACTGAGACAGGTTGTAATACAGGTGGTACCCGTCGTTGTCATCCTGGAGCTGACCGGTGCCGGAGAGCGGATGGATCATCGGGCCGTACATGCCGGTGTTCTGCCCGTAGCCCTGATTGGCCTGCAGGACAGTCGCGTTGGACCAGGTGCCCTGCGGCGAATCGGACACCCGCATCACCACGTTGTTGCCGCCGTCGGTGTAGAGCACGACGTACTTGTCCAGCGTCTCGTTGTACTGCACGGACATCTCGCTGACGTTGCCGCCGCTGCCGCCGGCGGAGAAGATGCCGCCCGGCTTGAAGCCCGCCGGGTAGACGAACTTCAGGAAGCTGACGAGCGGCTTGAGCACGAGGCCCAGGAGCCCGGTCTCCGGGAAGATCGACCCGGCCGCGCCTTCGGTGCCGATCACCGCGACTGCCTCTGATGGTGTCCCCACGACCCACTTACCTTCACCCTCGCCGTTGTCGCCGGCGAAGTACTCGTAGGCGTCGAGGTTGGTGATCTGGCTTTCCGCCACGCGGGCAACGTAGGCCGAACCCTGCCGGCCCGACGGAGTGCCGTAGACGTAGACGTAGCGTTCGCCCTCGAGATCGCCGTCGACGTAGGACGTCGCATCCTCGGGATTGCCGTAGACCATGGCGTTTTGCTGGAAGTTCGCATTCCCGCCGCTGGACATGCGCACGGTGTCGGGGTCGATGTTCCACGACTTGCCGTTGTCCTCGGAGACCGCGATCGCCGACCAGTTGGTGGTCCAGCTGCCGGCCTGGCCCCACTGCTTGATCGACATCACGGTGGCGTACTGGGTGACCACCTGGTTGCCGTCGTCGTCGAGGACGGGATTGCCGTCCGCATCGGTGACGGGGCTTCCCGCGATGGCCGAGGTCGGGATCAGCGTGTAGGTGTTGGTCCGTTTCAGCGCGTCGATGGCGGCCGGGTCGATGATCTGTGCGGCGCCGGCGCGTTGCAGGCCGCCCGGGATGGGGCGCCACCACATCGGTCGGTTCGGGTCGCCGCCGTCGTGGATGAGGGCATCGGTGAACTGCAGGCCGTTGTTGAGGTTGAAGTCGCTGGCGCGCAGCAACACGTTGTCGCGCCAGCCGGCGTTGGAGGCCGGGTCGGCGACGTCGTAGGTGTCGCCGAACATCGTGAAGATGATGGGCTTGCCCTGAGCGTCGCGCAGGCCGCTGTCCCACATGATGCCGAGGTCGGTGCCGCCGACGAACCACTGGTCGGTGACCCCGGTGCCGGAGCCGTTGCCTGTGGTCCAGCCGGTCTGGGTGGACGTCGTGGAACCCTCGATGACCGGGGCCTCGGTCTGGCCGGGGCCGATCACGACGGTGCCGGGCGCGGCGGCCGCGGTCGGGACCACGTCCGCGGTGGTCACCGCGGCCGCCTCCTGGACCGACGTCAACGCGGCTCCCTTGGGGTTGACGACGCGGTCGCTTTCCCGGCGCGCCCAGGCGGCCATCGCCCACAACGCGGCCGACGGGCCGGGGGACACGGGGCTGGTGCCGGCTGCCAGCGGGGAGAGGCCGGCGGCCACCAGCAGCGCCGACACCACGGAGGTGGCCTTGGTCTCGGGCAGCTCAGCGGAGCCGGTGGAGATATCCGGTTGTGCGGCAGCCGGTTTGGCGAAGGACGTGATGGGCGCGGGCTCGAGGACGCCGGCGGGCAGCTTGGTGACCGACTCGGCCACGGTGGTGATGGCCGCGAGTCCGCGTTCGGTCACGTCCTCGCGCACCTCGCGGAGCTTCAGGGCGACGGACTTGGTGCGCGCCGGGGCGGTCGGCTTCGGCTCGGCTTCGACGACCGCGGGCGTCACGCGGGGCGTGTCGGAGCCCGCGGTGCTGTTGTTCTTCGGGGCGGCCGGAGCCTCGGGAGTCGCGGGAACCTCGGGCTCCTCGGGACGCGGGCGCACGCCGAAGGGGCGGCGCACGGGTTCGGCCGCGTCGGCGAGCGCCTCGCCGGCGACGTCGTCGATCTTGTCCTGCAGCGCCGCGCGTCGCTCGCTGATCCGTGTCTGGGCCTTCTCCAGCCGCGCCTGGGTGCGTTCCACGGCGGCCTCGGCGCGCGAGACGCCGGCTTCGGCCTCCTTGCGGACCCGTTCGCCGATCCGCGACAGCGGCCCCTTGCGGGTGGACTGCTTGCTGTCCTTGGCGTCGGTGTCCGCGTCGCTGGTGCTGTCGGAGGAGGTCTTCGAACTCGTGGAATCCGAGTCGCCGGAGCCCTTCGAGTCCGAACTGCTCGAGGACTTGCTGCTGCTCCCGGCATCATCGGCCCAGGCGATGCCGGTCCCGGTGGTCAGCGCCGTCCCGATACCGAGGGCGACCGCCAGTGCGCCGACGCGCCCGATGTATTTGCTGGATTCCATGACGCTCCGTGTGTGCTCAAACGACGACCGACGGGAGAACGGTATGACGAGCGGCGCCCGTCGACCACATCTTTAACAGAAGTCTCACACGTCCATACGTTTGCCGACGGGATTCGTTACGGAGCGGCGGGGCGCAGAATGCGCAGGGCGGCGGGCACCGCGGTGATCTCCGCGGGCAGCGGGCAGGCGTAATCGCCGTCGGCGTAGGCGTTGATGCCCGGGCACTCGACCGCGACGGTGCGCGCCCGCCGCGTGCTCACGGTGTCGAGATCGACGTGGGTGCCCTTGAAGACGGTGGGGAACAGGCGCACCAACCGGGTACGCGACGCCGAGCTGATCATCGTGACGTCGAGCAGACCGTCGGTGGGGTCCGCGTCCGGGCAGATCAGCATGCCGCCGCCGTAGCTGCGGGTGTTGCCGATGGCGGCCATGGTCAGTTCGGTCTGCACCGGGGCCCCGCCGTCGAACGACAACCGGAACGGCAGCAGCCGAAGCTTCGACAGCTCGGCGAGCATCGCCAGGTTGTAGCGCATCCGGCCGTGCGGCCACCGCATCCGGTTGGCGCGGTCGCTGACCAACGAGTCGAACCCGGTCGCGACGACGGTGCCGAACCACTTGCCGGGCCCGTCGCTGCTCTCGATGCGGCCGAGATCGACGGTCGCGGCGTGACCGTCGGCCACGACGTCGGCGGCGGCCTCCGGATCGTCGGTGGGGATGCGGTATTCGCGGGCGTGGTCGTTGCCGGTGCCGGCCGGGACGATCCCGAGCGGAATGTCGGTGCCGGCCAACTCCTGTAGCGCCAGGGCGATCGCGCCGTCGCCCCCGACCACCACCAGCGCCTCGGTGCCGAGGTCGAGCTGTTCGCGCATCAGCACCCGCGCGTGGGTGGCGTCGCGGCCGACGACCGCGGTGACGTCGACGCCGCGCTGCTGCAACCGGGTGATTGCCCGTTCGGCCGCGTGCGGCGAATTGCCATGCCCGGATGCCGGATTGGTCAACACCGTCACCCGGGAGATGGCGCTGGTCACGGAATCAGCTTGCCCGGGTTGAGGATTCCGGCCGGATCCAGCGAGGCCTTGACCGCGCGCAGGATTTGGACGCCGAGCGGGCCGACCTCGTCGGTCATCCACGGGCGGTGGTCGGCGCCGACCGCGTGGTGGTGGGTGATGGTGCCGCCGGTGCGCACGATGGCCTCGCAGGCCGCCCGCTTGGCCGCGCTCCACTGGGCGATCACCTCGGCCGCGGTGACGCCGCGCTGGCCGGCGACCACCGTGAAGTACAGCGACGCCCCGGTCGGATACACATGGGAAATGTGGCACATCACCAGGGCGGGCGTGCCGGATTCGGCCAGCGCCTCGGTCAGCGCGGCGGTAACGGCGGCCTTGAGCGGCTCGAGGTTGGCCCAGGTGGTCGCGGTCTCCAGGGTCTCGCACAGCGCACCGGCGGCCAGCAGCGAGTCCCGCAGATACGGCGCCGAGAACCGGCCCTGCTCCCAGGCCCGCGCAGGCTGCTCACCAAGCGACGTCGCACCCCGGGATTCCAGCAGCGCGCGGGTCTCGGCGTGCCGGCTCTCGGCGTGCTCGGCGGTGCCCTCGAACAAGGTGATTGCCAGGCAGCCGCCGGTGAGTTGCTGTTCGCCGATGTGCTCGGTGGTGGCCAGGTTGACGCCGGTCTCGGCCTCGTCGGACAGCCGGATCACCGTCGGGCCGGTGCCGGTCTGCACCACGGCGCGCAGCGCGGCCGCCCCGGTCGCGAAGTCCGGGAACGACCAGGCCTCGTACCGCGTGGTCGCCGGCACCGGATGCACCCGCACCCGCACGCGGGTGATGATGCCGAGGACGCCTTCGGAGCCGATGAGCAACTCCCGCAGATCCGGTCCGGCCGCCGAGGCGGGCGCGCGACCGAGGTCGAGCACGCCGGCCGGTGTGACGGCGGTCAGCCCGCGGATCATGTCGTCGAAGCGGCCGTAGCCGGCCGAATCCTGGCCGGAGGAACGGGTGGCCGCGAACCCGCCGATGGTCGCGAACTGGAAACTCTGCGGGAAGTGTCCGAGGGAGAACCCGCGCTCGCCGAGCAGTTGCTCCGCCCGCGGGCCGGTGACCCCGGCCCCCAGTTCGGCCTCGCCGGAGACCTCGTCGAACTGCAGCAGGGCGTCGAAGCGCCGCAGGTCCAGCGTGATCGCGGCGGAGAACGGGCCGCGGATCGGGTCCAGGCCGCCGACGACGCTGGTGCCGCCGCCGAACGGGACGACGGCGATCCCGTGCTCGGCGCAGTACCGCAGCACCTCGCCGATCTCGTCCTCGGTGCCGGGGGTGAGCACCGCGTCCGGAGCGTCCTGCTCGCCGCGGTCGGTCCGGCGCAGCAGATCGAGCGTGGACTTGCCGCCGGCGCGCAGCAACCGGGCCTCGTCATCGACGCTGCAGTGCTCTTCGCTGACGATCGCGGTCAGCGCCGCGCGGTGCGGTTCGGCCAGCGCCGACGGGCGCACGCGGACCTCGTCGAGTCGCAGCTCGGGCCGCTCGGTCTGCTCGACGCCGAGCGCCTGGGTGAGCAGGGTGCGGATCCCGTCGGACAGCGGCTTAGCCGCGGCCGGGTCGCCCCAGGCGTTCCATTTCATCGGCGGCAGAGTCATGCGTTACAGTATTACAGATGCTGTCAATCAGTAATGCTCGCCCGGCGGTCGAGGAACGCATCCTCGCCGCCGCGGCCAGCTGCGTGCGCGACTACGGGATCGAGCGGGTGACCCTCGCCGAGATCGCCCGTCGCGCCCGGGTCAGCCGCCCGACCATCTATCGCCGCTGGCCGGACAGCCAGGCGATTCTCGCCGCGTTGCTCACCCGCCGCGTCACCGAGGTGGCCGCCGAGGTGCCCCGGACCGGCTCGGGGCGCGCCGCGATCGTCGAGCGCATCGTCGCCGTCGCCGAGCGCCTCGGCCGTGACGAGCTGCTGATGGCGGTCATGCATTCGGCCCCCGAGTTCGCGATGACCTACATCTCCGAGCGGCTCGGCACCAGTCAGCAGCTGCTGATCGACGCGCTGGCCGCCGACCTCGGGGCCGCGCAGGCCGACGGCAGTGTGCGCGCCGGTGACCCGCGGCAGCTGGCCACCATGGTCCTGCTGATCACGCAGTCGACCATCCAGTCCGCGCAGATCGTCGAACCCATCCTGCCCGCCGAGGCCCTGGCGCTCGAGCTGGGCCGCGCCCTGAACGGATACCTGAGCAATGGCTAGTTCCAGTGCGCTCAACGCGGCGCGGCGTCGACACGAATTGGCCGAGCTGGCCGACGGCATGGTGCCCGACCTGCTCGTCGTCGGCGGCGGCATCACCGGGACGGGCATCGCGCTCGACGCGGCCACCCGGGGGCTGGACGTGGTGCTCGTCGAACGCCACGATCTGGCCTTCGGCACCAGCCGGTGGAGCTCCAAGCTGATCCACGGCGGCCTGCGCTACCTGGCCACCGGCAACGTCGGCATTGCCCGGCGCAGCGCCGCCGAGCGTGGAATCCTGATGTCGCGCAACGCACCTCACCTGGTGCGCGCCATGCCGCAACTGGTCCCGCTGCTGCCGGCCATGGGCCGCGCCGAACGCGCGCTGGTGCGCGCGGGATTCCTCGCGGGCGACATGCTGCGCCGCCTGGCCGGCACCTCGGCCTCGACGCTGCCGCGGTCGCGGCGCGTCGATGCCCGGCGGGCCGTCGAACTGGCGCCCACCGTGCTGCGCGACGGCCTCGACGGCGGCTTGCTCGCCTACGACGGACAGCTGATCGACGACGCCCGGCTGGTGACCGCCGTCGCGCGCACCGCCGCCCAGCACGAGGCCCGCATCCTGACCAGGGTGGCCGCCGGTGAGCTCACCGGCACCTCGGCCCGGCTGACCGACACGCTGACGGGGGAGTCGTTCGACGTGACCGCCCGCGCGGTCATCAACGCCACCGGCGTCTGGGCCGGCGAGCTGGATCCGTCGCTGCGGCTGCGGCCCAGCCGCGGCACGCACCTGGTATTCGACGCGGCCGCATTCGGCAATCCCGTTGCCGCGCTGACCATCCCGATCCCCGGGGAGCTGAACCGGTTCGTCTTCGCCATGCCCGAACAACTCGGCTGGGTCTACCTCGGGCTGACCGACGAGGACGCGCCCGGACCCATCCCGGATGAACCGCAGCCCACGGTCGCCGAGATCGACTTCCTGCTCGACACCGTCAATACGGCGTTGGGCGCCAAGGTATCCCGCACCGATGTGCTCGGCAGCTTCGCCGGGCTACGACCGCTGATCGACACCGGCGCGGGCAGCACCGCCGACATCTCCCGCGATCACGCGGTCATCGACGCACCCACCGGCGTGATCAGCATCGTCGGCGGCAAGCTCACCGAGTACCGGCACATGGCCGAGGACGTCCTGGACCACGCGGTGGCGGTGCGCGGGCTGGCGGCCGGGCCGTGCCGCACGCGCAACCTGCCGCTGATCGGCGCACCCGCGAACCCGGGGGCCCGGATCGCGACCGCGCCGACCGCGCTGCCGTCGTCGCTGGTGGCCCGCTACGGGGCCGAGGCCGCGAAGGTGATCGCCACGGCCACCTGCGAGAGGCCCACCGCACCGGTGGCCGAGGGCATCGACGTGACCCGCGCCGAGTTCGAGTACGCGGTCACCCACGAGGGCGCCCTCGACGTCGGTGACGTGCTGGACCGCCGGACGCGCATCGGCTTGGTGGCCGCGGACCGCGAACGCGCGGTGGCCGCGGCGCAGGAATTCGTGGCGGCCGTAGGTTAGTACCGTGATCGAACTGAAGTCCCCGCAAGAGATCGAGAAGATGGCCGTCACCGGTCGCTTCGTCGGCGAGACCCTGGCGACGCTGGCGGCGCGCGCCGAACCCGGCGTCAACCTGCTGGAACTCGAACGGCACGCCCGCCGGCTGATCGAGGACCGCGGCGCGGAGTCGTGCTATTGGGACTACGCCCCGTCGTTCGGCAGCGGGCCGTTCCGCAATGTTATCTGCCTGTCGGTCAACGACGCTGTGCTGCACGGGCTTCCGTTCGACTACGTGCTGCGCGACGGCGATCTGCTGAGCATGGACTTCGCCGTCTCGATCGACGGCTGGGTGGCCGACGCCGCGGTGTCGGTGTCGGTCGGGACCGGTTCGCCGGCCGACGCCGAGCTCATCGCATCGACGCGGGAGGCGTTGGCCGCGGGTATCGCCGCGGCCAAACCGGGCGGTCACCTCGAGGACATCTCGGCGGCCATCGGCGGGGTCGCCCGCCGGCACGGCTACCGGGTGAACACCGACTTCGGCGGGCACGGGCTGGGCCGGACCATGCACGAGGATCCGCACGTGCCCAACCGCGGCAAGCGGGGCCGCGGGCTGCGGCTGAAGCCGGGCATGACGCTGGCGCTGGAGCCGTGGTGGTCGGCGACCACGGAGAAGATCGTCTTCGATCCGGACGGCTGGACGCTGCGGATGGCCGACGGCTCCCACGGCGCGCACTACGAGCACACCATCGCGATCACCGAGGACGGACCGCGCATCCTGACCCTGCCGGGCTAGCCGCTGAGCAGGCGGTCGCGCACCTCCGAGAGGGTGTGGCGTTGCCAGAGCGCCTGCGCCGGAACCAGCAGCGGCGGGTCGACGTCGACGACGCGGACCCGGCCGCCCATCGTCGGTCCCGGCTCCGCGGTGACCAGGGCGATGGCGCCGGTGGTCAACGGCGCGGCCACCATGGCCGCCCCCTGCACCCGGCTGACCAGATAGTCCGGCTCGAAGCCCGCGCGCCGGCAGGCGCCCAGCAGAAAGTCGCTGAAGTACGAGGAACCCGGGGGCGCCCACAGCGCCAGGCGCTCGCCGACGAGGTCGGTGATGGCGATGCCCGCCGCGCGTTCGGCCAGCCGATGCCCGGCCGGGATGGCCGCCCGGATCCGGTGATAGCCGATGATCGCGGCGGCCAGTTCGCCGGTCGGCGCCACGCCGCGGCGCAGCGCGAGGTCGATCGAGCCGTCGAGCACGGCGGCCAGCAGCGCGTCGGGGTACATCTGGCGCAGCGTGAACGAGACGTCGGGGAAGGCCGTCACGGCCGGTTCGATCAGGGTGTAGACCTCGGCGCCGGACAGCGCGGGGGTGTGGCCGACGGTCCAGTGCAGGCCGCCGGAGGCCGCGGTACGCACGTGGTCGCCCACGGTGCGCGCGGCGGCCAGCAACGCCCGGCCCTCCCGCAGCAGGGTCACCCCGGCGGGGGTCAGCGTGATCCGTCGGCCGTCCCGGTCGAA
>Ga0265293_10013438_pt1 | contig 10630 bp, 28 predicted proteins | sample Munlanlewell138R_FD_192505 | JGI IMG/M metagenome (GOLD analysis project Ga0265293, IMG submission 192505) | Leachate microbial communities from a municipal landfill in Southern Ontario, Canada - Leachate well 138R | ecosystem: Engineered > Solid waste > Landfill > Unclassified | place: Canada... | reverse complement strand
ACTTGTGTCGCAACTGTAATTTGATCTTCAATGCCGACATCAACGCAGCTAAAAACATTCAATATTTTACGGTGTTGAATGGGTCTCAATGTGAATCAGACCACGGATGCTTTAAACCGGAAGCCAGTGCGCTTTAGCCACTGGTTGTTCACGTATTAGCGCATATATAAGCTGAGTAACAGCTAAACAAACGGGATATAGACAGACCCAAAGAATGAATCCTATGTGCTGATTCTCAATCATATTAACGACACGTACGGAAAACCATATCACCCTCTACCAATACGATAAAGGAACCAGGATCGGGATTGGACTCAAGAAAGTCTGCTACCAAATCTTCATCAAATGTATTAGCCATTCGACTACGAAGTGATTCGGCAGTTTCTCCTGACCAAACAACTTTACCATTCACAGAAAAAACGAATGCATAATTATTATTCATTATTGTTTCCTTCTAGCATCTTGAACTAGTGCATGTTTCTTTTTCATAATTAGTCAATCAAAAAGTTAATCTCATCTACTACACCTTCTTCAGTAGTCTCACAAGCGGTTGTAATAAGCCACTGAATACCCTCTTTCCAGTCTTTAGGAGTACCACCCAAATTGCGTGCTGATGCCATTGCTAGTGCCCGATATCCAGCAGACCAATCTTCAGGTGGAAAACATTTATTATTCAAATCAGCAATTGAATCAATTTTATGGACTTTTGCCATCTAGTGCCTCGCCTTGTTTTTCAATTTCCTTATATGTTCCACTATTCATATCATCAAGAATGACATTTATTAGATTCTCAAGAGTATCATCAATATGAATATTGACCGTCAAATTATCATGTTTGGGGAAATATGTTCTATATCCAAATTCAGATGGCCATGCTGTTGCAATTTCTTTATCACCATCAACATACTTTGTATGTCCTGTAAATCCCACTAGCCATGAACGTGATTTCTTTGGTTCAACTTCAACCTCTACTTCAATAGTGTACTTCTTTTTCATATTTCTAAATTCTTGAGAGTCTCAGCATCTTGTACCAATTTTTTCGTTACATCTCTTTCAATGTTCACATTTTCAGCTAGCTCTTTAGCCATATTTTGAACTGTATCAAGTAATTTGGTCATTTCAGTTGGGTCATTAATACTCCAACCCGTTGTAGACTTCAAAACTAAAAAGCATTCTTCTCCAGGCAACTGATATTCACAATTGACAACAAGTTCTTCCCACTCAGCAGTACTACCTATTGTATTTCCATTTTGAACAAACTCAATTGAAATTTTTCCAATATCTATATTCTCGTCTTTAGGCATATCATTCTACATACAATGATAACGTTCAGTAGAAGGATCACAGCAACCACCCTGTTCACTTGCTCGAATCTGACAAGGTAAACCGGACATTATATTCGTTACTGTAACCATATGATCAATAGCATTAACGAAATACTCTCGTGAGGAAACTTCAGCCTTAGGATATCTTTTCTTCCATCTACGAGTAAGACTGGCCTTCGCACCTCGTTCAGACTTAAATCCTGAGGCAATAATGTATGTATCGTTATGAATTAGATAGCTCATTCTTTTTTCCTATCTTTGTATGCTTCAACGAACGGATCAATAAACAACATATAGATACCACCAATAAAGCAAAAACCAACAAAGGTTAAAAACCACCACATAACCCATATTGGCTTGATAAGTACCAGAATTAAGAGAGATAGTATAGAAAGTCCTATGATAGGACCACCATTTTTCATCCACATATTGCTCCAACCCTCAACAATCCAATGTTTATTCTGCATTAGGACATCCTCCCTCTAACAACTCTTTAGTCTTCGTATCATATTTTTGACCTAATCCACATCCAAGTCCGCATCCAACATCTTCATGACAAATAGGACACATTAATGCCCAAGGACCATAAATTGTCTTACCATCAACAAAGTACTCAGAAGTATCGTGAAGAATTGCTCCACATATATCACACTTCTCTGCTGGACTTAACCATTTCTTTTTCATTGGGCAAGTTGAGCAAACTGTTCTACGAGAATATCATAATCTTTTTGTCTCGTCTCTTTATTGTCATAAGATGCTCGTAAATGGTAGGTATGTTCCGTATTAACTTTAAAAGACAATTCTATACAATAGATCATTTTATCCAATACAGATTTAAAAGGGCTGTACCAATGCTTACCAGAAACCCTTTTCATATATTCAATTTCATATAGACGAAAAGTAAGCAAATCTTCAATATGCAAATTGGTTTTATTTGTATCATTTAATTTCACAAACGTGGATCCTCCATTATACTTTCAATTATAAATTGACATGCTTCGGCGCCAGTATCGCCACTAAAACCAGCATCACAAAGAGCACATTCCAATTCTTCCATATCAACAGCATTTTTAATTGTTGCCAATTCTTCTTTGTCCTCATTTGAAAGGAACCCAATATTCTCAGGATCAGCATATTTCAGATAATATTCGACAACATTCTCTTTAATTTGTTCAAATGTTAATTTCATTTTGATATAACAATTATATAGGTCTTTATTGGAAATTCAAACTAAAAAAGAGGATCTAATTTGAATTTACGATTCAGCCAAATATATGCATCATTTAAATTAGCATTTTCAATCACATTCTTACGAACTCTAATTCCCCATCCGCCATTATATTTCTTACCCATAATATACCTCTTTCTTTATTATCTATATTATATTGGTTATTATATGAAAATCAACTAATAATTTTAGTCGTTATGATTCAACATCCTCAACAATTACATTTTTTACTCGATGTGCAGGGAAATAAATTCCATTGTCTTTATCAAACACACCACATTGGCCGATGGCATTCAATCGTTTCATCGTGTCCCATTTATCACTTACCACAGGACCAATTTTGATATATGTTCCATCATCCAGATTTACTTTAAATATCTTCATTTCAATAACTCTCTTAATTTAATCATCATTGTTAGGATCTGATGGGTTAGAGCTTCCACAATTCGTGCAGCAATATCCCTTTACAACAGGATAACCACAGGTCTTACATGAATAAATTGAAGGGCAAAAAGAACGAGCAATGTTATTAGCAACACTTTCCCATTTTGGTGAATATGGTTCGTACTTATCAAATGTCTTTTTTTATTAGACATGTTTTTTCCTTTAAACATTTACATGAGGATATTTCTTCTTAAACTTTTCTATGTTTTCCTCTGTAGGTTCCATATTAGAAAGCTCTAATAGAATATCTGATGTTTCTAATATACCTTTCATCATCTTACCAATTTTTTTCCTCTTTGGTTGGGGAATTTTATTCCACTGATCTAAGGTTTCATTTATAACATCACTTGTATTTTTTAATTCTAAATTAGGATCCATTATCAATCCTTTTTCGTGTCTGTTCTAGATATTTGTCCATCTTAGTATAGACAGTATGAAGTTCGTTCAGAATCTTTACGAACTTAGGGTCTTTGATGTGTTCCAATGACTTATCAAAAAAGGCATCAGCACCCTTGTGTCTCACTTCATCTTCAACTTTGAAGTATTCATTATTATTCATATTGATCTAAATCCATCATCCTGTTTGTTTTTATCAACCTGGTCCCAAAAATCCTTAACAGCTTTTTTGGCCAGATCCTCACAAGCCTTACGATCTCTATTGTAAGTCCCATCAGGACGCATAGGTGCCGATATCAATTCAAGAGCTTGTAGTAATATAGTAATAGGGTCCATAAGAATTCCTTTATTACTATTAATTATATTGGATTTTATTAGATTTTACACTAGATATAGAGTAAAGACCGTTATCATTCTGAAGAAACTAAACTAAAAATGTCTAATTCGCAATTGGGATATAAAAATCATAACTTTGGGAAAAAGATGACTGATGAACAAAGACAGAAAATATCAGAATCTTGCAAAAAACGTTTCACAAGTTGAAGCGGTGCAGCCGCAACGAGTTCTAGCGCTTGCAGCAAAATGGTGATAGGATCAGTTGTGTTGTTCATATTAAAACTCCGATTGGTCTTTAGGATAATCAATAGATTCACGTTGTATAATTAATGTAATTTCATCTACACCCGGAACATGATCACATCCATACACAGCAACATCATCAAGAATGTGAAGTTTCGCAGCCTCAGCAGCTTCATCTCCCCATTTTTGTCTTACTTCTTCTACACCAGCCGTATGATGCCTATGAATACGATGGATATCAGTAGGAAATGTTGAAGATGCATAGTAATCTAACCAGCGATGTACAACAGCCCAATCTTTACCTAATTTATCTCGACATTCTTGACAATGCACTTTATAAGTACTCATTATTAATATAATATAGGATATTAAAGGAAACTCAACTAAAAAAGAGGCTCTATAGCAGGATTGAATTTCAGTCGCTAAAGAGAAACAAAATGCCGTGAAATAGAGCCTTTAGAGGTAAATATTTATAGCTAAAGAGGAACAATACAATGGATAATATACAAGAAAAAACATACGGCAAGATTTATCGACTTACCAACAAGATTAATGGTAAGATGTATCATGGGCAAACTATACAAGATTTAAAAGATAGATGGATTAAATATAGATCTCTCGATTGTGAAAATCAGCCAAAAATATATCGTGCACTGTTAAAATATGGACCTGAATCATTCATATATGAATGTGTTGATATTGCCAAAGAACAATCTGAATTAAACAAATTGGAAACTTTTTACATTCGCAAATTTGATTCTATGCACAATGGATATAACTGTAACGAAGGTGGTGATTCTCCAGGTGCTATTTGTGAAGAAACAAAAAGAAAAATATCAGAGGCTAATAAAGGTTGTAAAAATGGTATGTTTGGTAAACTTCATTCTATCGAAACTAAACATAAAATGTCTATTGCCAATAAAAACAATAACTTCCGTTTAGGTAAAAAGGCTACTGAAGAATTTAAAAACAATCTATCTGCAGCTCGTAAAGGAATACTTAATCCGATGTTTGGTAGAACATTATCTAAGGAGACTAGGAATAAAATCTCAAAAGCCAAAACAGGGAGTAAATATAATACACCTAAGAAAGCCAATAACGTTTGAATTCTTCATCATTAGGAAGCGGACAGTTCTCAATCCATTTAATATGACCCTTAACATCCCAAACGTGAGGAAAATCGATACGTTCAATAGCCGATGCATCTACATCTTCGAATACATGAAGACGAAGAGATTTTTCATCTAACCAAAAGGGAGTGATTTCACTAATTTTCTTCATTTCCTTAATCAATTTTATAAAATCATCAACGTCTTCATCATCGTGTAATGTAACTGTAACACCATCAATAATAGCCAGAATATCAATTAGCTTATTGTAATTCTTCGTATTAGCCGTATATAAATAGATTTTGGGACTATTGGTAGTTGCTTGAATTTCCCCAATAACTCGTTGAAGGAGTTCAGGATAGAGCATTGGTTCTCCACCTGTTAAAATGATTTCATCATAGTGATTAAAATCGGTTGCGATGGGAAGTTCTTTTAACCTCCAATCCTTATTGCAGCAGCCAGAACAAGATTTATCACAGTCTTCCCAAAGTAACAATCTGAGCTTATGGTTCATAATTATACCACTTTTTGAGCAATTTATAAGTCCTATTTAGGCACCATGTTCCGAATGTAATTATAATTGTCAATATGGTAATTTTAGGATTTTTAGAAAATATGTATATAGCACCATCTACCGTAAATGCTGTCAATGCACATACACATATGATCATAATTACTACACTACCCATGAAGGCAATGGTGTCTAACAGATCTTTCATTATTCATTTCCTGCTGCAAGAACTCGAATCATCGTTTTCCAATCCTTACCATCAGCAATTCCACTTCGAATTCGAATAGCTTGAATTAATGTTCGAAGATTAAAATTATTCCAATCATTACGAAATTGCTGCAGATAATCCAGAACCTCTTGTTTCTTATCCATATCTACTTTAGATTCAATCTTCGGAAGAAGAGCCTGCATATACTCCACAATTTCGTTCGGTGTCAAATACAAATTGTAACAGAACGAACGAGAACGGATTGCAGGATCAATACGATGTGCTGGCATATTGCTAATAAAGATCACCTGTCCAGTGAACTCAAAATAACGTTCAAGGTCATTTTGTTCAGCTTTCGAACTATGCCAAGAGACGAATCTCTTATCATAACTATCCAATGCGGCTTTAAGAAGATTCGCACTGATATCATCTCGGAAAGCTGAATCAACATCATCCAAAACAATCATACTGTCTCGATTATCATGGAGCAATTGGTATAGACCCAAAGGACTCGTGTGCCCTCGTACCAACTTAAAGTCTTCGCTCTCTTTCAATCCATGTTTCTCAAGAGATTCCATTACAAGATGGCTTTTACCAACGCCACTAGTTCCAGTCAACATAATGGCGGGTTGCGTTTTGTTCACAACCATATTAACTAAATCTGTAATATATCCAAATCGTTCTTCAACAGTAATCTTGGGAAGATCAGGAACTTCTTCTTTAGGAGAATCATCATCAGGAGTTGCAAAATTACTTAGTGTGGTGATCCATTGACCCCGTCCTTGAAATTTTACCATCCGTTGTGCTTCGGCACGTTTCATGAGATTTCTACAGTACACCTCTGAACATTGTAAATGAGCCAAAAGAGTTGGTAATGTAACACTTTGTTCTTTTTGCAAAAATTTCGTAAGAACATCAAATTTTGATGCCATATTTTAGCTCCTCGTTTATTATTAATATAATATAACGGATTTTATTAGAAATATCAAGTAGTAAATCGTGTTGAATTGAGTAAATAATAATGAATGGTAATCTATGAAAGTGGTATTTCATAGAAACTTTCAGACGACTAAAAGCTGTCCCATTCACAATTACTTATAAGAAAGACGACAAAATGCAAATAGAAAAATCAATTCAAGACCCTTATGGACGAATCTATCGGCTTACCAATAAGATTAATGGTAAGATGTATCATGGACAAACAACTGAAGATGACATTATTAATAGATGGAATAAATATAAGCACTTACAATGTAAAGGTCAAAAGAAACTATATCCAGCCCTTAAGAAATATGGTCCTGAAAATTTTCTTTTCGAAGTGGTAGACACAACTCCTCAAGATCAAACACAACTAGATAATATGGAAATATTTTATATTGCCAAGTTCGATTCTATGAATAATGGTTATAATTGCGATCCTGGTGGTAAGGGTGGTAAGCACTCCGAAGAAACTAAAAGAAAAATTTCCAATTCACAAAAAGGCAGAATATTTTCACCTGAACATATTAAAAAATTGTCTATTTCTCATAAAGGACAAATTGGTTACTTTTCAGGTAAACATTTATCAGAAGAACATAAAAGAAGATTATCAAAATCACAACAAGGTGTTAACCATTATAATTTTGGTAAACATCATTCATCAGAAACCAAATTGAAAATGTCTACTGCCCAAAAAGGTAAACCAAAATCTGAAGAGACTAAAAGAAAGATATCTGAATCAATGCGTCAACGATACGCAGGAGGTATCAATTCTAGAAAATCACAATGAATGATTTCTATTACCTTATCCAATGCGCCCTCGGGGAGTCCCTATAATCATCCATACTATATTCTTCTTGAAGAACTCCACTTTTATTTGGTATCTTCAAAATACCTTTACATCCAGTTCCGGGAACAACCTGAATTACAATTTCATATGGCTTACACATTTTCTTTATCTCCATCCCAAAAACCCGTTGTCATAAAAGTATCTTCAGACAAGAAGTTGGTCATTTTATTAACGATTAATCCATTTTGTACAGTATTCGAAAATTTGCGGGCGTCTTCAGTTCCCAAACAAAGATCCCCACAATTCTTTCCATCAATAAAGACTGTGAAGCGAGTGTGTTCTTTATTTGTCGAATCAGCTCGTAAGTGAATTTTCATTGTTCATCCTCAGCAATTGATGCTTCAATAGCTTCACGAATTGTATCTTTCCATTCCTCTTTCCTAATCCAAAATGAGGTATCAATATCTTGTGGACCGTCTTCTAATGGAAGAGATTGTGTACCATCACATACACAAGCCCAATGACCATTATCATCGCTCACCAAGGCAAACCCTTGATGATCTTCAAGCCAATCAAAAAGTTCTTTTTCAGTCTTTTTCATTATTTTGTTCCTTTAAACCTATACAACCAATTCCAACCCGCAATATTTTTTGTTTCAGACTCCAATTCAATACTCCAAATTGAAAGCCATTTACCCTGTCTTTCGACTCGTAGATGAATTTTCATTTTTTATTCAATTCATTAATTATATATTGCACTTCATTTTTACTACCAACACTTATAGATAACCAAAATATCCAAAGAAATCTCCTTTGAATATACCAAATATCATGTACTAGATCAAAAGGTTTAATTCTATATTTTTTCATATTTAACTCCTAAAAAAAGCATCTCTTCGCTTTAATTCTTCTTCTGACCAACCACGTTTCTTTGCTCGTTCCAATCTCAATGCATATTTTGTACCAACAGAGATAACTGTATCACACAGCTTATCTAACTTAGCTTCTTTCAGAAGGGGAGCATCAATTAAGATTGTCTTGGCATTTGTGGTTTCAATTATTTCTTTAATTCTTTCTGTAATTTCAACCCACATGAAGTTTGTATATCTGCGATATAGCTTATTCCTTTTAAACATATACCAACGTCTATTAAAAACTAAATCAGCGACCTCTTTAGCAAGAGGATCATGATCAAAACCTAACATTAATTTAATCGTATGCAAATTTTCATCAAATATTTGTCTAGATAACTTATCACAATCAATAAGCAAATCTCTAGTAATCATATCCGACAAGAAAGACTTACCAGAACAAGGCTTTCCACAAATTCCTATAACTAATTTGCTCATGTTAGGCTCATCAATTCTCGTTGAAGATTTTCTACTGCTTTAGCCTCATTATAATATTGAGTAAGAAAGATTTTTTGACTTAATACCTTTTTAAGGAATTTAATGCGACCGAAGTGGAATACATCTAATGGAACACCCTTTACCTCGCAATATTCCCTTTTGATGTTGCGAACATACCTATCATATGTCCCTGCTCTAGATGCCAAAATAGACATATCAATATCATGAATAACCTTTTGTACTTCATTCAAATTTGTTGGGAGGTTTTCATGATTTGTTGCCTCAACAGCTGCCCTTATATCAAGTATCGTATCTGGATATATTTCTTCACGGTCCGGATTAATACAAAATAGGTCTAAATGATCTAGTTTACTAGGATCAATGGCATCATGAAATAATATTCCTCTAAGATAATCAATATCCTCAAATCCAAGTCGAAGATACTCACTCATGCAATGAGCAATATGTATCCAATTATGATAAGGATTAACATCATAACAAGATAGATCACCTGAGATTTTTTCTACCTCCGCAGTTTTGAAACAAAATCGTTTACAAATTTCCAAAAGTACATTATGAGGAACTAATTGGTCAATAGTATCAATCCAATTTACTGGACCAACTAATCCCATAACTAAACTAGAACGAACGGCTGAAAGACTAATGTCGGGCATGACATAAATTGTTTCCATTGTTGGACAAATAAGTTTATTGGCTTGATATATACCAGATTCATCTTGAAAATCCACTTCAGTTCGAATACCGCGAACCATTGCTGAACACCCAATGCTTTGTGCAAACTCTACAGCATATCGATCAGATGGAAGAATTGCAATAGAAGTCTTAGGACCACCATCACCCCGAAGAACATTTTTAATCATGTTCATTCTATCATCTGCAGAAAAATTGTGTTTCTTACTCGCATTGTTGGCAATAAGAATAACCAATTCAGCACTAGGCATTATACTATTAACCTTGTTAATAATATGAAGATGACCATTTGTGAATGGATCGAACGAACCAGCATAAGCAATTTTCATATTAATTCTTTCGCCTGCGGTTAACATTCTTATCTCTCCTTAATTTTGTTAATAACATTATATTGGATTTAATCGGGAGAAGCAAACGTTTCAGGGACGGCAAAAAATTCTGATATATCTCTTTGTATGGCCATATCTTCTTCTTTATGTTTCATTGACATCCAAAATTCAATTCTGACATAATTAAAGGTTGCACCCCCTGTACCATAACTTGATATGAATAATGGGTGTTCTTTGCAAGCCTTTATTAGGGCACTATAGTTTTGTTTGTTGATTGATACATCATAACTTATAACTATTTTTGAATGTCTCCCTTGTATCTCAAAGGTTTCAAAGGTCTCATTGGCTAGTTCTGGAGGAAGACCAAATTCTTGTATTAAAACCAATAAGTCTAAATAGTCTTTTTGAGCCACTATTACCAACCAGATTGATAATATGAGCGATAACGGCCTGGACCACCATCACGATAGCGAGGATATCCGCCGTGATAATATCTGCCATAAGGATAAAATCCTTCAGACTGACGATAGTATACACGTTGAGGATAATAATAAACAACTGGAGGCGGAGGAGGTGGATAATATACTTGTTGATAGACAACTGGGGCTGGAACTCCAACAAACACCCCTACATTAACACGAGGACCACCACCAGCCCAAACACAAGATGTAAGA
>Ga0265293_10013437_pt1 | contig 10631 bp, 10 predicted proteins | sample Munlanlewell138R_FD_192505 | JGI IMG/M metagenome (GOLD analysis project Ga0265293, IMG submission 192505) | Leachate microbial communities from a municipal landfill in Southern Ontario, Canada - Leachate well 138R | ecosystem: Engineered > Solid waste > Landfill > Unclassified | place: Canada... | reverse complement strand
CCGGCTGCTTTCCTGAAGGTCTATAGCATCCCCGACATGGATCATTTGTTCAACTGGGGTTCCAGAGGTCGCGGACCCGATGAAATCTGGGATCCATATATGACGGAGGTGATCGTTGTGGGCGACGCAATTATGCTAGTGGATGCATTTACGGGCATAGCCCATAAATACACTTTTAGTGACAATGGTTTGACAATTTCGGCGACACATCGCATACGGTATGAAGGTATGGCTGGTCCGTTGAACGGCTTGTCGCATGTTATGGATGACTTGTTTATTGCCGAGAATGAGTCGTTTGAGGAGAACTACAGAGAATATATTACGTTTCGTATCGACCAAAACGATACTGTTAATTCGATCGGGTCCTACCCATCTGAGGTTCGCTCGGGATCAATGAGGAGGAGCGATTTTGCCAGCAGAGTGATGGTGAATCCGACAACCAGTGAGATTTTTGTGTTTTATAATCGTCATAACATGGTGGCGAGACACTCTCTTGATGGACATCACTCAAATTTATATCGCATCGTTGATAAAACTCTGACTGAGACAGGAAGCATACTATTTACAGGATCCGTATATGGTTCAGATCAGTTTATGTATGTTATGTCGGCAAATGCTCCAGACGGTGATGGAACTATGGGTAATGCCATCATCGATGTTTGGGATTTCAACTTGAATCAGATTGATAGGGTAGACCTGAGGCGACCGCTGATATTGTTCGCGATATCAGAGGTACATCGCAAGCTATATGCGATATCGCTCGACGAGCCTGCAAGTTTGATGGAGTATAGCCTGGAGTGAGTTAAGCGGTGTAGCATACCTTGTAATTTTAAAACCCAATATTAAAATAACAAGGTTGTTTTATCCTGTATAATTTCCAAACCAGTCAAGTAGGGACGCACTGGTAATATCCCAACTACAAAAAAAGCCCACCATTTCCGGATGGGCTTTGTGTCGGCATTCAGTACTTCTTTGTAGCGAGGAGCGTACTACAGGCCGTTAATTACATGGCGCCTTTTCATTTCAGATGTCAGCATTTGACACTCTCAGGGCCGATATTGTAAACGTGTGATTTTTGGAGATTGAACGAATATCCAAAATTGTTACACACATGTTACACAATGAAACTAACAGAATTCGAGAGGATGACCGGCATAACATGAAGGCGACGTTCAAGTACATATTACGAAGCGACTGGAAGAACTCCAACGACGAGCACCCGGTATTGGCCCGGATCACCGCAAAGAGGAGGCACGCATATATTGACACCGGAATCAAAATCAAGAAGTCGGACTGGAACGACAACAAGAAGAGGGTAAGGCCCTCAAATCCTCGACACGCGCAGCTCAATGCCTTGCTTGACCGACTTTCCGGCAGGTTTGCCGAAGTGCACACCGAGCTGTTCATGTCATCAAGCACACTCTCTCCCCAGGAGATCAAAGTGAAGGTATTGGGGCATAATAGCACCCTATTTTTCACATATGCGAGGGATCAGGCTGACCGTTTGAGGCGCATTGGTAAATACAATACGCATAAGAAGTGGGAGTCTAGCTTGAACATCCTGCAGGAGTTCTTCAGTGATGTGAAAAGGAACCCCAATCCGACTTTTGCAGACTTCGACAGGGAAGTGATCAAAGCTTATGCAGAATGGCTGGTCGTTGAGAAGAAAAACGCACCCTCCACCGTCGCCAAGGCGATGGATGCTATTAAAAGGGTGTTCAACATTGCAATCGACGACGAAACGACCAAGGTAACCCACCAGATGTACCCTTTCAAAAACCTGTCCTTCCAGAAGAGCCACGCCCCAAAGGTCCACCTGAAGGCGGAGGACATCGACCGGCTAGCAGAGCTCGAGCTGACACCTGGATCCGGTCTCTGGCACTCTCGGAACATGTTCCTGTTCGCATTCTTCACCGGGGGCATGCGCATTTCGGATGTTCTGCTCCTGACCTGGGACCGGATTACAGACGGCAGGACAAAGCTTCGATACAAGATGAAGAAGACCGGTGAATGGCACACCCTCCCCCTCATTCATCAGGCTGCAGCCATCCTCGATCTGTACGACGAAAAGACGGTGTACGTTTTCGACCGGCTGCCGGAGAACGTGCCAAGCCCTGAGCGTCTTCACAAGCTCATCGGATCCAGGACGGCCAAGCACAACTACTATTTGAAGCAGCTCGCCGTGAAGGCCGGCATCGAGGCTAGGATCACCTCCCACGTCGCCAGGCACAGTTTTGCAGACTACGCCAGGCGCAGAATCAAGGACATTACAATCGTGAGGGATCTATTGGGGCACAGTTCGGTCAATGTCACCGAGAGCTACCTTCGATCGCTCGACAAGACGGAACTGGAGTCAAATATGAGGGAGCTGTTTCAATGACATTAAAAACGGCATGCAATTTAATTGGTTAACAAATGAGCTGCATAATTTAGGATTCAACTAACGATCCATTCTAACCATCGATCAGAATAACCGTTAAGATAGACCGCAAATCATAGGAATTAAGGAGCAATAGCAATACAAGGTGTCACACCACCGCAAAGAGTGTTACCACCAGATGCCCATTGACCTATACCATCCCATGTATTCTCGTAACCATTGTTGCACCAAATAGTATACTCCCAACCGTTGCAATCCTGCTCAAATGACAAGCTGCAGTTCTCGCTGCAATTTGGTATAATAGTGGTGCACTTGGGGCAGCTCGGATCTGAATTTACAGTTGATGGGGTTAGCATTAAAAGGCCAAGCGCTACAATAAGAAAGCTGTTTCTTAATTGGCGCTTACCGATTTGATTGGATAAAATTACAATGATATTTTTCATGGTTTTATGGAATTAGTCTAACGGTTTAGAGTTTATAGTTATTCAAACAAGTTCGTCTTCGTACTTTATAATTATGATGTCATTATAAAGTATGTTTAGTACGACGTACCCTTCGACCACCCACACCTCTCTTATATCGTTGACATTGTCTAATAGTGAGGTATTTGTCAGATCAATTGAATCCACATATGATCCGCCGATATGGTATCTATCCAGATAGAAGCGACGCACAATGCGCTCGTCGAATTTATCCACGTCGAAATATCTACAGTTGAAGTATTCATAGATGCCGGCCTTACCACTAGGGCGTCGGAAGGCTTCGAAGTCCGGCGACAAAATCCGATACCCCATATCGGCACCAGTTTTTATGCTTGGGCGAAAAGTGAAAGTGTCCACAGATGCTGACACTATTCCGGGTCGAAGTGCTCCTGCACTGTTGAGCAATATTGTGTAGTTGCGATGATCTTGGTTAGGATAATAAACTATCGAGTCGCCCATGGCCAGAATATCTCCGTTCATGGACATCAGGTAGTCTCCTCCAGTATCGTAACCGTCGATTTTCCAAGCTGATGTGTATGACAGGCTATCATACGGGTAAAAGTACACTAGAGAATCGCGCATTGTGTGTAGAATAGCAGCGTCTCTGCCATTCCGAAGGAATGCTATCCCTAAAGGGTGGTACTTCAGGGGCTTAGTGGATATTACACTTCCGTCACCAATGTCAAAATAGGTCAACCTTTTGAGGACTGGATCCGCGACAGCGATCATGGTCTCACTCACATCGAACCTCGACATCTGAGCAAACTCTCCCGGTCCCCTGCCTTGACCTAGCCCATAACGCTTTGAGATGTAGCCTAAGCTGTCAAACCGGATCACCTGGTTGGCTTTGATGTCGTAAGCGTACAGATCGCCGTCCTTATGTCTAACAAATGCCACACCGGACGCGCGATCATGCTTCATCGAGAGTTGGGAGCTCCGACTATCATAAAGTACCTCAAATGAAACCTCACGAATAATCCTGCCGTCATCTGAAATGAACCTGTCTTTTCCAGGTTTCCCACATGAAAGCAACAGGATTGCTGACAATATTAAATTGGTCAGGTTCCTAATCATCGGTAAAATTTTAGCCCTCACCCACATCGAAACAGTTAAGCGGTGCTAGTGGATCCCTCATGCACATTTCAGTTTCACCAGTGCAATTAATATATGTGCAAGGCTCCAAATATGCCCCACAGCACATGAAGGCCTTGCATGCGTCGCAAGTAGCAACTGGAGTCTGTGACTCGACCGTGCCTGATAGGCCGATAAATATTATAGCCATTATCGCTATCCAAAGCGAGCGTGAATTTTTTATATGATATTTCATATATCAAGGTATTTTGTTGGTTAATGATATGAGCCTAAATGATGCTTTGAAGAAGCCTTTCAAGCTCGACAGTGTAAATTTGGCCGCTTCTGCCGCTAGTGATTATTGCCTTGCCGTTGTGGGTGGTCATCTTCAGAGTCACGAGTTGACGATCTCCGTGATCCACGAAGACGACGACTTTTTCGAATCGATACCGGCCATCCCCGCCACCAACGTCAAACAGATACAGCTTGTTACTTATCGCAACTATGAGGTGATCCCCGTGCCGATGGGTAAACAAAATGAACGCCCCTGCCGGCATAGACATGTCCACAGAATTCGTGTTGACTGGGGTTGGGGGCAATTGGTCCAGTTTTCTTTCAAAGCCGGGGTGATCGATGTGAAGCACGCCGGTGAATGGCTTGTCCTGCGAGCCGAGACTCCCTGAGTTGCCCATGAATACAAGGGGAAGGAAGTTGTACGTCAAGCGATAATGCTCGTCATCGGACGACAACTTGCTCGAGTTATACACAGACGGCTGCATCGGGAATGGGATGATGTTTGGAATAAATCGTCCAGATGGCGAGAGTTCTCCATCAGAGGCAATTTCATAGATGCACACCGCACCTTCAGGGTCGCGAGTCTCGGGGCATTTCATCAGTATCTTCCCTTCGTAGCATACGTGCCTCGAGGTAAAGTCCGTCGAGGAGTAGGATGACCTGCGCACTTCGCTGAAAGGTGACCTAGGCAGCGAGCTGGTTGTGTAGCCGTATGAAGCGATGTTCAGAAAGCCCCCGCATTTCGACAAAGAGCTGGGGTATGATGCCTCATTGCTGCCCAAGCCTCTCGAGCGGACATTGAATGTAGGCTCATCGGAGTCAATGTGAATGCCAACAACGCTCGAACGCAGATAATCCGCAACAAGTAAAACGTTGTCAACCACAATGATATCGAGGGCCGAACGGATGTCGCTGCTGTCTGACTGGGCGTCAACGATCATCTCCACTTTTATGGTGTCGACCCTCATAGTATCGACGGCAATCGATTGGTACCAGTCAGCATTATCGATCCACAGATTGAGCGTTTCGTTGTTAGTAAATAGTTTTCCTGAATCAGCATTATGGCAAGTTTGCAATAAAACTATCAACAAAAGACACATGCAACTTATGAAAATATATCTCACTGGATCAACTACTATGGTGCGATTGAAGTGCATGGTGTTATGCCACAGATTGTGTTGCCACCCGAGGCCCATTGCCCTATACCGCTCCAAGTACCCTCACCTCCACCTTCGCAACTTATCATCAATGTCCAACCAAAACAATCTTGCACCAACGTCGTTGAGCAGTCATTACATTCCAAAAATGTTAAGCATTCAGGACAGTCATCGGAGCTAAAAGTAAGCTGCGGATTTGAAACGAATATTGCGAGCACGAAGAAAATAGCGATTGTTGTTCGCGATATTTGATTTTTCATGAGTCAGTTTGTTAGATGTTCAGAATTGGAATCCAACCAATTTTTTTGAGTTTGAATTCTGCAAACCCATTACAATTTAGCACTAGTGCCATACTTCTGAGGCGTTAGTTAACTATGACTAACAAAAATAGCAATACGTGTTTCTACGTATTTTTTTCAGTAGATCGCTTATAATACTTTCTCGAAGACATAGCAATGATGTCTCAATGATTACCAGACTCATCAATGAACTTCTTGATAGCCGATATTACTTTTTGGGATTTTGCGTTACCAGTCAACACTTTTCCTACCATTGTGAAGTTACTGTCGAGATAGTCACGGGCGAAGTCCCGGTCGGTGTACGCTTTACCTATTTGCAAGTCTTTCCTGCTAGCCTTTGCCATATCACATAAGACCCGTAACAAATGTAGCTCGTTAGGTGTCATATTCGTACCTGATAGTTGAAATGGCACTACATGATATTCAATCATGTTGAACTTTTCATTACTTGTGAGCTAAAAAATTCGAGCACAGGCAAAGTGTCAGAAACAGTCACCCAGTCGTCTTGCTTTCCCACAGAAAAATTGTCAAATTAGGCTAATAGCGTTAGACTGGGAAGGTGTACCAATTATGGAATAATTAAATATTTTACCTACAGTCAAAGTCGGACACCGATAAATTAGTCAAAATCTTTGGTACTTCATGTCGTTAGACATCAAGTTCGAATGTGTTAAATGACCGAAATGTTGCTACCTGACTGATAGTGGTAATAGAATCGAGTTGTATGCGGATAGTTTCTCTTATCTCCGGTTGCGGTGGTTTAGATCTCGGCATGATTGGTGCTGGGTATGACGTTAATTGAGCCAACGACATTAACGCTGATTCAGATTCATCTTATGCAGCCTATATTGGTCATCAAATCGTCCATAACCCGCTTGAACAAGGAAACTAGATACTCAGACATGATTTTTGACACACAAAATGACTGTATGATTCGATAATAGCGTTTCTATAAAAAATATTTTATACTTAATGTTTTTATGTAAATAACCATTTTTCACAAATTTTTCATATATTTCTAATCTTTATCTATGATATTTTATGTCTATATGAACTTGTTGCTAAATTGCATTTATGTTTGAGGAATGTGCATAATATAAATAATTTGGATTTCTTCTAACTCAATGTTAGTATCAACTAGCGTGGACACTGATTGCTCTAAATCAAGTGACATAAACAATGTACCCACGCTGACTTCGAATTAGCACTTCACTAGAACGTTATGAAAAATCTACTGCTGAAAATTAGCGCCATCCTTGTTATGGCTGTCTTTGTTCTTGGAAATATTACCGTGAACATCGACGATTCAAATGTTGGAATTGGAAGTGTCATTGCAGTGATGGCTTTTGGCGATGATCTACCAGGTCAAAGTGGTACTGAGTGTAATACTCAATATTCTGATAATTGTGGTCCATGGCCTCATCAACAAACATGCAAAACATTCAAATACTGTCAGCCAGAGGGGATTCCCTGTTCGGATGTAGTAAATAAATTGCCAGAGGGTAATTTATTACCATGTTGAATGGCATAGAGGATGAATAGTTGTCATTTAAGGCTATGATGTGCTTCTGGACATCGTGGCCTTGGTAATTTTATACAAATGAAAAAGTCATGAAAAACAGTTTTATAATACTTATTCTTATTTTTTGTTCAAGTTGTGGACAGAATGACAAAAATTTGATTAGCGTTGAATTACCGGGTGTAACAGACACTCTTTATGCGGAAACAATCACACTCAATCAAGAAATATTTAGTTTGTATTCAATGCTTAATGTTTGTGACAATTACATCGTTATGGTTGAAAAATCAAAGACACCCTATTTACGTATTATTGATAGTGCAACAGGGAAAGGATTATTTAATTGGGGTGAACAAGGTCGCGGACCAAATGAATTCGAGGAAATTATTCGCTTTTACTTATTGAATAACTATGATCACAATGATTGTCGAATCGAATTCTTTAATAAGCTACTTGGTGAAGTTTTGGTTTATGTTGTGTCAGATAGTACCCTAAATCTGGTAGATAAGTTTGAAGTTGACTATGATAATCGTAAAACATTTTTCAATAACGTAGAGTATATTCAAGATGGTATTTATTCATTACTTTACGAAATAGATAATAAAAATAAACGGTATTTAACAATTTCTAGACATAGTAAGGACACGCTGTTCTCATTTAGGCATTTTGAAAATATTGGTGAAGGTAATAATCTAAAGGACAATCAAGAAAGACAGGACTTATTATCATCGAATTGGGAATCGAGTGTTATTACTAGGGATAGAGATTTATTTTTTGTCTTTAATCGAAAAAAAAACTTGCTTGATATTTATAATACACATGATGGTTCAGTATACAAGAATATAACAATTGATGATAATTTCATAAGGATTAATAAAAATGTGAATCAAGATATCCTGTATAGAGCGATTCCTATTGCTGGCGCCGATAAAGTGTACACTGTTGGTTTTTATGTTGAATTAGAAAAATTAACAGATATTGGACTTGATAACGTTTCGTCCTATCTAGAAGAATGGAATCTCGATGGGACGCCTTCACGAAGATTTCTAATAGACAAGCCGTTTGGACAAGCGGTGGTTGTTGGCAATAAGTTGTATGGTTTTTCACCAACATATGGGAATCAATATTATGTGTATACGATTCCTAATTGAAATAGCTAACTATTGCACAAATGGAAAAGAAAAATAATAAGAAGCTTCTGTCACTACTGGTATTTGTACTGTTATTTACAAATGCATATTCTCTTTATTCTAATTTAAAATACAAACACAGCATTCTACTTTTATCACGTCAAATAGAAATATTTACCAATGATAAGGTTATGGGTGCCGTTGAAACTGTAACAAGATTTTCACATCCACAAATAACTCTGCCTCAGAATCAAAGTACTCTTGTTGTGCTTTTTACTGACAAGGGTTGTACTACGTGTTATGAATACGAAATTCCCAACCTGAATAACTTATACCACAAGTTTAGTTCCAACATTCAGGTCTATTATGTTGGCAATAACAGTATGTATTTAGACAATGCAAGCCCAGAGTTTCCTTACCTTAAATTTCACCATATTACCCCTTATTAGACATTGAGTTCGAGCTCACGAATACGACAATATTCCTGGTAGATGAAAATTCTTTAATTCAACAGGTTTATAGGGCGGAAATTGGTAATCGAAGCAAATCGAGCAGTTTTTATCATAGAATGAATTCTTTTTTTGGTGGTGATACACCCACAGATTAACGCTTTTCGGATAGGTCATGTAGCGCTGACACAAAACCAGGTTGATCATTTTTGGCTATAAGTGTATTCAAGCTTTTGACACTTTTGCATGCCTCCCCTCTCGATCCCGTGATCCCTCTCGCTATTCCATCTTTTAGCCTAACATGTCAAGCCTTCCCGGATTAGAATGCTCTACTCAACCAAACCCAAGCCGTTGAGAGGATGCGGGCATTGGTTATATAAAGCCATCCATGTTGATTACTTTACATGTATTCCTATAGTTATTCCGAAACAATACTTGATATAATCCGTAAAGTATTATTTGTAACCAGACAACAACGCATGCTGAACGAAATTCTTCTCGCCTCTCTTAGTTTTACTTATAGCAACGAGCATTGCAGTAAGGGAGTAATTGTCATACAGAGCAATAACGATCGCAATGGCTGTTATACCAGCATTGAAAATTTGTTCCTCAATCATATTGAAAGCCAAACCACTGCAACTAGGGACCACTTGACAAAAGGGTTATTTCGGATTGACGCAGTCTTTTTTGTGCCCTCGGGTTAACTTTGATTAATACTGCCTGTGCATTGCCGGCTCGTAGTGAAACAGGGAGAGACAACAAACGGGGATAAAGACGATTTTATTCTAAATCTCGCGTGTCATTGTGAGCTGACGCACCGTAACTGGAGTCCTGAACGAAGTGAAGGAGCGGTGAGGTGCCGGCGAACAACCTTCTTTGTGGTGAACCCTAGGTTAGACTACTTCGGAGCCACCGTGATCTCTTCGACAACCGAACGCGGCGACAGGCGCGTCAGCGTTTCGATGAGGATGGCCAGGTCGGTCGCATCGATGGTGTCGTCGGGATTGGCCTTGCTGCCTTCCCAAGATGTCGACCAGGTGCTGCCGGGCGACAGTGCGGTAACGGCAACATTGGTGCCTTTCAGGTATTCACGCAGGCTTCGGGTATAGCCCAACACCGCATGCTTACCCATGGCATACCCGACAGAATTGGCAAGGCCCTTATAACTTCCGACCGAGCAGATGTTGACAATCAGCGACTGCTCCTGCTCGCGGATGAGCGGCAAAAATCTGCGTGTGACCAGTGCAGCCGAAGCGGCGTTGTGCGTGAACTGATACTGAAGGTCATCCATGTTCACACGCTCCGGATTGTCGGTCTGATACTGCCCGGCGTTGTTGACCAACGCACGAATTTTCGAGTACTCCTCAGGTACCGATATCTTTTCAATCTGGTCTGGGTCCGTGAGGTCGACCGCCTGAACATGCACCCCCGGGCTTCCTAGGCTGCGACACAGCCGAGCCGTCTCCTGCAAATGCTCGAGCGTGCGCGAAAGCAATACCAAGTTGAAACCCGTCGTCCGTGCGAAATGTGTCGCGATGACCCGTCCGATGCCTCGCCCGGCACCGGTGATGACTACCGTCTGTCTGTCTGAACTCATTAGGGAATACCGAGAAATTTGTGTGTCTGGAGGCTGACACCCCACTGGGGATGCTGCTTAACATAGTCCGTGATCCAGGGAATCGACTTGGGAGTGTCCCACTCGGGTTGAAGCAGCAAAACGGCGTCCTTTGGACATTTCGCCGCATGAGCCTCTGCCCAGTCAAAGTCTCTCTTGTTAACAACGACCACCTTCAATTCATTCACCAACGGATACACCGAATCGACCGGTGGCTTGAACCGCTTGGGCGACA
>Ga0265293_10013434_pt1 | contig 10631 bp, 15 predicted proteins | sample Munlanlewell138R_FD_192505 | JGI IMG/M metagenome (GOLD analysis project Ga0265293, IMG submission 192505) | Leachate microbial communities from a municipal landfill in Southern Ontario, Canada - Leachate well 138R | ecosystem: Engineered > Solid waste > Landfill > Unclassified | place: Canada... | reverse complement strand
GTTATTTCAGATTCTAGGATTGGCATCCAGACAATTTCTCCTCGTGAGATATACGAAAGGACTAAAGGTAACCAAAGCATCGGAAGAGATTTTTTAAAATGTCTTTTTTCTGCAAATCCAAATCTATAGAGAGACCAAATGTTTAATGTAACGTCAGCTTCCAATCTATAGGCGACTATTTTTTTCACGACGATATTTATAGTAATAGCTAAGAGAAACCCAATGAAGATTATCAAAAAAAATTTTATAGAATCTATATCTGGGTAGACATAGGCGATAGCTAAAATTAACGAGGCAATAATTAAAATTACTAATTCATTCCACAAACTCTTCTTTTCCATTGTTTTTTAAGGTTCTTGCTTTTTTTAAAGGTTTCTAGCGTTTATAGTTTTTAGAATAGAAATGTATTTAAATGAGGATTTTTTAGAATAGATATGTTAAAGATAAAAAAAATGTCTGAAGTCATCGGAAAAAGGGTTTATACAGATGGCGGAGACCTTTTCGGAGTAGTGGAAGAATTGAATTTAATAGATAATAAAGTAGATGGTTGGAGAATTGTTGTTTCTAAGGAATCTGGTATGAGTTCATTACTTGGAGGAGCTAGAGGAATCATCGTTCCACAACAATTTATTAGGGCTGTTGGAGATATAATTTTGATTAATAAGGGGGCAGTTCCAATCAAGGAAGAAGCTTCTTTAGACGAATTAGATTCTGGGCTAGATTTGTAAATATTTATAAACTCTCTTTTTATGATATTTCTATGGTATTTAAATTTGGAGAGATATTTTAATGGCTCTTTTTGAGAGTGTTCCATTTTTAGAAGAGGCATTACTATTTCTTTTGATGTTTGTAGTAGTTTTTGCGATTTTACAGAGATCGAAAATTCTTGGGGATAATGTTCAAAAAATTAATTCACTTGTTGCTTTGGCTTTTGCTTTGATATTCGTAGGAGTTGCGAGCACTACACATATAGTTTCAAGTATAATTCCTTTTGTTTCAGTTGCACTTGTTGTGATCTTAATGTTTCTTTTGTTATGGGGATTTGTGGGTGGAGAAATTAGTAGTTTGCCGAAGGGAATAAAGAATACAATAATTATTTTGGGTGCTATATTTATGATCGCTCTTGTTTTTTATGTTACTGGTTGGGGCAAGGGTTTAGCAACTGGAAGCTGGTTTAATTCAGGACTGGTGTATACGATTCTTGCCTTTGCATTAATTATCGGAGCTGTGGTCTATGCTATCAAAAGTTCAAAATAATTAGTAAAGTATTTAAATAAGAAATTTCTTAATTATTTATGGCATATGGCATAACCGAAGCTCTAAATAAGATGAATGAGATGGGAGTCTTTTCTTATGTCTTTCCATTTATGATTGTCTTTGCAATTGTTTTTGGCTTGTTACAAAAAACTAAGATTTTTGGAGCTGAAGAAAAGGCAAAAGGGATTAATGCTATTATTGCCGTAGGAATAGGATTCTTATCTCTCCTAAACGATACAGTACCAACATTCTTTGCGAATATCTTTCCTAAATTTGGAGTAGGTCTTGCAATATTTTTAGTTCTAATTATACTAATCGGATTTTTTGTATTAGGAGATAATGGCGAGGGAAAAAATAAACTACAGTGGATTGGATGGGCTTTAGGAATAGGAATTGTCATTTGGGCATTTGATGAATGGGGCTATTATTTCTGGGGAGGAACCGGATTTGGTTGGTGGTTAGAAGAATATCTTCCAGCCTTGATAGTTTTAGGTTTAATTGTTTGGGGGATAATTGCAGTAGTTGGAGGAGGAAAGGGTTCAAACTCTAAACCTTCAAAATGATAGCAGACATCTCTCCTATAAGTTACTTTTTACCTATTTTTTCTTTCTTACTAATCTTCATTGTAGTCTATGCAATCTTAAAGAAAACGGAAATTTTAGGAGATAATAATGGGGTTTCTCTTTTCATTTCATTTATACTCGCAGCATTTTTTATTGTAAATACAAATATGGTGGAGTTTACTCAAAATATTTCTTCGTGGTTTGCAGTATTTTTAATTTGCTCGTTTTTTATTTTTGTTTTCCTAGCTTTTATTGGGAAAGATTCTTTAAAAATCGTTAGTGGGAATAAGACAGTTACATGGACTGTGTTTATATTGTTGATTATTTTCTTTATTGCTTCAGCATCTAGGATATTCAATTGGGTTTTAAATTTTGATGGAATAAGAGCATGGCTTTCTACGGATTGGTTTGGAATGGTTTTATTAATTGTGATCGGTGCAATTGTTGCTTGGGTTCTAACAAAGAAAGATTAATTTTTTAATAGATTCTCTATTCTATAGCTCTTCTATAATCTATCGTATCCATTGAAGAAATACCCTTCAAATTTCGGAGAGATTCTTCTAGTTTATCTGTTTCCTTAGATTCGTCCATTGCAACAACGAGAATAATAGCCTTTAATCCAAATGCAATAGGTTCTTCAATTAACTGATTTACTTTTCCTTCATATTTTTCAACAATCTTAGAAATATTTTCTTTAAGTTCTTCAAAATTCTCTAACATACCTTCAGGCATAAGTTTGTATTTTATCAGTGCTATTCCCATTAAGGACCTCTAAATCCGCATTTAGAACAGTCATATTCTATTGATAGGGATTTACATTTAGAACATCTCACAATTGAATTTTCACATTTAGCACATTCAAAAATCGTAACATTGTCTCCCTCATAATTACACGAATTACACTTTGCCATAAATCTATTTATTATTAATGCTTTTTAAAGGTTTGTTCCATCTTTTTTTGATCGAATTAAGCAAATATTATCTTTTTCAATTGATTTAGATTTTTTCAAGGAATTGCAACAATCTTTAAAAAGGAGAATGTTCTTTTTAAAATATGCAGAATTATGACGCTCTTGTTAATAGAATTGCTACACATGCTAATTTAGAGAGAGAGGAAGTTGAAAGAAGAATTGAAGCAAGGAGAGTGAAACTTTCGGGATTAATTTCTAAGGATGGGGCGGCTCAAATTATTGCGGCAGAGCTTGGAGTTAATTTTGATAATATTCAGTTGAAAATTGTTGAACTAATGCCTGGGATGAGAAAGGCAAACTTTCTTTCAAAAATAGTTAGACTTTTTCCAGTGAGAGAATTTAATAAAGGAGGAAGACAGGGAAAGGTTGTGAATCTTATTGTTGCAGATGAAAGTGGTAGTATAAAAGTTGTTTTATGGGATACAAATCATATTGCTCTTATAGAGAATAAGGAGATTAAAGAGGGAGATTCTATTGAAATACAAAATGGTTCTGTTAGAGATTCGGAGGTTCATCTTTCAGGATTTTCAGATATTAAGAAAAGTAGTTTAGTTGTTACAGAGGTTAAGATAGAACAGGTAAAGAAGGAAAAAAATTTAATTGAGGTAAATGTCGGAGATAATATTAAAGTGAGGGGAATTGTTGTTCAGGCTTTTGATCCTAGATTTTTTAATGTCTGTCCCGAATGTGGGAAAAGGGTTGCACAGGTTCCAGAAGGTTATTCTTGCGAGGCACATGGAGTAGTTTCTCCCACGGAGAAAGCAATTTTGAATTTTGTCCTAGATGATGGAACAGATAGTATTAGGGTTGTTTTATTTTCAGATCAGATTTCTAAAATTGTAGATGAGAGTGAAATAAAATCTCCTGAAAAATTTCTTATTTTTAAGGATGAATTTTTAGGGAGTGAGTTTTTTGTAAGTGGGAATATTAGGAAAAATTCTTTTTTTAACAATTTGGAGTTAATCGGAGATGATATTGAAAAAGTTAATCCTGATTCTTTAGTTGAGGAATTGGAAAAAGAGAATTAAGGTTTCTTCGCAAATTGGCTATTTTCAATGATATAAATCTTTATAAAAGAAATTAGTTGCTTATAGATATGGCTGAGGATTTAGAAAAAATTAAGGAAGCAATTGAAGATGATTCTGAAGAAGAGATTAAGTCGGTGAAGAAAACTACTAAAAAGAAGACTACAACTAAAAAAGAAGAAGAAAAAGAAGAAGTTAAGATTACAGATATTCCGGGAATTGGTCCGGGAACTGCGGCGAAATTAGAGGCTGCGGGAATTTATGACTTAATGGGCTTGGCCGTTTTAGGACCTTCTGAACTTGCAGAGCTTGCAGGACTTGGAGAGGCTTCAGCAAGAAAGGCTATACAGGCTGCAAGGAAGATGATGGATTTGGGTTTCTCTAATGCTTTTGAATATGCGGAGAAGAGAAAAGAGATAGGATATATTACTACAGGTTCAAAAAATGTTGATAACCTTCTGGGTGGAAAAGGGATTGAAACTAAATCCATTACCGAGGCCTATGGGGCCTTCGGAAGTGGTAAAACTCAATTAGGTTTGGCTTTGGCTGTGAATGTTCAACTTCCTCTAGAACAGGGAGGATTAAATGGGAAAGCAGTTTATATTGATACGGAGGGAACTTTTAGGCCTGAGAGGGTTAGACAACTTGCTGAGAGATATGGGGCAAATTCGGATATGGTTTTGAAAAATATTTTGGTTGCTAGAGCATTTAATTCAGATCATCAAATTTTACTTTTAGATAAAATTACCGAATTAATTAAAGATGGGGAACCAATCAGAATTATTATTATTGACTCATTGACTGCGCATTTTAGAGCGGAGTTTGCTGGAAGAGGACAACTTGCAGATAGACAACAGAGATTGAATAGATATTTACACAATTTATTGAAACTTGGAGAGCAACATAATGTTGCAATTTATGTAACTAACCAGGTAATGGCCGATCCGGCTCAGATGTTTGGAGATCCTACTAAAGCTGTAGGAGGAAATATTGTTGCTCATGCTTCAACATATAGGGTTTATTTAAGAAGAGGAAAAAAGGATACAAGAGTTGCAAAGCTGATTGACTCTCCAAATCTTCCAGATAATGAAACTGTATTTATGGTAGATGTTCAGGGTTTGAAAGATGTTGATGTTAGCTAGTTTGAAATATAATTTTCTTTAAATCTTTCAGTTTTAGGGGCATCTCTAATTTTTATAAATTTATAGTGTGCGTCTTCTGTTTTTGAATTACACAATCTACATTTTTCAGTTAAATTATAATTTTTACATATAGGACATTTTTTCAATTTTGAAGGCATCTTATTTCTTTTCCTCTATAGACAGTTCACAAGAAATTTTTTTAGATTTTTTTTCTAATTCTTCGGAAAATGTTTTCATTAGACTATTTGCTTTCTTATAATCTTCTGCTTTAATCGTTAGAAGATATTTTCCTGCAGAAATATAGGTTATATGAAATTCTTCAGAAGTTTTAGACATTAAATTTTTTATTTGATTAATTCCGTTAGAGTTGAAACATTTTAATTTTATAATATTTTTTATCTCTACTTGTTTTTTCTTTTTTTCAGTTAATTTTTCTATCTGAGGAATGTATTCTTTTGGAAAATAATTTTTGAGAAGATTTGGATCTGTTTGAATTTCATCTACAAAATCAACAAGAGATGAAAAATCTTCGTCAATTTTTTCTTTTAATTTTTCAAAAGAATCTTTCAATATAGCTTTCATCCCCCTCTCAATATCTTTCTCTTGTTTGTGATGATTCAGAACTTCTTGTCTTTCTTTTGCAGTTACTCTTCTAAGAGAGAGATCTATTCTTCCATTAGTAATTCTAAGAATCTTACAAACAACTATCTTATTTGGAGCGACAAATTCTCGGAGGTTTTTTATTCTCCCGGGTGCAATTTCTGAACTCATTATTGTTCCAACATCCCCATTAGGTAATTTTACAAATACATTGAGGTTTTCAATTTTTTCAACAATTCCTAAAACAAGTTCATCTTCTTCATATTCCATTATCTAGTATATTAAATTTTATTTATAAGTATTTGGGTAGAATTAACTTAAAACTTCTTCAACTCTTGCTCTGATTTTTGCATTTCCACCTGAAGGTAGAGCAAGAATTCCTTCGCATTCTACACAATATACTTTAGAAGAGGCTTTTCCAAAAATTATTTGGGTATTTTTACATTTAGAGCATTTTACTCTAACAAATTTTGAATCGGATTTTTTTACCATGAATTTTCTTGTTTTTGTTGCTTTTTAAACATTTGTTTTTAAATTTTTCTTTAAAGAATACCTTTAAATAGTATATTTTATTCTATTTTTTATGGGTTTGGGTTTAAAAAAGAGGGCAATAAGTGGAATTGTGTCTACAGTTCTTATAATTATGATTGCAGTTGCCACAGTTGGAGTAATTGGGGCTATTGTTGTGCCCATGATTAGAAATAATCTTGCTGGGGGGGCTTCTTGTTCTCTTGCCTTGGGGGATATTTATCTTGATGTTGAATCTGGCTTTAGTTGTTTTGATTCTGAGAAAGGTATTTTGGTTTTGAGGGTTGCTAGGGGAAGTGCGGATGTTTTGTATGGGGGAGCGAAGATTCTTGTTTTTTCTGAGGGAAATTCTTATCCTTTTAGAATAAATTCTTCTTCTTCTAGTTCTTCTAAAGTTGTTTATTTGAATGTAAGTAGATTTGATAGTATTGAAAAAGTCGAGCTTTCGCCAATTGTTCTTGTTGGAAGTTCTGAGAAACAGTGTGGTATTGGTTCTTCGATTGTGGTAGGTTCTTGTGACTTGAAATCAGAATCGGTTAAGGAGGTTATCAATGAAGAGAATTTAGTGGAGGAGGGTAGTGGTGGGGGAGATAGTGGGGAAGGGGAAGAGGGAAGTTCCGAACCTGGTAAAAAGTGGGTTTATCAGGAAGATGCAGATGAAGAAATAGCCTATGATGCTTTTTATTATTTGATTAATTATACAAAGCCTGATAAGGCTAGTAATGAAAGCTTGTGGTTAGTTAAACATGGACGACTTGACCCGTACAATGTTACAATCCCTTCCTCTTGTTGGGATGCTTATCCTGATAAGCTCGTTCTTGCATTATATTCGAATTCTAATGATGGTGCGGGGGGTGCATTATCTAGGCCGGCATGTTATAATGGAATAAATAAGGCTCCTAATCTTCCCGATTTTCTTTTAATAGGCAGAGAAGATAAAGAGGGGTGGGGTGGAAGTGGAACAACAGATTCCCCTCCAACATATATTACAGATGGGAATTGGAGTACTTATAACTCTTGGCAACAACCACTAGGATGGAAAAAAGATTTTAACAAGCCTTCAACTAGACTTTATGAAGAAGCAATGTGGTGGGAAATTATTGGATAATTTAAAAGAGTTTTACTTTGTCTATATAATTTTCTCTCAAGAATTATATTCTAATTACTTCTACTTCTAAATTTCTTTTAAGTTCTTCAATGAATTTTTCTTCATCTGTTTTTTTTATTAAGCAGCCCGCTGCATATTGGTGCCCTCCCACTTCTGCTTCAATGCTCATTACTGTTTTTTCTAAGACCTCTTTTAAATTTTTATTGGTTTCTCCTGTAATTCTAGCTGAGACCTTAATCTTGTCTTGGTTATATGCCATACCTATCAAGACAGTTCCTTGATCGTAAATATTCGAAGAGGATAACATAGAACATACCGTTCCAATAATAGCATCTTTTATTTGTTCTCTTGCATTTAAAATTACAAACCCTGTTCCCTGAATTTTTTCAATAGTCTCTGCAGTCTTCAATCCATTCAAAAGTTCTCTTCTATATTTTACATAGATGTCCTGAGCTTTCTCGTAATATCCTTTAGTTTCTAAACAAAATGAAAGTGCTAGATCCGAATTTCCTAGACGAGAACAGGCATTAATCAAAACACTAATTTCCCTCCCATCTTCCTTTCTATTAAAGAATTTTAAGATGTATAGGTTTCCTAAAATCTCTTCAGGATTTTGCTGAGTAGCTCTTCTTATTAGAATTGAGGTTATCAACTTGGAAGTTTCTTGTTCGTTTAATTCTTGAAGAGTTTTTTCAGGAGAAATTCCGTTTTCCCTTAACAATTCTAGAGTTCCTTCAGAAGAACCAGTAACTCCGGGAATGTACATGGAAGTAGAATATTCTAGTGATCTTCTAAGAGGCCTTGTTGCAGAGAAAATTAAGAGACTTTTTTTAATTTCTAATTCTTCTGCATCTTCAACAATTTGTTGATATTCTTTAGAAATTTCTTTTTCGTGTCTATCTCCAATCATTCCAATAATTGCTAGTTTGGATAAGTCTTTATTTTCCTCTGAAATCGCTTTAGCAAAATAATAGCATAATCCAGCACTACAAATTTCTTCTCCATTTATTAGATGAGGATTTATGATTTTTATTTTTTCAGTGAGGTGTTTTTTATCTATTTCGTGATGATCTATAATGAAAACTGGATTTTTAGATACTTGAAGTCTTTCTAAAGCTCCGGATGCAAGATCTGTAAAAAATAAAATTTCATTAGAAGACCTATTCAATTCTTCATCAAGAATTTCATCTTCAATACCTTTAATTATCCTAACGGAAAATCTTTTATTAAGTCTTTTTAGTGTCTGAATCATTATGGCGGCAGAGGTTATTCCGTCGGTATCATAGTGACTAATAACTCTAATTGGTTTTTCTTTAGTCAGTTCTAAAAATTTATCTGCAAAATTATCCATCTCTTTTAACATTTTAACCTCAAGGATGTTAAGAAAGTCTATTTCTTTATAAGCTTTTAGTCAAAAATTCATAATTTTTAAGAAGTGATTACTTACTCTTCCGTGATGAATATTTTTTTAGAGAATTTACCTTTCCTTGTGCTTTTTGAAGTTTATGTTTTGCCTTTTTATCGGTAATATTATTTGAAAAGTGTTCCTTTAACTTATCTAGCTTTTTTTCAGCTCTTTCTAGTTCGGTAGTATTTTTCAAACCAAGTTCTTTTAGATAAACTTCTAATTTTTTCCCATATAATTTGGTTGAAGGAATTCCATATTGATCCCTAAGAATTAGCCCTATCTGAGCAGAGGAATATTTATCTGCAAGTTTTGTAATTATCTTTTTCATTTCATCTTCAGATAATTTTAACCAAACAGGTTTATCTAAGGTATTTTCAATTTTTGATTTTGCCATAATAAAAGTTACTTTTGTTGCTTTTTAAAGGTTATCTTTAACAAAAAGTTCTATAGGAATACTTAAAAATGAGTTAATTTTAGGATGATTGAAGCCCTGTAGTCTAGTGGTCAAGGATACAGCCCTTTGGAGGCTGTGACCCCGGTTCGAATCCGGGCAGGGCTATAGACGGATTCGAACGTCCTGAAAATCAAGAAAATTTTCAGTCTCCTCGCTTTAAGAGGTAAAGCTTCGGAAATCCGGGCAGGGCTATAGACGGATTCGAATGTGAAAATCAAGAAAATTTTCAGTCTCCTCGCTTTAAGAGGTAAAGCTTCGAAACCTCGCAATTCACTCTTGCATTTCAAGATACAAGAATTTCAGCAAGAGCAAATTGCTCGCCAGACAATGCTATAGGTAGGTTTGAATGTTCAGGATTAGGTAAATAAGATGGCAGAATATAAATCATCAACAGAGGAAGGAAAATGTATTTTTTGTGAAATAGCAAAGGGTAGAATGTCTACTCCAGGGATTTTTTGGGAAGATGAAAAATTTATGGCTTTCCTCTCTATTTTTCCAAGTGTAGAAGGATTTACAGTAGTAATACCAAAAAATCACTTCTATAGTGATGTTTTGAAAATGCCTGATGAAGAGTTAAGGGAATTTATTATTGCCTCAAAAAAGGTTTCCAATATTCTTTTAGAATATTTTGAGGATGTTGGAAGGGTTGGATTAATTATGGAGGGAACAGGAGTTAATCATGCACATATTAAGTTAATTCCAATGCATGGAACTGGATATATGAAAAAAGGGATTTGGAAACAAAATCTTTCGGGAGAGGATATTTTTTATGAAGCTTATCCAGGATATCTATCTTCTAATGATGGGCCTAGGGTTTCAGATGAAAAAATAAAATCTCTTGCAAAGGGATTAAGAAATGTTTCTTTAGCCTAATGTTTATATCTTCCTCGAGATTCTACCTTTTTTAATTGTTCTAGTGTTTTTTGGAAATCTTTTGAAAATTTATATCCTTCTAGAAATGAACTAAAATGATCTTCATAATTCTTCCAGTGTTTTGCTTCCAGTGCTTGTTTTATTAAATGCAAATCTACTGCTCTATCTTCAATTCTTTTAGAAATAAATCCTAGTCCAAAATCAATGACGTAGGGTTTGTCTTCTAAGATGATTACATTGGAGGTTGTAAGATCTCCGTGGATTATATCTTCATCGTGAAGTTTTGCGATTTCTTTTCCTAAGGAGGTCATAATCTTTTTTGATTTGTTTTTTTGAAAGTAATCTAATTTTTCTGAGAGTTTTATTCCTTCAAGATATTCAATTTCCAAGCTAAATTTATTTTGTTTTAGGAGTTTTGGAACATTAATTCTTTTTTCTTTTGCCTTTACCAAGAGCTTAGCCTCTTTCTTTGTTCTAGATTTTCTTATTTTTTCATCTAACTCTTTAATTCTATATTTTTTTTCTATTCTGTCTTTTATTATCTTTTTTTGATCTAGATAAATAGTTGCTTCAGCTCCTTGTGAAATAATTTTTTTCATTTTGCTAATTTTATAATATGCGAAGTTTTTTAAATTAACTCTTTCTTTAGATTCTACGGCCCCGTAGCTCAGTCCGGTTAGAGTACCGCGCTCTTAACGCGGG